>Ga0209211_10006582_pt1 | contig 16740 bp, 18 predicted proteins | sample RifGroA2_FD_183992 | JGI IMG/M metagenome (GOLD analysis project Ga0209211, IMG submission 183992) | Groundwater microbial communities from Rifle, Colorado, USA - Groundwater A2 (SPAdes) (version 2) | ecosystem: Environmental > Aquatic > Deep subsurface > Groundwater | place: Rifle, Colorado... | reverse complement strand
GTAGTGAACGATATGCGTCGCCGGAGACGACGTGTCGAGGGTCAGACTCCCTATCTCTCCCCACTCTCCGTCATCAACACGCGCCGTGATACCGATATTGTTGCTCTCGTTGTCGGCGACCGTTGCGCCGAGGTCCACGTATGAGGCACCGACCCCGATGGTGGCGGGATTGTTGCCGCTGACGGTGATGACGGGCGCTTCCCCGTCGGCCACAGCTTCAGCGGAGGCGGAGGTGTCTTGCGGTGAGCCTGCCGAACCCGTCGAAGTGGTCGAATCCGCGAGAAGCTCGGCAACGCGGGCGCGTATCAACTGCTCCACTTCCTCACGAGTGAGAGAACTCCGGGATGTTGTCGGGGCTGTCGGCGGCGCATCCTGTCCTGCCACAGTGTTCAGCGGGTTTGCATCTTGAGCCCCGACCACTGCTGCTGTTTGCTCTTGTTGTTCTGGCGGAGGCGGCGTTACGACCGGTGCATATCCATCAAACGTCTTTTCGTCCGTACTTAAGAACTGTCCGACGAGGCCGGAATATTCAACAGCCAACACCTTTTGCGTTACCCCGTTCTTTTTTTCTTTTGCCTGAACTTCCTTCAGATAGGCAATCTGCTGGTCGATCATCTGCCCTAACTGATCGGCGACATACAGACCGAGGTCGCGCCCGCTTAATTCTTTTTTGGAGACTTTTATGGAGCCCGCCGTCGCGACCGGCTGCCACATATAGTCTTTTACTCCGACCACATTGTATGTGTAATCAATGTAATAGATGCCGGCGTCTTCGGTGACGGACTGGATTTTTAGCCCCATGTCGTAATTATCAAAGTCGGTGTTGATGACATAAGAATTGTCCACCGAACGCGCCGTCTCCGTCTGGGACAAGACGCCCTGCCGCAATTCCGGGCTCGCGGCAAACGACACGCCCGCGCCCATGAAAACGACCATAACCGCGATGGTGAAGAAGTTATGATACTGGACGAAATGAACGATTTGTTTCATCATACCCCTAAGTATATCACCCCGTATTCTTGTCCGACTCCACTTTCCACCGTTGTTCCCAGGTGCCTTTATGCGTCAGAGCCGGCGCTATTTCCCTCACTGTTTGAGTCGTTGCATCGTGCGCGGGCTGTGGAGTGGGGAAAACTACCGCATAACCGAAGTCCGCGAACGGAATTTGCACGGGGAACGAAGTGTCCGGGAAGCGCAGTTTGAACTCCTCCACCGTTACCGGATATTCTCGCGTGTCAATCTTGATGAGATTTGCCATTGTGAGATTAGTATAATGTATATAGTATAAAGTATAAAGGGGAGGAAAAAGTATAAGATATAAGGGGAAATGATCCTCACGCAACGGCATAATTTTGCGCCGCGAAATCGTACTGGCCGATGAATATCTTTTTAAACGGCATCGCCGAATTCAATTCGTAGAACGCCAGCATGGCTTCGCGATATTCATTCTCATCAACACTGCGATAAGAAAGAGGAGCATGTCCGTGCGCCAGCAACAGCGCATTTGCCATCAGACGGCTGGTCCTCTTATTGCCATCCTCAAACGGCTGGATGTAGCCGATGCCGAGAAGTGCGACTAACGCTTTGTCGTATGGCGTTTTGACGCGGGACACGGCCGCGCCAAGAGCATCAACCGCTTCGGTGATTTGATATGCCGTATCAAGTGGCCGATATATTGACCCGAGAACGCCGACCGGCTTTTTGCGCAAGCCCAAGCCAACGCTTAAATTTTTAACCAAGATAGTGTGCAGTTCCTCCAGATTTTTGCGCGTAATCGTTTTAAATTGTGCCGTGTTGGCACGGATGTAGTTAAAGGCGTCTTTATGATTTAATATCATCTGCGCTTCTTTATGGTCATGCCCGGCCGCCTCCTCATTTTCTAAAATAAGTTTTTCGGTATCAAGCAACGTATACGTATTGCCTTCAATTTTTGACGATTTCCATGACAATTCAATAATGAGACGCTCCAGTTCCTTTTTCTGGATTGACGCGGGTAATTGTTTTGTTCTCGTTTTGTATTCGGCAGTCGCAACGTCTAAGACCTTTAACTCATCGTCTGCAAAAATATCAGGCGGCCACGCGGTCAATAAATCAAAATTATATCGGCTTAATCCATACCGCTTATCGGGTTCAATTGAGCAATACGCGCGGGCGTCAACATCGGCAAAAACTCTGCCAGTCGCGCTTATGCTATAACCGGCGGAACGTCCGGAGCCGACTGAAATCAGAATGCCGTCCTCCGCCAATTTTGACAACGCTCTTTTTATCGTGACCAGAGAAACGTCTTCCCCTGATGTAACTATTTCGGCATGGACACCTGATGACTGCATCGTTTCTTTTTTAAGAAAGATGCCAATAATCTTTTGTTGCTTTGGGGTTAATTTCATTTTCGTATCATTTAGTAACTCTAATCGTATCAAATTGATACGATTAAGGCAACAGGATTGCCAGTGCCCCCTTATACTTTATACATTCCCCTTTATACTTCTCTGCGGTCAAGAACGAACCCGATAAGCTCAAATACCCGCACAAGCTTCTTGTAGTGCACGGGAGCAATATGCGACATGCCGTTTTATACGGATACTGACATTCTGTCCAGCGTAACGAGTTCCGGGTCAATCCAGCGCGTGCGTCGGTATATATACCCAGCTTCTTCTAGAATCTCACGCAATGTTCCCATTTTCGCCGCTGATTTCAGAAATCCGCGGATAGCGTCTTTTATGTTTATTCTCGCTTTTTCCAGAGTTGAACCGCAACTAGAAACATCAAGCTCCGGATTATACGCAACAAATTGCTTCCCTTCACGGAAGATTTGGATGGTAAACGTAAGATGTGGAAATGTTTTATCGTTCATAAACGTAGCATAGCACAAAAAATGCAAATGCGAGGCGCGGCGGCTCCGCCGCCGCGCTGTTTCTTCCCCCTTATACCTTATACTGTCCCCTTTATACTTCTCTAGGAGAATGCGAGATAAATATACGTAACGCCATTTGTATTGGCGGCTGCGGTTGTTTCGTTGACGATGAAGCCGCTGTTGTCGGGGTCGAGCCAATCTTCGTTGGTAACTTCGGCTGCTGTTGAGTTCAGCGACAGATATGGATCGTTGCCCGCGATGATGCCGCGTGTGCTGTCACCAGTGAGCCAGTTCCCTGTCGTTGATGTGGCTTTCACCAATACAAACCTCGCACCCGCCGTGAAGCCGCAGTTTATTGTCTGATTTGTGCCATTGCCGGTGTAGGTTCCAACTTTGCTGATTCCGGCGAGGGTGGCGAAGAGGTAGGCGACGAAGGTGTATGTGTTCGTGTTTGTGCTTGAATTTCCTAGGCTGAATACAGACGCCGTGGGCGTTGTTGTGTTCCAATAGGCTCCATAACCTGTAGAACTGGCAACCGCGCTGTTTACAAACATTGCGCTATCATTTCCGTTGATGGCGTTATACACAAGCCAACTGCTTGCGTTGTTTCTGCACTTCACAATCATCAACTCCGGCGCAACTGTCAGATTGTGCGCCTCGGTATGCGCCGCACCCGTTCCCGTATAGCACACCATATCAAACACACCGGGGTAGCGGCGGAACATGTGACTAAATACATCAGCCGTCGCCCCTACATCGGCACCCCACCCAGTCATTAGATCAAATTTACTCTCTACGTCACTTACCTCCGCTGCCGTGGTATTTTGCACTAACCTATTACCGCCGATTAGCCTAGTGAACAAGCGATGATCTGCCGCACCTGGCCTATACAAACGGAAAGCCATGTCAACTGGAAAGCCGGCTGTGTACCCAGGCAACGCGGCATTCCTAGTGCCTGCGTTATAGACCTGTGTGCCGCTGGTCGGAGCCTTCATCGGGCCGCGGCGGATGGCCATGTAGATGTGTTGTACACTAGGGTCACCAACCCAAGTAAAGCCCGTCTGGAGGGGGCGGCCAAGTTGCCCACTCCCTGTCCCAATTCCCGCTTCGGCGGCACTAGAATTTGGTTTAAGCACATTACCCGACTCACTAGTAAGCGTTCCTCCGTTGTTAACCCAACCCCGTATAATATCAGCTACTTTCCAGTCGTTTGCAGTTGATGAGGTTTTAACTAAAACAAATTGAGGTTCCCACGCTAGATCTACCGTAGCAGTGCTACTCCCATCAGTCTGAAAGGTCCCGCACTGAATCAGCCCTGTTGCGCTATCATCGTGGGCGAAGAGATAAGCGACGTAGGTGGCGCCGTTGGCATTGTGCCCGTCTGCTGCCCCAAGCCAGGCAGTAAATTGAGTAGCTGTGGCATCTGGGTTGAATGTACCGTCTGCGGCTTCTGCGTCGGTTGTATTTAAATAAAGGACCTTTCCATAAGTCTGACTACGGTGATACACACTCCAAGCGCTTGTGCCAGAAGTTTTTTTGATAATAATCATCCCAGGCGTAATCCCCAACGAATGCGCTATAGTCTGGCTACTTGCCCCATTCCCCGTGTACGTCACAATATCAAAGAACTTCGTGGCTTTGCGGAAGGTCCAGGAGGCGTAATTATCAGTGCTGTAGTTGACCGGCTCGTTTCCGACAGTAGACCAGCCATCTGTATTAAAACTAAGCCTGTTAGCGCCCCCGTTGACTTGTGCCGCTGTAGAGTTGGTTGTGAGGAAATATCCGGCCCCACGCTCCGTGTCGTACACCTGATGGTCCGATGAGGAAACTGTGTTACGACTTTTGACCCACACCATGCCGCCTTTTGTGGCAGTATCAATACCTGTGACGATGCTACGGGTAGCACTGGTGCCCGTATAAAGATACGCGCTGAACACGTCCTCAATGTAGGTTGGTGGCGGTGGCGCGCCGGTGGCGAGGAGCTGGAGGAGGTTCATGGGTTAGAACAGTATAAAGGAGAAAGTATAAAGTATAAAGGGATAAGAACAGTATAAAGGGGTAGGTATAAGGTATAAAGGGAGATGCGGCTTATCCACATCCGTCATGTCGCGCGTCATGTCGCGCCATTGACTTTTTAGACGGGTTCATATAGAGTTACCGGATAGTTGGCTTCGGCCTCGCCCCCGCAAGGGGGAAAGAGTTTGAAAAGCCGTCAGAGAACATCTCTCTGACGGCTTTTCGCAGTTTTACGTATTCATCTTTGTTGAGAAATCCGACCTTGCGAGTTAGGCGGCGCGTATCAACAACACGTATCTGCGAAAGATTGGCTCTCGCCTGTTGTCCTTCAACCAACCCGATTGAGACACGTAACTGGTGTTCGTGCGTTGATGTAGTAAGCGGAATTATTAAACACGCATCCGGTCCGAATCCTCGCATAATGACACATGGGCGATCATACCACTCACCTTTTCCGTCCTGTTCTGTCCCGATATTTACTCCGAGACGGCACCACCATATCTCGCGAACAGTGTACAGGCGCGGATGTTCCGCATGTGCCAGTTTCTTCACTTTATTCCAGCCGTCAAAATCCTTTTGCATACGATTACATTAAAACTCCACGCACTTCATTCCGCAGGAACGGAGCGGCGCGCCGGTGGCGAGGAGTTGGAGGAGGTTCATAAGGAAGAATAAGGGGACTGGAATAAGGAATAAGGGGAAGGATACGAGACAGAATAAAGGGAATAGAATAAAGAATAATGGGGGGAATAAGAGGGAGTCATAGATTTTCTGCTCGCGCGCGCGTAGATTTTAACAGTCCGCTTATCAACTTATTCGTTCGCCGTACTACATCTTCTATGGAAGAAAATGTGTCTTTCGTTATAAAACCTACATCACGTGAAATGAGCAATTGATTTTCCACTTCGGTTGTTGATCCTTTTGCAATGGAATAAAACTGTATCTTCTCTTTTAGAGAATTTCTGCTAAATCCTTCGGCAAGATTTGATGTAATTGAAACGCTTGCTCGGCGCAACTGGTTCGAAATCCCAAAAACTTCCTCCTTCGGGAAATTCTTCGTCAAAGAATAAATCCAGACCGTGAGCTCATGTCCTGATTTCCACGCCTCTAAATCGGTAAAGTTTTGTATTTTTGTTTTTGGTACTTGCATGTCCCCTTATTCTTTATTCTGTCCCCTTTATTCTGTTGTGTAGCTCTGCTACACCAGCTTGCCGTAGATAGTCGTGCCGGCATCGCGGGACCAGAGAAGGATCTGGTCAACGCCGGAGGTCTGGAGCGCGGTGCGCCCGGTGTTGGCCGCGAGGTATGTCGCGAAGGTCGTGGTCGTTGTGCCGTCGGGCTTCAGCCATGTAACGGTCGGCATGGTGAGCGTGTACGCTCCGGCATTCGTGCCGATCAAAAGCAGAACGCCGAGATTGCCTGTCGGCGGCCAGTTGCTCGTGGCGATGGTTACCGTGGAGCCGGTTGATGTCCAGGTCTGCACAGAGCCGGCCGTGTAGTCAAAGGTTACGGTGGCGTTGCTGATGCTACCCTTGTCCACCACCTTGAAGGCAGAATCTTGTATCATCGCCTGTTCCAGGCGGTTGTCGCCCAGGTTGACGCGCGCCTTCGAGATTCTCATTGTTGCCATAATCAAAAGCTATCCTTTTCAACTATAAATATCTCGGCACCCTCCTTGTCCAGAATTTTGAGGTTCCGGCCGGTTTCCACCACTTTGAAATTCTGGAATGTTTGTTCATTGATAACAGTATCGCCGTTCAGGTAGTTGATGAAAGGGCTGGCAAACTTCCCCACTACAAAAGCCCCGCCGCCCACGACGAGGAGCTTCAAGAGATTCCTGCGATATGCGTTGATTGGCTGAGGTTCCATGTCAATGTAAAAGGATCAGGACATCGTGCCTTTTCCGCCCCTTGCGTCTTTTCCCGACTCAGCCGCTTTTTCCTCAAGACGCAACTCTTCTTCGATCTCCTTTTTGCCCTTCTTGAACTCTCCCGATGCCCGGCCGATGGAGCGTGCGAAGTCGGTGATTTTCTTGCCTCCAAAAAACAATACGCCGAGTACGAGGACGATAAGCACTATTTCCGGCAATCCTAGTCCAAACATAGGGGTGTTGGTTATCGCTTGTTGGTAAGGTAAGGGTGCTTTTGATTATAGCAGAGAATTTGATGATTATGACTTATCCACAATACAGGGTATAAGGGGGACGGTATAAGGTATAAGGGGTTATTCATAGCGGGTTCGCGTATACCGCAGTAAGCCTGTGAGCAGTTTATTAGTCTGTCGTATCAGTTGTTCCATGCCGGAAAATTCGCTGATAGAGATTAGGCCGACATCTCGCGAAATCAGCATCTGGCTTTCAAGTTCTGTCAGAGAGCCCTTTGCGATGGAATAGAATTGTGTTTTTTCTTTCGGAAAGTTCCTGCTGAATCCTTCGGCAATGTTGGACGTGACAGATACGGCGGCGCGCCGCATCTGATTTGTGATTCCGAAAAGCTCGTCTTTAGGAAATTTCTTCGTCAATTGATACACGCCAATCGCAAGCGCGTGTCCCGCTTTCCACGCATCTAGGTCCGTGAAGTTCTGTATTTTTGTTTTCTGTTCTTGCATACTTCCCATTATACTTTATACATTTCCCCTTATACTTTCCTTGGGCTGAATAGAGCGCCCGCGCCGTAGAGAAGGAGAAGCGGGACGGAGAGAATAACCATCGTTACTCCGCTTCCGTCCGGCGTAATCAGCGCGGAAAACACAAAAACAACCAGCACCGCCGCGCGCCAATGGCTCTTCCAAGCGACAGCGGGGACGAGGCCGACGGAAGAAAGCGTGATCATAATGACGGGAATGAGGAACGAGATGCCCGCAGAGATCGTCAGGCCGAAAACGGCGCCGATGAAAGCGTCGAGCGAGAAGAACGGCGTAACGCCGAGCGGTCCCGCGAAGGAATAGAGAACGGCGAGCGTGTTGGGGATGAGGATGGCGTAGCCGAACGCGCACCCGGAAAAAAAGAGGGTGAGGGAAAAGAAGAAGAGATAAGAAATGGCGCGGCGCTCTTTTTCATACAGAGCCGGGCGGACATAGCGCAGGAGCGAGAAAAGCAGATACGGAAATGAAATGATGAACGCTACCATGAAGGCGATGCTTATGGGCGCGATGAATGACGACAAGGGGCCGAGCGCGACGACTGATACGCCCGGCGGCAAGAGCGACGCCTTCATCAGGGCGAAAAGCCGTGTCGCGGGAGACGGCGTTCCAACTGCGAGCATAAGTAATGCCACGGCGAACAACGCGAGCGCGAAGCGGATGAATATGGAGCGCACTTCACCCAATTCTTTCAATAACAAGGGATGACTTTCATTCTCCATCGTCAAAGATTAGCATCAACTGACCGCTACCGTTATACAGACCCAGCTCGCTCGTGGAGCCGGTGGTGGATGCCATGGAAAAACCGTTCCCGAAAGTAATTGCATTTTCCACAAAGACGTTGCCTGCGGTGGAGGTCGCGGTCAGAGCCGGACAGCCGGCGTTATCGCAAAGCCAGAGATTCTCGGAGAGCGCGCGGATGTCGCCGCCATTGGCGCTAAACTTAAGGTCGCCTACGGCGTCAACGGCGAGAGTCGCATAGTTGCCGCTGTCATACGAAGCGACGAACTGGCCACTGGCGCTCGTGTTTGTTACCGATAGCGCGAGCCATGGCGTGGTCGTCCCGATGCCGACGTTGCCTGCGAAGTAGGCGGTGCCGATGTTGTCGACCGAGAAGAGCGTCGTCGTGGCGGAGGCGGTCGAGCTTGCGATGGCGAAGAGCATGGTGTTGGTGTCGCCGCTATTGGCGGAGATGGAGAGCTTGGCGTAGGGCGAGGTGGTCCCGAGTCCGAGGTTGCCGCTTCCCTGCTGGAGGACGAATTGCGACGAGCCGATGGTGAAGCCCTGGCCGGTCGCGATGGTTGTTGTTCCTGATGTATTTGTAAATGCGCCAAGACCGAAGTAGCCGGTGCCGCTTGCGGTGAGGTTGGTGGTGGAGGCGCCACCGCTTGCGGTGAAGAGGCCGCTCGTGATGGTCGATGAAGCGTTGGAGAAGAAGCCCGACGGGAGCGTGAGGAATCCGGTCGAGTCGAAGGTCGAGGTCGCCGAGCCGCCGAAGTACGCTGTGTCAAAGACGGAGAGGCGGGTCGTCGAGGCTTGGGTGAAAGACGCGAGGCCGGTCAGCGAGAGCGTGCCGGCGTTTAGTGTGCCGAAGTTGCCGGTATTGGCGTTTGCGGTCGTGGAGGTGGCGGTGGCGAAGTAGCCCGTGCCGCTGGAGGTGAAGTCGGTGGTCGATGCGCCGCCGCTTGCGGTGAAGAGGCCGGAGGCGATGGTGGAACTCGCTTGCGAGAGAAAGCCCGACGGGAGCGTAAGGAAGCCTGTTGAATCAAACGTGCTTGTCGCGGAGCCGCCGAAGTACGCTTTGTCGAAGATGGAGAGGCGGGTCGACGATGCGGCCGCGGAGAAAAATTGCAGTGCGGACCAGGTGTTCGCCGTTGTCGTAGAGACCTTGCTCGAGAGGGTGATGCGCGCGTCGGCACGGGAGTCGGTGTAGTAGAGGTTGCTTCCTTCGGAGACGGAGTCAGTGGTGAGGCCGGTAATCGTGTTGGTGAACGTGGGGGAAGAGATGGTGACGCCGGAGAGATTGTTGATCCTGCCGGTGAGAGCGATCTGCCGCTGGAGCGCGTCGAGCTGTTCCTGGATGGCTGATGATATCGGAGCGGGTTCGCTGAGCACGGCCGTAGGTATCTGTGCGAGGAGCCGTGTTTCGAGCGCGCGCAGTCGCGCGGTGAGGGTGGGCTCGTCGATGAAGACAGTCTGCTGTGTGACGGGTGTCACTGTCGCTTTGACCGGCGCGGGAGGCTTCGGGGCTTGTGCGACGACGAGCGACGCCGCGGCGGCGGCTTGCGCGATGACGGACGGAGCGGGTGCGGGCGGTGCATTGCGTATGATACGCGGTTTCGTGGGGCCGGTCTGAAAGAGAGGCTGCACGATACCGGTGACGGTGTTCCAGAAATTCTCGATGTTCATTGAAAAAGCGGAGCGCTTCGTTGCGGCTTCGGCCTTGTATGGGGAGACCAGGGAGACCCCGCCGAGCGAAACGGTCGTGAGTATGAGTAGCATCGCGACGACGCCCCTGAGACGCACCGGAAACGGTGAAAGCTGTATCGGCGAGAGGACGGGCTGAAGTGCGTGCCGCCGCTTGATGCGGACGAACGTCTGGACACTCTCCCCGGAGATTTCCCAGCCCTTCTTTGTCTTCCGCGCTTGCATCTTTCCCTTTCTGCACAAACGCGCGACATGACCCCGGGTGACTCCGAGAAATTCTGCGGCCTCGCCGGCGAAAATGTGCCGCGCTCCGTCAACAAATATTCCTTCGCTCATTTTTGGGTACCTTGAGACTGCGCGAACCCGAGGTAACCGTAATTCTACTATATGTGACAGCTATTCTGTTGACATCAGGGGGACAATCCTGTGGATAAATACCCCCTCAGGGCAATGGTCCCGGGCCGGAAGGGCCCACCATAGGAGTCCTTCAATCAGACCGCCGGTATACGAGCTCCGGCGCGAGAAGGTCCTCCAGGAGGTCCCCGACCTTCGTGACCGCGGTGGAAACAGCGGCCAACATCGCAGAGCTTTTCGACTCATCCGTATTTCCTTGTGTGTATACCCATCCCGACTTTGGCATAATCACGCCGACAGAGAGAACGATGACTATCGTTGCGAGTGCTCCCGAAATAACTATATATTTATTACCTATTCCGCCTCGCGATGCCGCTTTTTTTTCATTCTTTTCCGCGATATGTCGCACAACATTGTGTCGCACAATGGTAGGCTCCTCCGGTGACCGCATGACATGTATCGGGAGAGTATGCGCTTCCTCTTCGGGTGTATCCCACGTGCTCCCGGGCAGGCTCTCCTCCGCCCCGGACACTACAGGCAAGAGGTCCCTGTCATCGCTCGTGTACTTGAAATGCGGCCCTGCGTCGTTATACGCGCTATCAGTACGGGAATATGTGGCCTCGGGCTTCACGATGCCCACCGCCTCGGACTGTACTGCGGCGAGCAGGCCGTCTTTTTCCTTTTTATGCCCCAAAATGTGGGACCTCTCGACGTACCATCGATTCCCGACCTGCTTCGAGAGCACCGTACCTCCGCGTGCAAGCTGGCCCACATAATCAGGGTGATATCCGGTTATCTCGGCGGCACGGGACGCGGAGACGTAGTCCTTGCCGTCGAAAGAGACGAGCGACTCCCTGTCCCGGATCAAAGCGTTCTGCGGAGGTACCGGAACGTAGCTATCGGCCTTTTCTTTGTATTGGGCCAAAGAATCCATCGATACGTACCAGAGCCCTCCTACCCGATGTGCGTCGATAAGGCGCTTACGGGCGAGCTGGCCGATATAATCCTGCGTGTAATCGCTGATTTCCGCTGCTCGTTTCGACGAGATATACTGCTTGCCGCCGATGGTCATTTCATCCGACATCTTGAGAGTATACCCCATCGCATGCCCGAGCCGTACGTCGCATACCCCCCTTGTGGATAAATAGTAAAAAAATTCGCAACCCGAGATTCCGAGATGATTTTGTATTTCAACCTATCTCGGCAGGGTTGTTTTAGCCGAGATTTTTTATGAGTAACTCACGGAGCACCGCCGGATCCCCCGCTCCCCGCAATGCCTTCATGCACTGCCCGATGAGAAATTCCAACGCGGCGCCTTTCCCTGCACGGAAATCGCCCGCAACCTTGGGATTATTCGCTATGACTTCGTTCACGACATGCTCCAGAGCCGGCGTGGAGGCCTTCAGGAGGCCCTCTCTCTCCGCATAGCGACGAGGCTCCTCTATTCCACCCTGAACGCACACGATAAGGATGTCCTTCGCCGCACGGGAAGATATCGCATCTTCAGCGAGCATATCGATGATTTCCCTGAAATTCCTGGCCGAGATGGGTATCTCGGATTGATATTCTGAATCTCGACCCTCGATATCTCGTATTATCTTGACGAGATCGTTAGCAATGTAATTACTGGCCAGCAGTATACGCGCCTTGTCCCCTCCGAAGAGGGCTATCACCTCCTCAAAGAAGCCGCCGAGGGCCGCCTCCTGGACATACAGCTGTGCATCGTCCTTTTTGATGCCAAGAGCCAGATATCTCTCTCTGCGCTCCCACGGTAATTCCGGCATCTGCCCGGCGAGGCTCTCCCTGGAAAAGTCGGCTATCTCGCTCAATTGCAATGACGGCAGATCGGGGTCGGGAAAGTAGCGGTAGTCCGCGCTCCCCTCTTTTGTGCGCTGTGCGAATGTCGATTGCTTCGCCTCATCCCACCCGCGCGTCTCCTGTATCACTTTCTCCCCGCGCTCGAGCAATTCCGTTTGGCGTTTTATTTCGTACTCTACGGCGCGCTCCATAGCCCTGAACGAATTGAGGTTCTTTATTTCAACTTTGGTTCCCAATATTGTATCTTTGCTATTTGATATTTTAGATACGCTGATGTTGGCTTCGACACGCATTTCGCCTTTCTCCATGTTGGCCTCGCTCGCACCAAGACAGCGTAAGAGGAGCTGTAGCTCGCGCGCAAAATTTCCCGCCTGCGCGGCGCTCGTGATGACGGGTTCGGTGACGAGCTCCATCAAGGGCACCCCCGCGCGATTGTAATCGATCGTCGTTCCGACTCCCTCCTCGTGCATCGAGCTCGCCGTATCTTCCTCGAGGTGCACGCGCGTGATCGCTACTCCCTCCAATTCCCCGCCGGAGACGAGCGGGTATTCGTACTGCGAAAGTTGGTAACCCTTCGGCAAGTCGGGGTAAAAATAATTCTTCCGGTCGAACTCCGTATAATCCGCGAGCGTCGCGCCGAGCGCGACCCCGACCCGGAGGACGCTGCGCACCGCTTCCCTATTGATGACGGGGAGTGTCCCCGGATGCGCCATGCACACGGGGCAAATATGCATGTTGGGCTCCGCCGCTACGGACACATTTTTCGACGAGCAGAACATCTTGGTCTTGGTCTTCAGCTCGGCATGGATCTCTAAACCAATTGTTGGAATATATTCAGACATAGCAACATTATGTCCCAATTTACGAATACACACCAATCTACAAATGACTACGAATGGTGCGCGTCTCCCACATGGAGAACACGTTTGGGTCGTAAGTACGGGTCACTGAAGTTGACGAGAAGCCCAAACTGGATGCGGGACTGTTGCAGATAGTTCTGTATCTGTCGAAAGTGAGCACGCCCCACGACACGTGTCGTTTTCAGCTCAAGAAGGATCAAATCTTCAATTACATAGTCAGCGATATTACCCGAGTCGCCAATCCGCATTTCCCGTTTATAAGCTATTTTTTCCGCACGTAATTTCTCCTCAAGAAGGTCCGAGTATTGCCTTTCCCTGGCAAATCGTCCTAATTCATTGTGTACCGCAAAACAGAGACCGACTATCCGATAAGAAAGCTCAGGGTAAAGCACTTTGCTTGCAGTCTTATTCGTAGCCATTCGTAGTATTCGTATGATTTGTAGATTGGCACTTCTTTACTGCTCTACTATTTTCCATCCTTGAGCCAATAAGGCTTCCGCTTTCTTGTACTTCATCTCCTGCGTCTCCTTCCCGTTGGTGATGACGACCCTGTCGTTGCGGCCGTACGTCTTCGCGGGACCCCGCCCGCCCTCCGCCGTTATGGTACGCGCCGCGCTGTGGATAACCCCGCCGTTGGCGGGGATAACCCGCGCCTCCGGCGACGGCGCCGCGGGCAATCCGAGGTTTCCGAGCATGTGGCGCACCTGCATTTTGTATGACTCTTCCATGTTCTGAAAAAGACGGAGGCCTTCCTTCTTGTATTCGACAAGCGGGTCGCGCTGCCCGTAGGCGCGCAGATTGACCGAACTGCGCAAATATTCCATCGCTTCAAGATGCTCCACCCACAACACGTCGATGACCTGAAGCAGGAGCCTTCGCACGGTCAGGTCGAACGACTCGCCGAGCTCCTCCCGTTTTTTCGATACGATATCGGGCAGTGTGGGGTCTTCCGCCGCGAGCGTCTCGAGTTCATCGCCGACCGCGCCCCCGGCCGAGAGGAGCATGCGGCGGCGCGCGTAGACGCTCTTGCGCTGAACGTTCAAGACATCGTCATACGCCAACACGTGCTTGCGGGCGTCGAAGTTCAACTCCTCGATGCGTATCTGCGCTTTTTCGAGCGAGCGCGTTATCATCGAATTGTAGATGGGTTCGTCTTCGGGGATCTTGAAGGTGCCCATCACCCGTTTGATGACATCCGACGCAAAAACGCGCATGAGACTGTCTTCGAGCGACACAAAAAATTGCGTCGCGCCGGGGTCGCCCTGGCGCCCCGACCGGCCCCGCAGCTGATTGTCGATGCGTCGCGCCTCGTGCCGTTCCGTGCCGAGTACAAAAAGCCCGCCGGCATTTTTAACTTCCTCGTACGCCTCATCGCTTCCCGGATTTCCTCCGAGCTTGATGTCGACGCCGCGGCCCGCCATGTTGGTCGCTATCGTCACCGCACCTCGCCTCCCCGCCTGCGCGATTATCTCCCCTTCGCGTTCGTGGTTCTTCGCATTGAGTATTTCGTGCGGGATACCCGCCTGCTTGAAATGTGCCGAGAGAATTTCGTTCTTCTCGACGGAGACCGTGCCCACCAGGACCGGCTGGCCCGCTTTGTGGAGCTCGCGTACCTGCTTGGCGATGGCGTTCATCTTCCCCGTCTCGCTCTGGAAAATAAGGTCGTTGTGGTCGGTGCGGCTGCTCGGCTTGTTGGTCGGAATGGCGACGGTGTTCAATCCGTATACTTTGTAAAATTCCTCGGAGGAGGTCGCGGCGGTACCTGTCATGCCCGCGAGCTTGCCGTAGAGGCGGAAGTAATTCTGGAACGTGATGGAGGCGAACGTACGGCTCTCCTGCTGCATCGCCACGCCCTCTTTCGACTCGATGGCCTGATGAAGTCCTTCGCTCCAGCGCCTCCCCGGCTGGAGGCGGCCCGTGAATTCGTCGACGATGACGACCTGCCCGTCTTTCACCACGTAATCCTTGTCTCTCTGAAAAAGAGCCTTTGCGCGGACCGCGGTCTCGAGATGGTGCACGTATTTGATGCCGGCGTCGGTGTAGATATTCCCGACGCCGAGCGCCGCCTGCGCTTTTTCGATGCCGGCATCCGTGAGAATGATCTGCTTGTGCTTTTCTTCTACGGTGTAGTCCGCCTCCCGCTCGAGGCTACGGGCAATAGCCGTGAAGCGCTCGTAGAGGGATTCCGCGTCGGCGACGGGCGCGGAGATGATGAGCGGCGTGCGCGCCTCATCAATGAGGATGGAGTCTATTTCGTCGACGATGGCGAAATGGTGCGTATGCTGGCGGAGTTTCTCCGGTTCGTATTCGAGATTGTCCCGGAGGTAATCGAATCCGAACTCATTGTTGGTCCCGTAGGTGATGTCGGCCGCATACGCCTCGCGGCGCGTGCAGGGCCGGAGAAAATCCTGCTCCACCTTGAAACTTCCTATCTGGTCTCTCACCTCATCTTCCTTCGCAAGGACTTCGGAGGACATGTGGGAGGGGTCATAGATGAACGAGGCCTCATGATTGAGCACGCCGACGGTAAGCCCGAGCGCGTGATATATCTGCCCCATCCACACCGCGTCGCGGCGTGAGAGATAGTCGTTGACCGTCACCACGTGCACTCCTCCGCCTACGAGCGCGTTCAGATATGCAGGCAAGGTGGCGACGAGGGTCTTTCCTTCGCCGGTGCGCATCTCCGCGATGCCGCCCTGATGCAGGACCATGCCTCCGATGAGCTGTACATCGAAATGCCGTTGTTTGAGCGTCCGCACGCTCGCCTCCCGCACGGCGGCAAATGCCTCCGGCGCGAGCGCGTCCAATGCTTCCTCCTTCGCAAGACGCGCCTTGAATTCCGCCGTTTTCGCCCGCAACTCGTCGTCCGAGAGCGCCTGCATGGCGCTTTCAAGCGCGTTTACCGGTACCACGATGACTGCCGCGCGCTTGAGCGCCGCGGCCTCTTCGTCCCCGAACAACGATTTCCAAAATGCCATTCTGGCAATCGTACCCCAAAACCTCCCCATTAGCACCCATTTAGGACACGCCGTGTCCTAAATGGGTGCTACAATGGAGGGATGGATTACTATCACGTCATCAACCGCGGCGTAGAAAAACGGGATGTGTTTCTCGCTAGCGGCGACTTCATTCGCTTCATACACGACATGTATGTATTCAATGACGTGCGGAGCGCCCCAAACTATGTCGTTAAGGAACGCCAACACGAGCGACAACGCAAGATGCTTGTACACGTACACGCGTATTGCCTGATGAAAAACCATTACCACCTTCTCTTATCCCCTGTCACTGAAAACGGCATCTCCGCCTTTATGCAGAAGTTGAATATGGGATATGCGAAATATTTTAATGAGAAATACGAACGTAGCGGCGTTCTCTGGCAGGGAGTATTTAAGAAAATGCACATCACGAGAGACGCTCATTTCATGTACATTCCCTATTACATTCACTTGAATCCGCTCGATTTTAAATATCCTGAATGGCGGGCGGGCGCGGTTAAAAACTCCGGAAAAGCACTCGCGTACCTGCGAGGATACCGATGGAGCAGTCACCTCGATTATCTCGGTATAAAAAACTTTCCCTCTGTGATCTACCCGTTGCAACTTGCAGACGTCCTCGGAAAGCGTGCCCGGTACGAGCGGGAGATCAAAGACATCGTTTCCGACCCCCGGCTCACGGAAAACAGCTCCGACATTGAAATGTAACCCATTTAGGACACGCCGTGTCCTAAATGGGTCCGTGAAGGGGGTACTTTGAATATGGGGACGATCC
>Ga0209211_10006581_pt1 | contig 16740 bp, 19 predicted proteins | sample RifGroA2_FD_183992 | JGI IMG/M metagenome (GOLD analysis project Ga0209211, IMG submission 183992) | Groundwater microbial communities from Rifle, Colorado, USA - Groundwater A2 (SPAdes) (version 2) | ecosystem: Environmental > Aquatic > Deep subsurface > Groundwater | place: Rifle, Colorado... | reverse complement strand
GAATATAAATTTTTGGATAAATTAATAGATTTTGCCATTTACTTCAAGCTCTCCTCAATAATTTTCTTTTCTTCTTCCGTAATGCTATACAATTGGTAAACCAGTTTGTCAATTTCGCTGTCGGTTTTTTTGATTTCCTGCTCTAGTTTTTGCTTTTCATAATGTCAAATTATCCTAGCAGAAGATTCTCCCTTAAACGATAGCGCATCATCATTATACACCAATGCCTGTAAAGAAGCAGATGCCAATGGCTCTTTTGAATATATCAATTTCAAAATATTATCAGCAGCTTTTTCATGGGATTTTCTGACTGATTCTTCAACATTGTTGCCTTTAATCAGCGATTTTACAATGATATTGGAGCATTCAAGTATTGGTCTGGCAACATTGTCCTTTAAAGGCGTTGACTCAAACTTATGGTCTCTGGCAATCCAGAAAGGCTTTTCATATCCGATAAAAGCGCAGCATCCCTTATCTACAGCCGCAGGCCCTAATTTTACAAGGCAATTGCATGCAATAGCATAAGTTACCGTTTCTTTAAACACATCAGCAGAATGGGTATTTATGAACTCTTTTCTTTGATTGTCAAAAAGGGAAGTCTCGCTGCCGTGGCCGCTGAAAAATATAAGCTTTGGCTGCCTGCTTTTTATCCTGCTTCTCAGAACAGCGTCAGAAATTTTATCATCTTCAATTTTTGCTGCTTTGAACCCTCTTTTTTCAGCCTCTTCAATTACTTTTCCGCTATAGGCAAAAAGATACGAAGTCGGCACGTCATGATTCGCCCTTATTGCTATCATTTTTATTGCGCGCTTAGAAGCCTCGGCATTTTTCTGATAAATGTAAGCTGCATTTCAATTGCTGCTTTGCCTACCTCTGTTCCTTTGTCAACTTCCTCAATCAATTGGTTGCGCGTATAATCCCCGAAATTTCCCACAGAAAAGCTTACATCCGGAGGCATAGCGCGAAGCCTTTCCTTTACAAGTTTTTTAAAATAGTCTGCATCCGCTTCCATTTTGTTTTTTATAATAATCCTATTTTTTTAAGCTGAGTTAATATAACTTGCGCTTTATTCGTATCCTGCGATATCTCCCCATAAGCAGCGCTCCATGAAACCGGCTGCTTGTCAACTAATGCAATTATCTGATCCCGTAAAGGAATCGGCACGCTTGCAAATAGCCTAAGAAATTTCGCCTTTAAAACTCCGTATTCTTGATTGTTCATTTAGCAATGCCTCATCTTTTTCCTTCAATATAATAATAAGATTGTTTAATATTTAAACTTTGTTAAAGTATTTTTCAATATGGAAAACAATAAATATCTTATTTTAAACTCTCCTCAATAATTTTTCTAAAAATAGTTCTTTTTTGGTGCTCCTGAAATACAATATCAAATTTCTCAAAAATATTTTCTCTTCCTAACAAGAAAAAATAATGCCTTTGCGGGTCAAATTTTATGCCAAGCCATGCAATTTCTGTTGTGATACAATTATCGCCAATCCAAAAAGACAAAGGGGCAATATAGCCGGGCACACCCTTTCCATTTAACCCGAATGCTATGTCTTCCTGCTTGTCATAATCGCTGAAATCTATGCCTAATTTTTTGCCAATTGAAACAAATGAACAGCTTTTATCAGCTCCAGAATCTATAAGCGCTGGAAAGAATATCTCTTTATTTCCAGCATACTTGAACTTAATATTTGCCATAGGCTTAAGTTTATTATTATGCGGGATATACTCAAAAATAATAGAATCCTCTTTTGGTATTTGTATAATCATAGAACGAAATTGACATCCTTTTTTGGTATGCTTGTAACCATTATTAGCTTATCGGAATAATTTTTCATTAGCTTATCCATTACCTTTATCGGGTCCTTGTCAGAAAAAACCACTTTGCCATCTGCCAAGCCAATGCATTTGCCTTCATATTTATCTTTATTCATCTTTCTGAATTCCTCAAAGTTTTTGTCTTTCATGATATTATCTAATGCAGAAATGATATATATACTTTCGTATATTTATTTAAATAGTTAATTACAATATGGAAAATAAACATACTTATATAACTACTTTAAACTCTCTTCAATAATCTTCTTTTCTTCTTCGGTAATGCCGTAAAGCTGGTAAACCAATTCGTCTATTTCGTTGTCAGTTTTCTTGATTTCCTGCTCTAGTTTCTGCTTTTCCAATTGGCTTAAATTATCTTCTTGGAGCTTTTTGTTGAGGGAGAGCATTTTGTCGGCTAGTTTTTTTAGTTTTTCTTGATATTTTTCAGAAATGGTAATAGGAATTTGTTCAATTTCAAATGTTCTAAGTTCTATAAATCCACCTCTCATTGCAGTTACACTATATTTTTTCCTAGTATAATAACCAATTAATTTGGAATTAATTATTGCTAATAAATATTGAAGTGGCAATTCTTTAATTCTAGAATTTATCACATATACAGTGTTTATTGGGACATATTTATTTAATTCTATTAAGGTTGCGGTTGGAACAAAACATATTTTTTTCATTAATATAGAAGGTATTTTTATGAGCCATTCATCCTTTTTTTGAATTCTTTCTTTTGATATAGTTAATTTATATTTCTCTATATTTTTATTTGTGATTACAATCCCATCACCTTTAACACTTATGTTCTTACTGGTAGGTTTAGCGCGATAAATGTGAATTAATTTCTCTCCTTTTATCTTTGACAAAATCACGATTTCTTTTTTATTAAGACCAAATAAAAATGGTTCTTCTGCATTTAGTTCGGATTGTTTAATTTCTAATAAACTATTTTCTAAATTTTGAGAAATTGAATTGTAGACTCTAAATTTATTATTGACAGATTTTGATTTTTTAATAATAACGATATAAGGATATGTAGACACATCCCCAAAAACATCTATTTGAGAAACATCCACTATTTTTATTATGCTTTGATTCAACAACATTTTTCTTAATGGTATTCCATAGTTTGTAATAGCAAATTTATTAGGTGTTATAAATCCTAAATATCCTTCATGTTTTAATATACGAAGTGCCAGTTCATAAAAAAGAACGTATATATCGTATTGCTGATAGGCTGTTGAATAATTAGTTTCGAAAAAAGACTTTTCTTTTTTCAACAAGTTTCTATTATTAATATAAGGCGGATTTCCAATCACAACATCAAACCCTCCATCAGCCATAATGCCCTTAAACTCATCTTCCCACTTAAACGCCTTATATCCTGCAACTTCTTTGTCATCAATCAAAGAATCTCCGCATTTAATATTCTCGTGCAGCTCAGGCAATTTCTGCCCCCTTTCCGCCAGCTTCAAAGACAAATTCAGTTTGCAGATGTCAACTGCTCTCTCATCCTTGTCAACTCCAAAAATGCAGTTCAGCATTAAATTTTTCTTTTCCTCATAATTCAGCTTTCTTTCGCAGGTTTTCTCGCATTCCTCAGCCAATACATCAAAAGCCTTAATCAAGAAACTGCCGGAGCCGCAGGCAGGGTCTAATATTTTGACTTTATTGATGAAAGCAAATGGCTTGCCTTTAACATATTCTCCAACAGTATTCCTCACAATGTAGTCGACAATATATGCAGGAGTGTAGTAAATCCCCATTTCCTTTCTTTTTCCTTTGCTTTCTTTTTCCTTAAGCCTTTTCTCTCCTGCTATTACATGCCCAATAAAATTCTCATAAGTCTTTCCAAGAATATCAGCTTCAATTGAGCTGAAATCATAAGGCAGATCTTTCTTTGGCTTCCTTAAATCTGTTAAAATATCAGCCAAAACTCCATCTTCAATAAAAAATTCATCACATTTACCATGCCTGAATAAGTCGCTGTTGTAGTCTTTCCAGAATTTCTGAAACAATTCTCTTATCTTTGACAAAAGCCATGACGGGCTTGAAAAATATTTGTCCTTCTTTTGCTCAAGCATGGGCTTAAGCTCAGAATCAACAAATTCCTTGTCTTCAGCATAGCATATAAATATCAGTCTGTCAAGAAATCTCTGTATTTCCTCCTCAATCTCATATTTTTCTTTTTCATTGGAAAAATCAAGCTTATTGTGCCTTGGATGGTTCTTAACATTATTGATTATAGCCTGTCTCCAGCTTTTCAGGTTGTCAAGAAGCCTTGCGTCAACTTTTGCCCTTCTTTTGTAATTGGCAAGCTTCGAATAAAGGGGATTTTGCTCTCCAGTCTCAGCCCATACTTTTTTGCTGAAATTATAGAGCAAATCAAAATCAGAATCTTTTAAGTTCTCAATGTCAATTGTAGGTAAAGCTGCCTTTAATGGATTGTCAACTTCTACATCGCACCTTAGAATTATAAAATATCTGAAATTTGTAAGGATAGCAAATGTTTTTCCCTTTCCATTTGCATAAGACATTGCCTGTCTGTAGAAATCTGTGTTATCCACTAAATCCTGAGTTAATGACTTGGCTTCTATGATATATTGGGTAATCCCATTCAAACAGACCAGTATATCAACTTTTTTCCCTTTTGCAGGAGCCTCAACCTTGAACTCAGAAGGCTCATCAACATTCCATCCAAGAACATCGCGGACAAAAGGGACTATAAGCGCCTGCTGAATCTGCTTTTCATTGCTGACAAAACTTTTATCACTCTTATTCTCATTATATCTTTTAATAAGCCCATTTAATGCTGTTCTAGATTGTTCTTTTGAAGGCATAACATATTAAAACATTCCAATCTTTAAAAACTATTCCTCCAAACTCCCTTCTCTCATGGCTTCCTGCCTTGCCGCATTAATCCATGGGCTCATCTTGCTGCCATTTGCCTTAAACCCTCCTTTTTTTGCAAGATACTGGTTAACTGCAGCCGTAACAATCAGTATTTTCTTGTCAGCAGGCAGCTCCGCCTTCCCATTTTTATTTTTCTCCGCGCCTTTCCTTACCTGCTCCAAAATGCCGTATTTGTCAATAAAGGAAGTTGTCACATTTCCTTTTAGGAACTCAGGATGGTTAATCACAGCTTTATGGAAAGGTATTGTTGTTTTGACACCTTCAATGGAATATTCCTCTAAAGCCCTGCTCATTCTTGCAATAGCTTCCACCCTTGTTGCGCCGTGGCATATCAGCAAGCCAATTAGCGAATCAAAATGGGGCTCTATCTTGTGCCCTGCATGACAGCTCGAGCTTATCCTTATTCCCGGCCCTCCAGGGGGAAGATAATTCATAATAGTTCCCATTGAAGGCATGAAATTCTCGGCAGGGTCTTCTGCATTTATCCTGCATTCCACTGCCCAGCCGTCTATCTTGACTTTTTCCTGCTTATGGCTGAGTTTAGCCCCTGTAGCAAGCTTAATCTGCTCCTTCACTAAATCAACGCCTGTAACCATTTCAGTAACCCCATGCTCGACTTGTATTCTTGTATTCATCTCAATAAAATAGAATTTGCCGCTTTTGTCAAGCAGAAACTCAACTGTTCCAGCGCCCTCATATTTTATTGCCTTTACAGCCCTGACAGCAGACTCCCCTATTATCTGCCTTAATTCATTTGTCAATGCAGGGCTTGGTGCTTCCTCAACAAGTTTCTGGTGCCTTCTTTGTATTGTGCAGTCCCTTTCCCCAAGATGTATAACATTTCCATACTTATCAGCTAATATTTGAAACTCTATGTGCCTTGGCTCCTCAACATATTTCTCCATGTAAACTGAATCATCCCCGAAAGCGTTTTTTGATTCTGCCTTGGCGTTGTTAAAAGCCTGCTCAATCTCCTCCTCCTTCCTTACTATCCTCAGTCCTTTTCCTCCCCCTCCTGCAGAAGCCTTTATTATGAGGGGATAGCCAATTGATTTTGCAGTTTCTTTTGCATGAGCCAAGTCTTTTAATGATTGCCTCTCCCCTTCAATTACAGGCACCCCATTGGATATCATGGATTTCTTCGCTTCCACTTTATTGCCAAGCACGGAAATCATCTTTGAAGTTGGGCCGATAAATTTTATCCTCCTTTTCTCGCAAAGCTTCGCAAAATCGGCATTCTCTGATAAAAATCCATAGCCAGGATGTATAGCATCAGCCTTGACTTTTTTTGCTATTTCCACGATTTTCTTTATATCAAGATAGTTCTTGGATGCTCCTATGCTATATGATTTGTCAGCAAATTTGACAACAAGCGAATTTTTTTCCTGCTTCGAATAAAGCGCTACAGACTCCACCCCAAGCTCTCTGCACGCCCCTATTATCCTAAGCGCAATTTCTCCCCTATTGGCTATGAGCACTCTTTTGAAAAGGTGATTTTTCCTTAATTTAGCATACTCAATGCCCTTTTTCTTTCCGATTCCAAGCCCCTTTGCCATGGCATCGAAAAATGAATGGCTTGATTTTGAATTTCCCATGCCTTTAATCTGGACAAGCTCAACATGGGGCAGAATACTGGCAATTCTGGAAGTTATGACTTTTCCGAAATTGGCAATGCTCGGCTTCTTTTCCAGGACCTTGCTTGAGACAAAGTGGCTCTTTGCCATATTCTCAAAATAAGAGCAGAAAGAATGGAGCGAAGGCATGCTGTGCTTCAGCTTTGTGAATGCGCTTGCAGAAACCAGCCATCCCTCTTCAGCAGACTTAATGCCTTTTCCAACAATGTTCTTTATTCTTTCATACGCCTTGCCGGAAAATACGCTGCCCTTTTTCTTTTTCATCAGCAGCAGCACTATTCTATTATTCTATTTAAACATTTTTATTGCGAAAGAGTTAAATAACTTCCAAGCACTCCTTTCTGCACATGAATGAGATTGACAGCTTGAAAGACAGCAATGGCTGCTTGGATTTTGACAGCATAAAGAAGGTTATACCTTACGATAAGCCGTTTATATTTGTTGATAAAATTCTGAATTTGGAAAAGGGCAGCATAGTCGGAATAAAGAAAATTAGGGCTGATGAAGAATTTTTCAAAGGCCATTTTGTGGATTTTCCAATCATGCCGGGCGCTTTGATGATTGAAGGGCTCGGGCAAACAGCGACTTTGCTTATCCGCTATAACCTCCTGAATCATCAGGAAAAAGACATTCTTGCATACAAAATCAAGGAAGCCAGCTTCACTTCCCCTGTATTTCCGGGCATGGAAATAAGATACGAAGCTAATCTTATTGCTTATGATGAAAGGGAAGCAGTCATTAATGGAAAAATATATTCAGGTAATCATCTAATAGCCAATGCCTCATTCATAGTCGCTATTGTTGATAAAAATGAATTTAGGAAAAAAGTTCACCTGCAAAGCAGGTGAACTTTTTTCATGAAAAGATGTGGAGTTTTAAGTCAAAATGTACATAAGAGGCGTCGGCTGCACAAAGTTCGGCCATCAGGATGCAAGCTCCCAGCAGCTTGCGTATGAATCCGTAACAGAAGCTTTGGAGAATTCCCAGACTTCCATAGGCCAGATAGATGCAGTAGTGATCTCCACAGCAGACAGCCCTACAAACGGAGAGCGCCAGAGGCTGTTCGGCTCCATACTCAGCGGCATGCTCCACATTCAAGTTCCTGTAATAACTGCAAGCGCTGTCTGCGCAGGTGGAGGCGCCGCTTTCTGGACAGCAAATAATATGGATTACACTAATATCCTTGTAGTTGGAGTTGATAGGCTCCTGACCAATAATTCAATGAATATAACTGATGACATAATGATGGCTGCAGAAAGGATATATGAGCAATCTGAAGGATTGAATTTTCCTGCCCAGAACGCATTGGTGGCGCAGCAGTACATGCTCAGATACGGCGCAACAATGGACGACTTGGCCTTGATTGCTTTCAAGAACCATCAAAACGCCTACAAAAATCCAAAAGCAAGATTCTACAAAAAGGAAGTTACCCTGAAGCAGATAAAAAAATCGCCTGTCGTAGCCTCTCCCTTGAGATTGTTTGACTGCAGCATATCAGCAAATGGCGCAGCTGCTGTTGTCTTAAGCAAAGAAAAGACAGACATCCAAATTATCGGAAAAGGCTTTTGCGTTGATAGGATTTCTGCTTTTGAAAGTGAAGATATGACAACATGGCCAGCCACCAAAATAGCAGCAGAGCAAGCATTTGCACAAGCCAAACTGACTCCAAGCCAGATTGATGTTGCAGAAATCCATGACGCATTCACCTCAGTAGAGCTTATTTCATACGAAGACCTCGGCTTTGCAAAACCTGGAGAAGGCGCAAATCTCATAAGAGACGGCATAACAAATCTGGAAGGCAAGTTCCCAGTCAACACAGGCGGCGGCCTGAAGGCAAAAGGCCATCCCATAAGTGCAACCGGCATGTCCCAAATCTATGAATTGACAAAGCAGTTGAGGGGCGAGGCAGGAGAGCGCCAAGTTCAGTGCAAATACGCATTGGCGCAGAATATTGGGGGGGCTGGGAGTACTGTGAGTGTGCATATTTTAAGAAAGGTATAGAGAGTGTAATTATGAAAAAGGAAAGATTAGAAGGAGTAGTAAGTGTAACAACAACTAAAGAATTGATTGACGAGACTGTTGGTTTTGTAGAATCTGCTCAAGGCAATGTGTTAAGAGTAGCATGGTATCCTCCAATTGATAGGGATAAAAGAGTTATTGAATCATTATTCAGGGCAATTGGCAAATCAAAGATTTTGGAAATATTTTATTAGAGGGATTTATTGAAAGGTGCAAAAATGATAATCCGATGGATATGCAAAAACTGCAATAAAAAATGGATTTACCCTGTTGAGAAATGCGTCCATTGCAAGGGGCATATTTCAAAGCAGAAAGGAACTATGCTAAAGGTAATCGGCATCACAAAAGTCAACATACCATCTCCAATGCACCCAATCACCCCTTATAATATAATTCTTCTTGAAGATGAGCATGGCAGCAAAATGCCGAAAAAGACAATGAAGGAATATTCCATAGGTGATAATTATGTTGAGCAAAGGGCGTCATATGATGATGCTGTTTCTGTTGTAAAAAAAAAGTATGATGCCTATGAAGCTGTGAAATCTGCTGTTGAGCTAGCAAATCAGTCGGATTTTTTCATGCCAACCTGCAAATTCCTAATAAAGCCAAGCATAGCAGTTTCCGCTTATTGTTATCAGGCAGCCACCACAAATCCTGAAGTTGTAAATGCAGTAATCCAGCTTCTTCTTGAATCAGGCGTGAAAAAAGAAGATATCATTGTTGCAGAGCAGGGTTTTGCCGGAGTTGATGCAGCAGAAGCAGCTTCAAGGGCAGGAATATTGGAAGTATGCAAAAAACATGGCATTCAATTTCAAGATATTTCAAAAGGGCCATTTGAGCATATTGGCTCTGAAATGAAATTCAGTGTTTTCAAGGAATCAATAGGCAGAAAAATAATCAATATTCCTGTAATGAAAACAAGCCAGCAGTTCGGCATCTCAGGCAGTGTTGAAAATCTCCTTAGGCTTGCAGATGAGCCGACACAAACTATGATTTTTGAAAACGATTTTGACAAGGCAATGCCAAAACTCGCAAAGGCAATTTCTGAAAATTCCAAAATCCTGACTATAGCAGATGCAACACTGGGCATGCAGGGGCAGGGTCCGACAGCGTTGGGCGAACCCGCTTTTCTCAATCTTGTATTTGCATCAGGAAATTCTGTAAACATTGATGCTGTATTCTGTGATGTTGCAATGCTAGACATTCCTCTGCATATACTTGAATCTGAATCAATTGGCATCGGCAAGTCCAAAATTGAAGATATAGAAGTTGTCGGAAACGAGCCAGATGCCTTAAGATATCCGCTGAAAAAAGCTGAAAAAGGGCAGACAGCCCATCCTGACATCAGTTTGATAGAAGGCAAAGCCTGCTCCTCATGCTTCAATTCTGCCATAAGCCTGACTTCAAAATTAGTCGGATTAAGGGGAGAAAAAATAGCAGTTGCAATAGGCCCTATGCTCACAAAAAATATGATTGAAGAAGCATCAAAAACCAAAAAGGTGTTTATATTTGGAGACTGCGCAATAAGCAAATTGAAAAAAGAAGGGATTGCAATGCCCGCCTCAATAAGCGAAAAAGCAGACTCGCTTGAGCAGTTGCTGCTGCTGAAAAAGCTGCTCACGACAAAAGGCAAGACAACAATCAGTACATTGGACAGGGCAGCCACAAAAATAACTAAAGCCATCTCGCATATAATAGGTGAATAGTCAATGCTGAAAAATAAAATTGCTCTGGTCACTGGTGCCTCAAAAGGCATAGGAAAGGCAATCGCAGTCGAATTCGCCAGAAACAGCGCTGACATCATAATAAATTACAATTCCGACAAAAGCGGCGCAATGCAGGCTGAAAGTGAAATTAAAAAATTCGGGAAAAGGGCGTTGGTTGCAAAAGCAGATGTAAGCAAATACAGCGAAGTAACTTCAATGATAGAGTCAATAAAAAAAGAATTTGGCAGAATAGACATCCTTGTCAACAACGCAGGCATCACAATGGACAGGACTTTGAAGAACATGACAGAAGAGGAGTGGAATAAAGTCATTAATGTAAACCTGAATAGCCTCTACAATGTGACAAAACAGGCAATTCCATTAATCCCTGAAAATGGGAGAATAATAAATATTTCTTCAATTGCAGGCATAACAGGAAATTTCGGCCAGGCCAATTACTCAGCATCAAAAGCAGGAATTATAGGCTTCACAAAATCTCTTGCAAAAGAGCTTGGCAGGCATAAAATAACTGTGAATGCAATAGCCCCTGGATTCATAGAAAGCGAAATGACTGAAAAAATCCCGTTCATAAGGAAAAAAATAATCATGTCCATTATTCCATTAGGCAGGGCAGGAACAAATGACGAAGTTGCCAATTGCGCTGTTTTCCTTGCATCCGAAAAATCAGCCTACATCACAGGCGAAGTCATTAATGTTAATGGGGGAATTGGGTTTTAGGTATTTTTTAGTCGGTTAGGGCTCAACTCTTCTTATTTCTAAATTATCAAAATGCTTATCATAACTGACTATATCTGAACAGTTGTTAAGCAAAGCAGTTGAGTAGTGAATCAGGTCAAAAATCCGAAGATTATTCCTATTGCCTCTCTTTAGCGCCTCAAATATGAATGCATTCGAAAGCTGGATAATCTCAAGGTCGCTTGCCATCAAAGATCTGACAACTCTTAAGGCATATTCCCTGTTTTTAGTGATCCTTTCTATCACATCGAAGCTTTCAATCAGTACAAGCCCATTAATGAAGCCGCCTTGTTTTACTATTTTCTGACACGATTCCATGTTCTCATTTGGCGTGAATGCGCCTACAATTACAGTGCTGTCTATAAAGGGCTTCATCTTGAATATACATCTCTCTTCATCCTGACAAACTCACTGGGCGATACCTTTATCTGCTTCATAGTGTTCACCTGCGCAAATAGCTCTTCCATACCCTCTGCTTCCTGCTTTCTTGCGCACTTTTTGAGAAGTATTACTATTGCATCCCTTTTATCTTTCAGCTCATGCTCTACCTTAAAATGCTCGACCATCTTGTTCAACTCATTAGGTATATCGATAGTTACCATTACCATTTTATATCACCTTATAGTAGAATATAGTATAATACTATATAAACCTATCTTTAATCAATTGATGAAGAACTTTGAAAAATTCGCTTTTAGGCGAATTTTTCAAGTTTTTGATTAAGTAACAACCTTTATATTTTTACCGAGAACCTCTTCTTCAACATGTACATCAAAGGCGTCGGCTGCACAAAGTTCGGGATAGGAAGTGAAAGCTCAGTGCAGATGGTCCACAATGCAGTAGTTGAAGCCCTTGACAATGCCCAAATGTCAATGAAAGAAATAGATTTGGCAGTTATTTCAAACATGGACCTATTCAGCAACGGCGAAAGGCAGAGGCACAGCTCTTCAATGCTCTCCAGCCTGTTCCAGACAAAATTTCCGATAATAAGCGTCCCGGCAGGATGCCAGGGAGGTGGAATAGCATTATGGACTGCATTGCAGTTAAGCAAGGGGGAAAATCAGCCTATTAATAATGTATTAGTTGTCGGCTTTGAAAAGATTGTAGCCAATGTAAGCAAGAAAATAATTGATGAAATACTGATGGGCGGAGAGCGCATTTACGAGCAGTCAGAAGGATTGAACTTTCCCGCCCAGAATGCATTAGTTGCGCAGCAGTACATGCTCAAATACGGCGCAACAATGGACGACTTGGCTTTAGTCGCTTTCAAGAACCATAAGAACGCATTCCTGAATCCAAAGGCAATGTTCTACAAAAAATTTGTTTCAATGGAAGACATAAAAAACTCTCATGTTGTAGCCTCCCCATTAAGATTATTCGACTGCAGCATTTCCGCAAATGGCGCAGCCGCAGTTGTTTTGAGCAGAGACAAAACTAATATTGAAATAGCCGGAAGCGCCCACATTACCGACTGCCTGTCCGCTTTCGAAAGGGAAGATATGACTTCATGGCCCGCCACAAAACTAGCAGCGCATCAGGCTTTCAATCAGGCAAAAATAAAACCGTCTGAAATAGATGTAGCAGAACTGCATGATGCTTTTACTTCCGTAGAACTAATCTCATACGAAGACATAGGTTTTGCAAAGCCCGGAGAAGGCGCAAACCTCATAAGAGACGGCGCAACAAACCTCGAAGGCAGTCTCCCTGTCAACACAGGCGGAGGCTTAAAGGCAAAAGGCCATCCAATAAGCGCAACTGGATTATCCCAGATTTATGAGCTTGTTAGGCAGTTGAGAGGAGAAGCAGGAGAGCGGCAGGTTCAATGCAAATATGCTTTAGCGCAGAATATTGGGGGGGCTGGGAGCACTGTGAGTGTGCATATTTTGGCGAAAGTATAAAAATGAAAATATGTAAAGATTATACACTATCAATGCAATAGGCTATATAACTTCCTCTTTCCAGAATTAGTGTTCATCAAAGATCTTACAATATCATCAAAATATTGATTTGACTCAGGAGTAATATGATAAATCTTATACTGAGGCTTTATTCCATTTTTATTCAATTCTTCCATAAATTGTTCCTTTGGGATTATTGTAACTGCTAATAAAGGACTTCTCATTCTCCTTATATGCAATAGGGTTGGATGATCATAATAAATTGTAAGAACCCAAGAACTATTAATTATTTGAATTACTTCTTTGCTAATTAGGTATGAACCAGTTGCAGAATCATAAAATTGGTTGTATAAATGCTTGAATTCAAGAGTTCTCTTTGAATCGATTTCTAGTGTCAGGGCAAACCCTCTATCACGGGACTCTCTCGTAAAATCAGCTAGAGAACCTATGAAATAAATGTTGTGCTGAGTATATGCTATACTATTTACAGCAAATGTGGGTGTTTTATTGTGAAGCTTAAATCGAGTTTTTAGAATTTGAAGTTCTGTATCAAAACCATGGCTGCATACGTGACACAAAAATATATACTCAAATGCACTAAAGTCATCTTGCAAACCTCTTTCAATACTTTTAAAATCCCTCTCCAGCCCGCCAATGATATTGCTAAGATGCCCAAGTCTGTAGCTAAAACCAGTAATCTCCAGATTTAGTGAATTATCTATTATCACTTTGTTATTCTCTTTTATCGCTCCTCCAAATTTCACAAGAAAATTTAATAAATATAACACTTTAGTCCTATCAAATCTATTTTTTGAGGACAGCAACCCACATGCATACTCCATCTTAACATCTTTGAGGTCAGAGGGAATCTCAACATTAATTATGGATTGAAATTTTGAATATAATTCTAAAAAAGATGAGTTGCTCTTTACAAGCCCCATTTTCTTATCCAATCTTAATCCTAATAATCCTTGTCTGACAGCATAGAATGCCATGAACAAATCATTTTGTTCTGAGGCTTTTTTGGAAAGTTTTGATAAGTATCCACAATAATCATCAAGGCATTCCAATGCATATTTAACAATATTTTTTCTTAGGTTTTTGATTATAATGTTGTCTTTTCCAGTCGGAATTATTGAGACATAATCCTCATAAATTTGCTCTAAGGTTTGAAGATATTGGCGTTGATTTTTTCGGCCCTTCTGGTACTTTTGATATTTTTGGTTTAGAGAATAATAATCATGGGCTTTTTTCCATATACCTGAGATTCTCATCTTTAAGGATAACTATTCAATCGCTTTTATAAGTTTTCCCATAATTTAATAAGCCCAAATTCTTTCCCACAACATAATGTCAGGCATAATCGGCTACGGAATTTATATCCCTAAGTACAGGATTAAGTTAGAGGAAATAGCAAAAACATGGGGCAGGGATGCAGACAGCGTAAAGAAAGGGCTTCTCATAGAAGAAAAATCCGTGCCTTATTTTGACGAAGACTCTGCAACAATGGGCATAGAGGCCTCCTTGAATGCATTAAAGAGGGCAAGAATAAGCCCTGACGAGATAGGGGCAATTTACGCAGGCTCAGAAACTCCTGCTTATGCAGTAAAGCCCAATTCAACAATAATTGCGAATGCAATAAGCGCAAATCCCATTCATTTCAGCGCAGACATTGAGTTTGCGTGCAAGGCAGGCACAGCAGCAATGCAGATGGTTTTGGGGTTGGTAAATTCCAGCATGATAAAATGCGGTTTGGCAGTAGGCGCAGACACTGCAGCATCATATGCAGAAGACATCTTGGACCAGAGCAGCAGCGCAGGCAGCGCGGCGTTCATAATTGGCAATAACAAAAAAGAGATTATTGCAGAAATAAAAAAGACTTTATCCTATACAACTGACACTCCTGACTTCTGGAGAAGACCCCTCGCAAGATTTCCTGAGCATACTGAAAGGTTCACAGGAGAGCCAGCTTATTTCCACCACACAGCTGCCTCAGCAAAACTAATAATGGAAAAAGTCGGAATAAGCCCATCCCAGATTGATCATGCGGCATTCCACACCCCAAACGGGAAATTCCCATTAAAGGCTGCAAAAATGCTTGGGTTTACAAACGAGCAGCTTAATGCAGGATTTGTTGTTGACAAAATAGGCAACACCTATTCAGCAGCCTCTATGATTTCATTAGCGTCAATACTTGACATTGCAAAACCAAGAGAAAAAATCCTGCTCGTCTCATTCGGCAGCGGGGCTGGAAGCGATGCCTTTTACATGGAAACTACAGATTTAATTGAGGAAAAAAGGAATCTGGCGAAAACAACAAAAGATTATATTGAAAATAAAAAGTATGTGGATTATGCAACTTATTGCAAATTCACCAATAGAATAAAATAAATTAATAAAAACAAAATGGCAGCACCTTTTATTATTGGAGCATCCTCCACCAGATTCGGCGAGCTTTGGGAATATGGATTAAGGGATTTAATTAGAGAGGCTTCTATAAAAGCAGTAAAATCAGCAGATTTGGAACTAAAAGATGTTGATTCATTATTTGTAGCAAACTGCTTCTCAGGTATCATCTCTGACCAAAACAGCATAAGCGCATTATGCTCAGATGAATTAGGAATAAAAAATTCCGTCCATATTGGCGGGGATAACGGCTCTTTTGCAGTATTGCAGGCAGCAAATTCCATTATGGCGGGAAAAAGCAAAATTGCATTAGTGATTGGAGTTGAAAAAATTACGGATGTTCCAACAAAAGACATCGCAAAAATTTCATCTGCCTTGATGAGCCATGAAGAATCTTTGTCAGGCTTGACACTGGCAGGCGCGTATGCAATGATGACATTAAGGTACTCGAAGCAATACGGCATTACAGAAGAGCAAATAAATAAAGCTGCCATAAAGGCTCATTCAAACGCCGTTGAAAATGAAATTGCGCAATTTAGGAATTTGATAACCAATAAGGACATCTTAAGCAGCCCTTTTGCCGCGGAGCCGATAAGGATGCTTAACTCTTCATCTTTTTGCGATGGCTGCTCTGTTGTAGTCATGTGCAATGATGAAGTTGCGGAAAATTGCAAAAATAAAATAAAATTGATTGGCAGCGGTGTAAGTTCTGACTTCCTTTCGTTGCATGAGAGAGAAGACATAACCCAGTTTAATGCTGTAAAAGAAGCCTCAAAAACAGCCTTTGCAAAAGCAGGATTAAGCCAAAGAGACATAAGCTTTGCAGAAGTGAATGATATATTTTCAATCTCAGAAATAATGGCTATTGAAGCTTTGGGTTTTGCGGAAAAAGGAGAAGGTGCAAAATTCATAGAAAAAGGAAATGAGGATTTGGATGGAGAAATTCCAATAAACCCAAGCGGCGGCCTGAAGGGCTGTGGGCATCCATTCGCAGCAACAGGAATAAGGCAAGTGATGGAATGCTTTTTGCAGATCAACAATATGGCTGGCAGAAGGCAGGTAAAAAATCCAAGATATGCATTAGCGGAAAACCACTCTGCAACCTGCGCAAATGCGGTTGTTAGTATATTTTCAAGAGAATAAAAACCCATAAATCAAAATGCACAGCTCAAACGTAATACCTGCGTGGAGAAACACAAAAAAAGGCTATTGTATAATGGGCTCCAAATGCGCAAACTGCAGCGAACTATTTTATCCTGAAAAGAAAAAATGCCCGAAATGCGAAAGCAATGAGATGGAAGACTACAAATTCAATGGAGCAGGGCAGATTTACTCTTATTCAACTATACATCAGGCTCCAGCAGGCATGGAAAGGCAGGTTCCTTACGCTGTTGCAATAATAAATCTTGATGAAGGGCCGAAAATAACCGCGCAGATTGCTGATGCTAAGCTGGATAAAATACAAATAGGCATGAAAGTTGAGTCCTGCGTAAGAAAGGTTTATGAAGATGGCAAACATGGATTAATACATTATGGGGTTAAGTTTAGGATTGTTGATTAAATTTATTAAAGTAAT
>Ga0209211_10006580_pt1 | contig 16742 bp, 15 predicted proteins | sample RifGroA2_FD_183992 | JGI IMG/M metagenome (GOLD analysis project Ga0209211, IMG submission 183992) | Groundwater microbial communities from Rifle, Colorado, USA - Groundwater A2 (SPAdes) (version 2) | ecosystem: Environmental > Aquatic > Deep subsurface > Groundwater | place: Rifle, Colorado... | reverse complement strand
TTATCATAATGAGGAGCAGAAAAAACTGGCCGAGGCGTCGCGCGATAAAATAGCGGCGTCCGGCAAATTTGAAGGCCCTATCGCGGTAGAAATTCTCCCGGCCTCAAAATTTTACCGGGCCGAAGAATATCACCAGGATTATTACAGGAAGAACCCCATCCGCTACAAATACTACCGCTTCAGGTCGGGCCGCGACCAGTTTCTTAAAAAAACTTGGGGCGCTCGCCCAGAAAACGCGGCCGCACATAGCGGTCAAACGCCGGCGTGAGGGCGTTCATGAAGAGGATGCCGTAAATCTCGCCTCCCGGCAGGCCGCACACGAAACGCAACACAGCGCCCAAACAAGCGGCGCATAGGCTGAAATACACCCTGGCGCGCGGGACGCCGGGCACGCAGGGAAAATCGGGCAGGTAAAAAAAGGCCAGCATCAGGGCCGGGCCCGTGAGCATGTCACCCAGGGCGTCGCGGCCCAAGGCCAGGGACACGGCCAAATAAGCCGCCATGTAATAATAAGGAAGCCTCACCGGGATCACGCGCCTTTGCATGAGCAAAAACCCGGCCGCTATCATCGCGCCGTTCAATAGAAGCGCGGCCCAGCGGATTTGCAGGGGCAATAACCAGCCGCCGGCCTGTTCGGGCCAAAAGGTGATTAAAAATATTTTGGCCAAAAGCGCGGGCTGAAAAACATATTGCCCCGTGCCGCCGAAAAGTTCGCGGCCCGCGAGAACGGCGAAAGCGCCGCCCAGCGCCGCCACCCACCACGGCGACCCGGCCGGAATCAAAAACGCGGTCAGCAATCCGGTCAATAAGGCATTGCCGTCCTGAAGCCGGATTTTCTTTTTCAGCGCGAGGAGCAGGGCGGTTTCGGCTAAAGCCGCTGAAAAAACAGACAAGGCAAGGACGTTCAGGGCCTTAAGCCCGAACACGTAAACCGAAATAAGGGCCATGGGCAAAAGAAGCAGGAATTTTATCCAGGTCATGCCCAGCGAAGACACCTCCGCGCGGATAAACGGCGGGGCCATCAAGGGGCGTTCGCCCGCGGTTAACAATTCGGTCATGGGGCGCTTCGAGGGACAGACATAGGAACAATTGCCGCAAAGCGTGCAGTTTCCTAAGCCGAATTCCTTCAAAAACTCTTCTCTTCCCGCTTCGACGGCCAAAGTGAGGATGCTCGGCACGAGTTTTTCCGGGCAAGCCTCGATGCAATAACCGCACCGGATGCAGGCTTGAGTTTCCGATTGTTTGGCTTCTTCGGGCGGCAGGGCAATCAGCGACGTGGTCGCATTCACCACGGGCGCGTTCATGTCCTCTTGATGGACGCCGCGCATGAGCCCGCCCATCACAAGACGGCCGGGTTTTCTCAAAAATCCGCTGCATTGGCGTATCACCTCATGAAGAGGCGTGCCCAAACGCACCATCAGATTTTTGGTTTGCGCCAGGCATTCGCCGGAAACCGTCACCACCCTTTCATAAAGCGGCTTGCCCAATTTCACGGCCTCATAAACCGCCACCACCGTGCTCACGTTCAGAATCAAAATACCCAGGTCCGCCGCAGTTTTACCGCGCGGAACTTCGATCGCGAGCACATCCTTGATCAAGCGCCGCGGCTCGCCCTGGGGGTAATACGCCGGAAGCGTCACCGCCTCGATAAAATTTTCTCCGAGGCTGAAAAGTTTGCTGTTCACGGTTTCAATGGCCTCAAGGCTGTTTTCGCCAGCGGCCAAATACACCTGCCCGGCCCCGGTCACGCGCTTCACGATTTTCGCGCCTTCCACCAGCTCAAGGGCTTTTTCCATCATCACGAGATAATCCCCCACCAGATACGGCTCGCATTCCGTGCCGTCGATGATCACGGTCTGGATTTTAGACGCGCCCGCGCCGTTCAGCTCCGCGATGCCGGCCTCGCGCAAACAGTTCAGGATTTCTTCACGGCTCATGGCGTCGGTGTTTCTTCTGCGGATTCCGGGATCAAGCGTGTCTTTGCCGTCAGACTCGATTTCCACGGCAAGAGCGCTGCCGAAAAAGGGGTGCGGGTAAAGGCCGATATTTTTCACGGTGCCGCTCACGCTCGCGTGCACCGCTGCCGAATTTTCGCCGTCCGGCGCGCCGATCAGGGTGCCTGTGCACACGCGGTCTCCGGGCTTGACCACCGGAACTGAAGCGCGCCCCGGGTACTGGACAAGAGGCAAAACACAGACTTGCGGAAGTTTGGCTTTCTGAATTTTAGGGTTGGAAAGAGAAATTTCCCTTTTCAGCGAAGGAAAAACTATTTTTCCGTTGATTATTTTAAGACCCAATTTTTTCCTCGCTGGGCCGATCGCCCAGCGACGGCTGAACAAGCGGCCATCCGCCGCCTGACCGAGCGTCGTTAAGGCTTCCCAAGCGGTAACCTTGAAGGTCAAGCGTGACGTAGAGAAATCCAAAGGATTGGAAGGCCGCGGTCACTTGATCGCGGAGGACTTCATCAAAAAACCGCGGCATTTCCTCGCGGCCCAGCTCGATACGGGCCACGGAACCATGATGCCTGACGCGCACGACTTTAAATCCCAGGTCTTTCAAATAATCTTCGCACTTTTCGATTTGCGCCAGCTTTTCGGGCGTGACCTTTTCGCCGTAAGGCACGCGGCTCGAAAGACAGGCCGCGGCCGGTTTATCGGCTATCGAAAGTCCGAGCAGCCGTGCGTAATGCCTGACATCCGCCTTGGTGAATCCGGCCTCGACCAGCGGGCTTTTCACGCCGAATTGCGCCGCGGCCTTGAGCCCGGGGCGAAAATCGCCAAGGTCGTCAAGATTGGTGCCATTCACGATTTCCTTAAAACCCTGCTCCTCCGCGAGAGGCCGCATAGCTTCATAAAGCGTTTCCTTGCAGAAATAACAGCGCTCGCCCGTGTTCTCAACGTAGCCTTCTTTTTCCATTTCCCGCGTTTCAATCACGATTTGTTCCGCGCCGATTTCGCGCGCCAATTCGCGCGAAGCTTCGAATTCACGCGCCGGAAGGCTTTGGGATTGGGCGGTCACGGCCCTGACTTTGTCCGGCCCCAGAACGTCACGCGCCGCTTTGAGGACAAAAGCGGAATCCACGCCGCCGGAAAAGGCCACCAGCGCGCTTTCGTAAGCGCGGATAATGTTCTGAAGCTTTTCGTATTTTTTGTCCATCGTCATTCGTCGATAAGAGAAGAAATTTTTCCGCCGCCCATGACCCGGTCGTCTTCGTAAAAAACCGCGGATTGGCCGGGCGTGATGGACTCTTGCGGATTTTCAAAACAAACTTCCACTTCCCCATTTTCAAGCAGGCGCACGTCCGCTTCCGCGCGCTTGTGCGCGGAACGTATCTTGACCTTGAACCGCCAATTCACCGTTCCGTTCAAATGCTGAAGCCAGTTCACCTGGTTTACGCGGAACTTGCGCGAACGCACTTCTTCCTTGGGGCCGACAATCACTTCGTTGGTTTCTTTGTTAATACGCGTGACGTAAAGCGGGTGCTGATGCGCTATCCCTAACCCTTTTCGCTGGCCCAGCGTGAAATGAAAGTACCCGTTGTGTTTCCCCAGCACCTTGCCGTCTTTTGTCTTCACCTCGCCCGGCTTATCTTCCAGCACGCGCTGTTTTTTGAGAAAAGCGGCGTAATCGTTGGAAGGAATAAAACAGATTTCCTGGGAATCGGGTTTGTCAAAAACGCGCAGGCCCTGTTCTTTGGCAATGGCGCGTATTTCCTGCTTGCGGTATTCGCCCAGCGGCAGATAAAGGTGCGCGAGCTCTTCCTGCGTGAGGCCGTAAAGCACGTAAGACTGGTCTTTGGAAGAGTCCATTCCCTCGGTCACGTGATAATGGCCCGTGGTTTCGTCTTGGACCACGCGCGCGTAATGGCCGGTGGCGATACTTTCAATGCCCATGGCCAGGGCACGCGTCCTGAAAAGTTTGAATTTGATTTTTTCGTTGCAGGCAATGCAGGGGTTGGGCGTTCTTCCGGCCACGTATTCGCCGGTGAAATAATCCACCACCGCGGCCTTGAATTCCTTTTCCATATTGAAGACGTAATACGGGATGCCGAGTTTTTCCGCCACGCTGCGCGCGTCATCCACGCCCTCCACGGAACAGCAGGCACGGGTGTTCAGCTTGTCGCAGTCCTGGGGCGCCCAGGTCTGGATCGTGGCTCCGGCAACGTCATGCCCCTCTTTTTTCAAAAGATACGCGGCGACGGAGCTGTCCACGCCGCCGCTCATGGCAATGAGAATGCGCTTTTTCATGAAAGGATGGCGTCGATGTTGATTTTCGCGGCAAAAACTTTTTTGAGGCTTCCGAACATGAGGCGTTCCACGTCCACGTCATCGAGCTTCGGAAGAACGCCGAGCACGGGAACGCCGGTCAAATCCGCCACAATGCGCGGATTGGTTTTTTCGGCCAGCGACAAATTGGACTCGGGCTGGCCGTTCAGGATAATGCCTTTGACCTGCAGCCCGCGGTTTTTGGCGGCCTGCACGGTGAGGAGCGTGTGGTTGATGGTGCCCAGGCCGGTGCGCGCCACGATCACGACCGGGAGGTCGAATTCTTTCACCAGGTCGGCCACGAAATAATTGTTGGTGAAAGGGACGAGAAGCCCGCCTATGCCCTCCACCACGATAAAGTTGTAGATTTCGCGGATTTCACGGTAAGCCCAGAAAACCTTTTTAAGGTCCAGCGGTTTTTTTTCGATTTCGCTGGCGACATTGGGCGCGAGCGGGTTTCTGAAACGCACCGGACTGCTCAAAAGCGGGTATTCGTTTTCCGCGGCCTCGAAAAGATAAATCGCGTCCTGGCTGTAAAGGTGGTCGTTGCTCGCCATACAGCCCGTGGCCACGGGCTTCATGACGCCCACCTTGATGCCCCGGTCTTTAAGGCAAAGCGCGAGACCCGCGCCCACCACGGTTTTCCCGACGCCCGTGTCTGTGCCGATAATAAAAATGCCTTTGCTGATTCTTTCACCTTCTGTCATAGAAAACTCTCTTCCTCCACGCGGCGCGTGGCAAACGCGATTGCTTCCTCCGCGCCGTCCAATAATTTGACAAGCGTTGCCTGGTCCATGGCCGGCGCGGGCATCAGCACCACCACATTGCCGAGCGGCCGTATCCAGATGCCGTGCTCTTTCGCCCTTTGGCAGACCTTCGCGCCCATTTTGAGCGGAAGCGGAAAAGGCTCGCGGGTTTCGCGGTCTTTCACCAGCTCAATGCCAACCATAAAACCCACCTGCCGGATATCGCCCACATGTTCGAGCCGCCAAAAACTTTCAAGCCGCTTGGCCAGCCATTCGATTTTTGGCCGCATGGCTTCGAGTGTTTGTTCTTTTTCAAAAATTTCAAGATTGGCCAGGGCCGCGCGGCAGGCCAAAGGATTGCCTGTAAACGTGTGCCCGTGAAAAAAAGTTTTGTATTCGCTGTAATCCCCGAGAAAGGCCTCATAGATTTCTTCCGTGGTCAAAGTCGCGGCCAGCGGCAAATACCCGCCGGTCAAGCCTTTGGCCACAGTCATGATATCCGGCACCACGTCTTCATGTTCGCAGGCGAACATTTTTCCCGTGCGCCCGAATCCCGTGGCCACCTCATCCAGAATAAGAAGGACATTGTATTTTTGCGTGAGCCGCCTGACTTCCGCCAAATAACCTTGGGGATGGGTGATCATGCCCGCCGCTCCCTGCATAAGAGGTTCCATGATCAGGGCCGCGATTTCACCCTCATGCGCGCTCAAAACCTCTTCCAGAATTTTCAAAGATTCTTTTTTCACAAATTGACCCCATGAATTGTCTTCCGGCACTTGAAAAATATCAGCCCCGGCCGGAATATCGGTTGCCGACGCCGGTTGGTCGGGCGGCGGTTGGCCGCTTGGTCCGCCGGCACTGCGCGATCGGCGCTGCGCCACCCGCGGCATGTCCAGGCTGGCCCGGGCGCTGTCTTCTCTCGCCCACCGATAAACGTACGGGGTCGGGATTTCAAAGGTTTCGAAAAGCAACGGCTTGTACAGTTCATGAAAAAGTTCAATGCCTCCCACGCTGACCGATCCGATGGTGTCGCCGTGATAGGCGTTGCTCAATTTGGCGAATTTGTTTTTTTCCTTGCGCCCTTTTTGCTGCCAATATTGATAAGTCATTTTGAGCGCTATTTCCACGGACTCGGACCCGGAATCCGAATAAAAAACGCGGGTCAACCCGCTGGGCGCGATTTTAATCAGTTGATCAGCCAGCAAAATGGCCGGTACATTGGAAAGCCCGAGAAAAGTCGAATGCGCTATTTTATCCAGCTGGTCCTTGATTGCCTCGTCGATTTCTTTTTTCCGGTGGCCGTGGACATTGCACCAAAGCGACGAGACGCCGTCAATATAAGTTCTTCCCTTGACATCTTTTAGGTAAAAACCGTCTCCCTCGGAAATAATGGTAATTTCCTCGCTTGCCCACTCCTGCATTTGGGTGAAGGGATGCCAGATTTTGGTTTTGTCGATTTCGGACAGATTGTGGTAGGGAATCATGACGAAATTATAGCAACTCCCGCACCTGGCGCATAGCGGTAAATAAGCTATTGAGGTCCTGGGCGCTGTGCCGCGCGCTCAGCGTGAGACGCAGACGGGCTTTGCCTTTACTCACGGTGGGATAACGGATTGCGGGAATTAGGATACCCTTTTCCCGCAGCCGGACAGACAAATTCAGGGCTTTTTCTTCATTTCCTATTAAAAGCGGGATAATGGGCGATTCCGTCTCACCGGTTTCATAGCCCAATCCGCTGATTTCTTTTCGCGCTAACTTCACGTTTTGCCATAGCTTGCGGCGCAGTTCAGGCTCTTCTTCCATAACCCGGAAACTTTCCAAACAGGCCGCGGCCATAGCCGCGGGCGGGGCGGTGGCAAAAATAAAAGGCCGCGAAAAATTAATAAGGTAATCGATAAGCACGGCCGGCCCTGCCGCATACCCTCCCAAACAACCCACGGCCTTGGAAAGCGTGCCCATGGAAATATCGATTTCTTCTTCCACGCCGAAATGCTCAGCCGCGCCGCGCCCGTTTTCGCCAAAAACACCCGTGCCATGCGCCTCATCGATCATGAGAAGAGCGCCGGATTTTTTTTTGATTGAGACCAGCTCGGGCAGCGGTGCCAAATCGCCGTCCATGCTGAACACGCTGTCCGTGATGATGAGTTTCCGGCGGAAACGCGCGCTTGTTTTGAGAATGGCTTCCAGTTTTTTAAGATTTTTGTGCGGATACACGCGAAGTTCCGCTCCGCTCAAACGGCAGGCGTCAATAATCGAGGCGTGATTGAGTTTGTCGATGATTACCAAATCCTTTTCGCCGGCCAGCGCGCTCACAATGCCCAGATTGGCCAGGTAGCCGCTGCCGTACATAAGCGCTTTTTCCCGGCGCTTGAATACGGCGATTTTTTTTTCAAGCCGCTCATGGATTTCCGTAGTGCCCGTGATCAGCCGCGAAGCGCCGGAGCCTGTTCCGTATTTTTCCGCCGCTTTCTGAAACGCCGCCACCACGCGCGGATGAAATCTCAGGCCCAGATAATCATTGTCCGCGAAATTGAGCGCCGGGCTGTCCGGCTCCGCGATCCGGAGCGAGCGGTAAAGCGCCGCGGCCTTGGCGTCTTCCAATTCTTGGGCCAATCCCTGCCAGATGTTTTTCATGCTATCTCCGTACGGGACTTTCCTTGGTCCCGACGGAGTAGCACTGGCGCATAAGGCGCCTGTGCCCCATCCTTGAGTTGTTCGATTTCCTTTGGAGAAAGCTCGCGCCGAGCCCCGGTGCGGAGCGCGCCAAGCGTTAAGGGGCCGTAACTTTCGCGGTGGAGTGAAATCACGGAAGCTCCCGCGGATTTCATCATCTCGCGGATTTCGCGTTTTCTCCCCTCCCGAAGGATCATGAAAAGCTCCATGCCCTTCCCGGTTTGGGACACAATCCCGATAATGCACGCGGCTGTTTTTTTACCTTCAAGCATCACCCCTTTTTGAATCCCGTCCAGAGCGGCGGGTGAAAGCGCGGGCTTTATTTTTACCCGGTATCTTTTTTCGACGCCGTAGCGCGGATGCGTGAGCCGGTGAATGAGATCGCCGTCATTGGTGAGCAGGAGAAGACCGGTTGAATTTTTATCCAAACGTCCCGCGGGGACCAGTTTTTCCGGAATGTCCCGGAAATAATCGGCCACGCATTTTTCCGCGTGCTTGTCCTTGAGGGTCGTGACCACGCCCAGGGGTTTGTGGAACAAAAAATACCGTTTGGCCTGCGGCGCGGATTCAAGACGGCGGCCGTTCACTTCAACCCGGTCCGAGGCCGGATCGATTTTCACGCCCTGCGCGCGCACGGGTTCACCGTTCACGCTCACCCGGCCCTGGGCTATCAGCTGTTCGGCGGCCCGGCGGCTCGCGACCCCGGCCCGCGCCAGAAAGAGAGAAAGTCTCAGGCAAGTCATGCTTTAGACATTGTCCTCAAAAAGATTTTTCCACATTTCCTTTTCGTCGCGGCCGTAATGCTTTTGGATGGCCTCGGAGATTTCCTTCATCTTGGGAAGTTTCAGCTGGCGGTAGGAAAGGGCGACGCCCGCGGGCCTGAAATTTTCGGCCACCTCGCAGGCGATCTCAAAAATTTTTTTGGCGCAATCCGGGTCGTCGGAGATAAATTCCCAGAATTCCCGGCCCATGAGCCAGCTCACGTGAGAATACCGCTGGATGATGGAATTCACCCGGCCCCGCCTGCCGTAAGTCATGCCCAGAAAAATCTGCGCGGCCGCGTCGCTCGCCCGGGTTTTGTCAAAGGCCGCGTTTACTTCCTCGGAAATTCCCTTGTTCACGGTGTTGGGGCCGGCCTTCATGTAAATATGGTTCTTCCGGCCGTTTTTTTCCTTGATCACCTCGGAACTGGCCGCGCCCTTGGGGGTTTGGCTGATGTCTTTGGCGATTTTCTGGATACGGTGGCCGTAGGTGGTGAAGAGGCTTCTTTCCACGCGCTGAGAAATCATGAATTCCGCGATTTCATCCGCGGTTTGGAGATTCATCAATTTCAGGATATATGGATTGAAATCCAAATCCTCGAATTTGATTTCTTCGATGGTTTGATATTTGATTTTGGCGAGTTCTTCGAAATGTTTTCTGACCAGCTCGAGCTGCTCGTCAGTCATTCAATCTGGCCTTCCAGTTTTTCCGCCAGGGCCGCCATCTCCCTCAAAACCGAACCCGGCAGAAGGTTTTCGCTTTCGAATTCCCTCCTGGCGCTCGAGAGCATGGTGACCAGCCGCTTGATGAGCCCGTTCCGGCGCGTCTGCCTCACCTCGGCCGGATCTTTGTCATCGCGCGCCTCGAGAATTTTTTTTACCTGCGAACGCACTTCCTTGGGCTCGCGTGCGGATTCAAGCACGGCCTCGCGGAGCTCGGCGTAATCGCGGGGTGTTATTTTTTCGTTTTCCTTGGCCAGGCGCAGGAGATTCACGGCCTCATAATCGGGAAGTTTTTTGGGGCTGGCCTGTTCGGAAAAATCGGGTTTCGCCAGCCGGGGCTCTTCTTTTTCCAGAAACGAATAAGACTTGATGAGCTTGGAAGCGGTTTGCTGTTTGATGGAAAGCTCCCTCATGCAATAGGCCTCGAAGCTCAAGAATCCCCATTCCTTGAAATGCTTGTCCTTGTAAATCGCGTTCAGATACTGCCCCAGCTCAATCCATGACGCCTTGTGCTGGCGCGCGGCCTCCAGGGTTTTTTTTCGGATGGCTTCCGCCAATGCGTCTTTTTTGTCCACTGCCAATGCCATGAGTCACTCCTTATCAATCGGGATAATGAAACGTTACGGGAATCTCAATGTCGGGATGCAGGCTCTTGTGAACCGGGCAGGTGAGCGCGGCTTGTTTCAAGCCCTCGCGATGCCGGGCGGAAATGCCCTTGGGCATGTCAATCGCCACGGTCAAACGCCCGATGCGCCTTACCGGCTCTTTGACCATTTCCTTGATCACGGAAAGACAGGTGCCGGTCAAATCAATTTCATGCCTTTGGGCGAAAATACCCATCAAAGTCAACATGCAGGAACCCAGCGCGGAAGCCACAAGGTCGGTGGGCGAAAAAGCCTCGCCCTTGCCCATATTGTCCTTGGGCGCATCCGTGACCAGCCCGGCGCCCGAAGGCCCGTGCTTCAAGCGGCAGTGAAGCCCGCCTTCATAAACGATTTCGATCTTTACCATGCCGGGATTCTATCGCATTCCTTCTCGAACCTCAACCCTTCTGAAATAGCATCACTAGGCCGACAATGCCCAGAAGGGCTTCGACCAAAACAAGGTATTTTTCAGGGGGGATTTTTTCAAGAATTTTTTTAGCCGTGTAAGAGCCGAGCACCATGATAAAACCAAAACTCAGACCGCCCCAAAATTCCTTTTGGCCCAAAACAGCTAAGCGGCTGTAGGTGAAAGACTTCACGATGTGCATGACTGTCGCGCAAAGCGCTTCGGTTCCCACAAAAGCCTCCTTGGTAAGCCCGTAAGCCAGAAAAAAAGGCGCGGCCAGCGGCCCTACTCCCCCGACAAGCGCGGAAAGAAATCCGTTCAGCATGCCCACGGGCACAAAGGCCCAGGATTGGGTGAATTTAAAATCTTTTTTGATATGCCGGAAAATCACGGTGAAGAGAAGAAAAACACCGATGCTTTTTTTGATCACGACTCCGGGCAAAGAGACATAAAGACAGGAGCCAATAATGGCCAGAGGGATGGCGCCGAGAGAAAACCGGGAAAAGACCTTAAAATCCAGTTCACGGCGGTTGAAATAAACCCGCGAGGCATTGCCCAGAAGAACCGCAACCGTGAGAATGGGCACCGACGCGCGCACGCCGTAAAACGCTATCAGAAAAGGCAGGAATATCATGGCCCCGCCAAAGCCCGCGACGCCGGAGAGCGTTGAAGAGAGGTAGGCCATAAGACCGGTGATGCACCATTTCAGAATTTCGGGCAAGGAAGACTCCGGGGATTAGCTGGGTTTTAATTTGTTTCTGAAGATTTTTTCGAAAACCAGCGCCACGAAAAAAATCAGTGCGACAGCCAGGGCGATTTGCTGGTTCAGGGCAAAGCGTTTTTCAACCACCACCCTTTGCCACAAATAAAGCCCTGAAATAAGCGCGGGCAGACTGAGAAGCGTCACGTATTCACGGTGTTTCAGGATAAGCGCGCCCTGAAAAGAGGTTTTTTCACGGCCCGGGTAAGGGCTTAGGCGCGGGATAAAAGGATGCACCTGTTTGAGATATTGCCGGTAAGGTTCGCCGAAAAGGGCTTCCAAATCTTTTTCCTCTTTTTTCACCGTTCCCCGGTAAATAAAAGCAAACCCGGCCAGAAATAAAACCAGCATCACCGGGCTTTGGGAAATAATCACAATCCCTAAACCCATGAGAAAATTTCCGACATAAAGAGGATTGCGGACATAAGCGAAGGGCCCGTCCGTGGCCAGCTTGGCGCCTTTTCTTTCAATGTACCCCGAGGCCCAGAGCCTGACGGCCTCACCCGCCAAAACCACGGGAACGCCGATAAGAAAAGATAGGGCGGAACTGCGGGAATAGTAAACCAGCACGGCCGCTCCCACCCAGGCCAGAATAATGCGGAGTTTTTTAAACTGAAGATGATAAAGTCCCATAAAATTCAGCGCTTGCGGAGTTCTCTCAGCACGTATTGCAAAATGCCGCCGTTCCGGTAATAAGCGAGTTCGTCCGGCGTGTCAATGCGGCAGGTAACGGTGAATGATTGGATCTTTCCGTCCAAAACCGCGGAAACCCGCAGTTTCTTTCGCTGTTTGAGGTCCTGGGCAATGCCTTCGATCTCGTAGACCTCAAGCCCGGTAAGGCCCAGCGTTTCCCTGTTCTCGCCGGGTTCGAACTCAAGCGGTAAAACGCCCATGCCTATCAAATTGCTGCGGTGAATGCGTTCAAAACTTTCGGCGATGGCCGCTTTCACGCCGAGAAGCGCCGGCCCCTTGGCCGCCCAATCGCGCGAAGAGCCTGAGCCGTATTCCTTGCCCGCTATCACGATCAAAGGCACGTTTTCTCCGCGGTATTTCATGGCCGCGTCGTAAATGGACATTTGAGCGCCATCCGGTAAATGCCGCGTCATGCCTCCTTCCACGCCGGGCACCAGGAGATTTTTCAAGCGGATATTGGCGAAAGTTCCGCGCATCATGATTTCGTGATTGCCCCGCCGTGCGCCGTAAGAATTAAAATCTTTGGGATTCACGCCGTGCTCGATCAGGTATTTTCCGGCCGGACTGTCCTTGGCAATGGCCCCGGCCGGAGAAATATGGTCCGTGGTCACGGAATCGCCCAGCAGGGCCAGCACCCGGGCGCCGCGAATGTCCTGAAGGGGCTTAGGGTTATCCGGCATATTTTCAAAATAAGGCGGATTTTTAACGTACGTGGACTTTTCATCCCAGCGGAAAGTGTCTCCGGTCGGAATTTTCAGGCCGCGCCATGCTTCATCGCCTTCAAAAACCTTTGCGTACTGCTTCTTGAACATGTCCGCATCCACGAACGCCATGGCCTCGCTGATTTCCTTTTGCGAAGGCCACAGATCTTTGAGAAAAACGGGGTTCCCTTCCTTGTCGCTCGCGATGGGCTCCGTCGCGAGGTCAATGTTCAAAGTGCCGGCGATGGCATAGGCCACTACCAGGGGCGGCGAGGCCAAATAATTGGCGCGCACCAAGGGATTGACGCGGCCTTCAAAATTCCGGTTGCCGGAAAGGACGGCCGCGGCCACCAGTTCGTTGTCTTTGATGACTTTGCCCACCGCTTCGGGAAGCGGCCCGGAATTGCCGATGCAAGTCGTGCATCCGAATCCGACCAGGTGAAATTTTAATTTTTCAAGCGAGTCAAGGAGCCCGGCTTTTTTAAGATACTCCATCACCACTTTGGAGCCCGGCGCCAGGCTGGTTTTCACCCACGGCTTGACGGACAATCCCCGCGCCACGGCTTTTTTCGCCAAAAGGCCGGCGGCCATAAGCACCGAAGGATTGGACGTGTTGGTGCAGCTTGTGATGGCGGCAATGACCACCGAGCCATGGCCGATTTCGTCAGGCCCGGCCGGTGCGGTACGGCTTTTTTCTTTCATCATGGAAGGAAGCGCCTCGGCAAATGACTTTTTAGCGTCTTTAAGCGCCACCCTGTCCTGAGGGCGCTTGGGGCCGGCAAGGCACGGTTCAACCGTGCCGAGATCAAGCTCCAGCACGTCGGAAAAAACCGGATCCGGCGTCGAAGCTGTCCGGAACAGCCCTTGCTCTTTACAGTATTGCTCCGTCAAAGCGATCTGGTCTTCGCTTCTTCCCGAAAGCCGCAAGTAACGCAGCGTTTCCTCATCCACGGGAAAAAAGCCCATCGTTGCGCCGTATTCGGGCGCCATGTTGGCGATGGTGGCCCGGTCCGGAAGGCTCAATCCGTCCAGCCCCTGGCCGAAAAATTCCACGAATTTTCCCACCACGCCCTTTTTTCTGAGTATTTGCGTGACGGTAAGCACCAGGTCCGTGGCCGTGGCGCCCTCTTTAAGTTTTCCGAAAAGTTTGAACCCTATCACTTCGGGGATAAGCATGGAAACCGGCTGTCCCAGCATGGCGGCTTCGGCCTCAATGCCGCCCACGCCCCAGCCCAAAACGCCCAGGCCGTTGATCATGGTGGTGTGCGAATCCGTTCCCACCAGCGTGTCGGGATAAGCGCAAAGTTCGCCGTTCACTTCGTTTTTAAAAACAACCTTGGCCAGATACTCGAGATTTACTTGATGCACGATGCCGGTTTCGGGCGGCACCACGCTGAAATTTTTGAAAGCCTGCTGGCCCCAGCGCAAAAATTGGTAGCGCTCCTGGTTGCGTTCAAATTCCAGTTTTGAGTTTTCCGAAAAAGCTCCGGGCGTTCCGAAAAAATCCACCTGCACCGAATGGTCGATCACGAGCTCTACGGGCTGCAGAGGATTGATACGTTTCGGATCGCCCCCGATTTTCCGGATGGCGTCGCGCATGGCCGCCAAGTCCACCACGCAGGGGACTCCCGTGAAATCCTGCAAAATGACGCGTGCGGGCGTGAAGGCTATTTCTTTTTCGGGTTTTGCCTTGGGATTCCAGGTGGCCAGGGCTTCAATGTCCTGTTTGCGGACCAGCTGGCCGTCTTCAAGGCGCAGAAGATTTTCAAGAAGAATGCGCAAAGAAAAGGGCAGGCGTCCGGGGTCCGGAAGGCCGGCGTTTTTCAACAGCGCGGTTTTATAAATAACAAAAGCGCGGCCGCCAAATTTGACGGATGTTTTAGTTTTAAAACTGTCGAGGGCAGCCTTGCTTTGCATAATGCGTGATTATAACACGGGTTGTGATTAAAATCAGGCGGTTTGAAAAATACTTTTAGCGGTTTTCAGCGCCTCCCAGATAAACAGCAGGGCGAGCAAAAGTAGCAAAAGCGAAAGTGTTCCCACCATGTCAAAAGCAAAAACTCCGGCCAGCAGTTTTGAAACCGTAGGACGCATCAGCAAAACAAGCGACCAAAGCGTCATGACCATCATGAAGGCCATGGGCAGGACGCTCGGCCAGAAATTCTTTTTTGCCTTGGCCAGCCATACCGAAAGGGTCAGGAGCGTGAGGGCCGCAAGCAGCTGGTTGGATGTTCCAAAAATCGTCCAAAACACTTTCCAGGCCGGGATCAAAACCCCTTGGGCGTCGGTCATTCTAAGGCTCATGCAGGCAAGAGGAATGGCAAGGCTGGCCAAAGTCCCCAAAATTCTACCGGCCGCTCCCTTCAGGCCGGTCAATTCTTCGAACAAATAGCGGGCCAGGCGCGTGGCCACATCCAGCGTGTCATAAATAAATGTCGTGAAGGCGAGCAGGGCGAAAGAGCGCGCGAAATCCCTGGGGATTCCGAAATTCGACACAAAGCGGCTTAAGCCTTCCGCGTAAATGCGGTCGGGCGAAGAGTTTAAAAGCGGGTCGCCCTTGGCCAGTATCATCACCGTGGAAAGGGCAACGAGCGCCACCAGGCCCTCCAGCAGCATGCCGCCGTAGCCCACCATGCGGCAGTCGGATTCTTTGGCGATTTGCTTGGAGGTGGTGCCCGAACTCACAATGCCGTGAAAACCGGAGCACGCGCCGCAGGCCACGGTCACGAACAAAATCGGAAAAAGCGGCGTGCCTTTGGCGCTTGAAAAACCTATAAAAGCGGGGTAGGCGATTTTTTCTCCTCCGAGAAAAAGCCCTATCACTCCCGCGGCCAGGGTCCCGTAAAGAAAATAGCCGCCCAAGTAACCGCGCGGCTGAAGAAGAATCCACACGGGGATAATCGAGGCCACAAAACAGTAAGCCAGAAGAATCACGTTCCAGACTTGCTGGGGATTCAAAAACCCAATCGGGGGGACGGTGAGAGGGATATACTGTCCGAACCAAATCGCGGCCAGCACCAGGGGCAGAAAAATCCAGGTCGCCAGCCCCAGCGGCAGTTTCAGATAATAAAGGCAAAGTCCCATGGCGACGCCTATCAAAAGATAGAGAAATGAGGAGGCGGCCACAGCCCCGCCGGATTGGGAGTCCACGAAAGAACCCGAGGTCAGGTCCGTGAACGCCGTGATCACATAAATCAGCGAAAGCCACACAAAAAGCATGAAAAGCACATGCCCCTTGCGCCCCATGTGCTGCCTGACCAGTTCGACTATGGATGCCGCGCGGTGCTTCACGGATCCGGCCAAACTCGAAAAATCATGGACCGCTCCGAAAAAAATCGACCCGCCGACAATCCAGAGAAGAACCGGCAGCCAGCCAAACCACACGGCCGCAAGAATGGGGCCCACAATGGGTCCGGCCGCGGCAATGGCTGAAAAATGCTGCCCTAAAAGAAATTGTTTTTCCGCGGGGACATAATCAATGCCGTCATTGATTTCGCAGGCGGGCGTGGGGCGGGAATCGTCAAGGTCAAATTTGCGGCTTAATAATTTACCGTAGGAAAAATAGGCGGACAGAAACAGCAGTCCGCCGACGCCGGCTATCCAGATCAAATTCATGAAGGATTGTGTTTTTTCGGGTTAGATTTGGTAAAGTTCGCCGAATTTTTGGGCGTATTTGTCAATCCAGATTTTGGCCGCTTCGTCATCGGAAACCGTACGTCCCATTTTACGCTCTGTCTCTTCACGAAATTGCCGTATCCGGCTCACTTCTTCGGCGAGTTTGGCGCGGAAAGCCATCACGGGCTGGTCAAAAGAAACGCCGGTTTTGAAAAGTCCGCTTTTCGGATCCGAAGCTGTCCACACCACCCAGCCGTAAAGGCGGAAAACCCTGTCTCCCACCGGAATGGTGACATCAATCAACGAACCTTTGGAAATTTCTTCGGCCGTGAGAAACTGCAGGCCGCCTTCCGATAAATCACCGGTTTGGGATTTCAGGGTGATATTTTTTTTGCCCATCTGAACTTTGATGGGAACGCGGATGGGATGTCTTAAATGCTGCCGTCTTTCTTTCACAACCACCATAGGTTCCGATTATACTCTAAAAGTCAAAAAAAGCACGCCAGGATTTTAACCCCGCTTCTTAACCAAAATGCCGCCCATATGCCCGCCGAAGCCCATGGAAATGGAGCACGCCAAATCGATTTTTTTCGGCACGGCCTTGTTGGGCGTGTAATCCAGGTCGCAGCCCGGGTCGGGTTCCTTATAATGAAGGGTGGGCGGGACAAAACTTTCTTCCATGGCCAGCAGGCAGGCTATGAATTCCACCGCGCCGGATGCCCCCAGCATATGCCCCAGCATAGACTTGGTAGAGC
>Ga0209211_10006578_pt1 | contig 16745 bp, 17 predicted proteins | sample RifGroA2_FD_183992 | JGI IMG/M metagenome (GOLD analysis project Ga0209211, IMG submission 183992) | Groundwater microbial communities from Rifle, Colorado, USA - Groundwater A2 (SPAdes) (version 2) | ecosystem: Environmental > Aquatic > Deep subsurface > Groundwater | place: Rifle, Colorado... | reverse complement strand
TCTTTTTCCTTGGCTTGCAAATAAAAATCATTAATTCTTTTAAAAACACTTTCATTTGTTTCATGTGTTTTAATTTGAAAATCATACGGCTCCCCGTCTCGTCTGCCTTTTTTTTCATCGCGAATTTTAACAAAAATAATTTTGCAAAATTCGTCAAAAGCCATTTTTGCATCTCGTTTTCCACCTTCCCACAAAGTATTATGGCATTTTTTAAATGTCAATGTTAATTCTTTTTGCTCAATAATTTTTAAATCACAATTTTTAATCCCTTTTTTATAACGAAATTCTGGCACTTTGCCATAATGCACTGGAACATCAGAAATAACATTTTTGTCTCGCTCCCCTGCTTTAAAACCAGCCACATCAAAAATTGTACGCGTATTACCTGCTACCACTGCCGCAAATTTAGCGCGTAAATAATTGGCGTATCTAAATGTTTGTTCTATCGCTTCTCTGTATTCGGCATCAGTGATGCCATCTTTTTTACATTCCACTACCAGATAAGGCTGTTTTAAATTATCATCTTCATAAACAACAATATCAGCCACGTCTTTATCTGGTTTTGTTTTTACTTCCAAATCAATCCTTTTGGCTGGATATTGATATTTTTCCAGTAGATCAAGATAAAATTCTGCACGAATTTTTTCTTCAGGATCGTTAAAATTATAACTCTTGTTTGCAGCTGTGTATTTTATTTTATTGTTATCGCGAATAAAATATCCTTTTTCTTCGCCAATCTTAAGAACTGCGTTTAATTCGCTTTTTATTTCCTCTTTTGGGGTTTGGTAAATTGTTTTTGGCATATTAAATTTTGTTATTATAATTTTATCTTTTATATTTTCATAAATTTTCAAAATATCCCTTTCTCTTTCAAGCTCAAAAATTTATCTGTGGCAACGATGACATGGTCTAAAACCTCAATGCCCAAAATTTTCCCCGCTTCCGCCAATTTTTTAGTAATCGCCAAATCATCTGCCGATGGCTCCGCGTCGCCCGAGGGGTGATTATGCGCCACAATGATTTGCGCCGCGTTGTTTTTTATAGCTGGTTCAAACACTTCGCGCGGATGGACTAAGTTAGCGTTAAGCGTGCCCATAGAGATGGTTTCTCTTTTAATTTCCTGATTGCGCGTATCCAGATAAAAAACCACAAAATGTTCTTTTTTATTATTTCTTAAATCCCTTGATTCTTCAAAAACTTGCTTTGGCGATAAAATTAAAACCGCTTTTTTATCTTTTAATAATCTTCGGCCTAATTCAAAACAGGCCATAATTTCGCACGCTTTGGCGCTGCCCAAACCAAAAGTATTTTTTAGTTCTTTAAAATTCGCTTTAGCCAAGCCATCGCCGCTGAATTTTTTTAAAATTTTATTTGATAATTCCACCACATTAACACCTTTGCTGCCGGTTCTTAAAAGAATTGCCAAAAGTTCGGAATTGGAAAGTTTTTCCGGTCCGTATTTTTCCAGTTTTTCTCGCGGCCTTTCAATTCTCGGCAAATCTTTGATCTTCATATTAACTTCTTACTTTCTTTAATTTTCGCATTTTTCAACCCAAAAGTCAAAGATAGCTTGGAGGACTTTTATCTTGATTGATGGTTTGTTTTTATGCTAAAATAACGGCATAACAACTAAAATAACCTTATGGACAAAAACCGCGTTTTGATTTTAGTGACCGCGATAATTGTCGGGCTGGCGATAATAGTTGGCCTGTGGATTCACGGCTATGAAATCGCGGAAAGCCGCTCCGTGTCCGGGCTAACCGTGACCGGCTCGGTTAAAAAACTGGTAGAAGCTGATTTGGCCAAATGGAGCTCTAGTTTTACCTTAAGAGCCAACACTGGCAATTTAAAAACTGTTTTGGAGCAGGTTGAATTTAATACTGATAAACTGAAAAATTTTATAACCAAAACCGGTCTTTTGGAAAAAGATATTATCTTTCTGCCGGTGCAAACCAACCCGATTTATGAGCAATTGCCAGGCTACGGCTACACTCAAGATATTGTCGGCTACAATGTGGTAAAAGAATTTTATGTTCAAAACAATGATTTGGCTAAGGTAGAGGCACTGTCCGCGCAGTATAAAAACATCATTGATCTTGGCATTATTCCCGATTATCAGCGCACGGAATATTTTTATACCAAATTGAACGAGCTGCGGCCAACACTTTTCGCCGAAGCGACCAAGGATGCCAAAAACCGAGCCGAGGCAATGGCTCGGGGCACTAGCGCCAAGGTCGGCGCTTTGGTCAGCGCCAAAACCGGCGTGATCCAAATCTTGCCGCCCAATTCGTTGGACATTGCCGACTATGGCGCTTATGATCTTTCCACTAAAGAAAAAGAAATCACAGCCACGGTGACCGCTACTTTTGAGCTAAAATAACAACGACTGCCAACCGTTCAAATAAACTTAATTATCCAAACGGTTTTTTATATTTCACCGCCCATTTAAATCCATGGCACATACCGCGGCAAAATTCTTTAAAGGCTTTTAAGTCGCGGAATTGGGCGGCTTTGAAAATATAAAACAAAAGATAGACAGGGTAAATCAAAACAAAAACCAAAAAACAGGGCGAGTGTTTGCGCACGAAAATTATCTTATTTCTGGCAGTCAGATAAGCGTGCGCCAGCCACTTCTTGGTGGCTATTTTTTTATCCAAAATCGGAGTTTTGTGCCATACTTTTGCCGCTGGCACATAAACAATTTCGTAACCGGCTTTGATAATGCGCCGGGCAAAATCGGCGTCTTCATAAAAAACACGAAAGATTTCATCAAATAAACCGATCTTTTCTATGGCTTCTTTTTTAATTAAAAAATTTCCGCCGCACGACTTGACCAGCCACGGCTCATTGGTCTTCTTGTCTGGTTTGGAATAATTCCAGCCAGTATAAATACCGACAGCTATTTCGCCGTATTGCTTCCTGCCCGGCTGATCAAAATAATAAACACTGGGCGTGGCCGCAGCAATTTCTTCATTTTTATTAATTTCACTCATCAATAACGAAATTGCGTTTGACTCAATAATTTCATCGCTGTCTAAAAACAAAAAATAATCGGTTTGGTTGATAAAATTTTTAATGCCCAAATTACGGCTGGCGGCAGCGCCTGAATTTTTCTGGTTGCTTAAAACCACCACCTCCGGATGTGCTTTCCCCAGCGTTTCTTTTGTCTTGTCGGTTGAAGCATCATTAACTATTACAATACGAAAATCCTGATAATCGGATTTTTTAATTGAGGCCACCAGCGCCAAGACATCTTTCTGGCGATTATAAGTTGGAACGACAATGGTAAGCATAATTATAATTTAAATGTTTTAGTGAAATATCTGTCTGCCTTGGATAAATCCTCTGGCAGAAAAAAATAAACTTACCAAAAGCAGAAAGACATTTAGAAATGGTAAAATTAAAATGCGCGGATTTTTGTATTCATGAAAATACATTTGGCGTGAGATTAAAAAAATGTAAACAACAACTAAAATTAATGCCAACCAATTCAGATATGGGATTAAAAGCGCCACTAGCAGAATTTCACGGAAAAAAGATTTGACCAAGCCGACTGGTCCTGAGAACAAACCATGTTTTCTAAAAAGTGCGCCTTGAGCTTCAGAAAGCTGGGCTTGTTTTTTAACAATATCAAGGAGATTAAAGTTTGGCTTTCCATCATGCAGATGCAAAATGCCGGCCTGACTTTTGATAACTTTACCTTTGTTTTTTAATCTGATCAGCATATCACTGTCTTCACCGGCCGAATGAAATGTTGTTTCATCAAACGGTCCATTGTCAATCAATGCCTGGCGACGGAAACAATCAAATTTGCCGTTCATGCCATAAATTTTTTTGTCCACCCAGCGGCAGAAAAAATATTTTTGCCAAAAATTGTATTTTTGCCAAATTTCAAATGGCTGGTATGTATAGTGATAAGCGCAAGCAACCTGCGGATCAGCTAAAGGTTGTAAAAGTAATTTTAAAGAATCTGAATAAAGAATCACATCCTGATGCATTAAAACAACCAATTCGCCATGAGCCGCCTTAATGCCGGCATTATAACTGGCAGCCAATCCTTGATTTTTTTGATGACGGATAATTTTGTAACTAATCTTTTTTGGGGATAAAAAATTTTCAATTAAACCGACCACATTGTCTTTGGAATGATCATCAACAATTATCAACTCATTAAAAAAATCTTGCTGTGATAACAAGCTCTGCAAGGTTTTTCGCATTGTATTTTCACCGTTATAGACAGGGATAACAACAGAAGTCATAAATGTTAGAATTTTTAATCACTTAATTTATTTGCGTGTTTAGGTGTTTTGGTATTCTGTGTTCTTAACGCAAAAAACTCAAAAGCTAATTTGGGCCAACGATAAGTCATAGCCTGGCTTAAGGCCGCCAGCATAAACCAAAATAATTTTGGTTTAAAGCGGATAGAACTTAAAAGATTGTCGTCGGGTCTACCGGGCCGTTCTTGGCGTAAATATTTTAAACCAGCCAAGCCGTTTACTTTAAACCCCAGCTTTTTTATTTCCGCATAGTTCCAGTCGGAAATGTGTTTTTCTAATTTATTACCAGCTATTTCGTTTTGCGCTATGAAACCATTTGGTGTGGTAAAAATTATTTTTTTCTTAGCCCATTTTTCCGCTTTCTTTAAAATTTCATAACCCTGCTCTTTCGACAAGTGCTCTAAAACCTCAATTAAAATTACGGCATCAAAACTTTTTGCTGGCAAATCAATTTCCTCAATTTTTTTATGCCAATATTCATTATGAATTTTTTGTTGTTTTGTTTTTTCTAAATACGACCCAAACGCCTCTACGCCGAGCGAATATTTAATATTTTTACAATGTTTAAGCGGTGAGTCAGCGCCGCAGCCCAAATCCAGCACCGTTTCGCAATCAGCTAGTTCTTTTTTAAGGCAATGAACCAGGGTTGGAAAAAATTTATTTAGGAGCGGGGAATGATAAAATAGATTGAACATAGATGGCTAAAACGCTAAAACTCTTAATTTTCTAAAGATTGTATCTGTTTTTATGTTTTCTGTGTTTTCTGTGCTTTTGTGCTTCTGCTAGATAGATAATACTTTGGCAAAGACCGGGAAATATTTTAGCTAATGTTTTTGAATTCAAATTTTGGCGATTGGAAAAATTAATTATGTCAGGAAATTTTTGAATGATTTTAAAATTATATTTTTGCAATAATACAGCCATGGTTTTTAAAGTAAAATATCTAATGTGGCCGGCATTGGGCGGAGTAATTGAAGTTTCAGTTAAAGGATTCCGCCCCCAAAGCAATAACAGCCGCCTGCCCAAAGAAGCAATATTGGGTGTGGAAATTACAAGCTTACCTTTGGCTTTTAAAATCCTTGCAATTTCCAGTAAAAAATAGTCGGTGTCAAAAATATGTTCAATAATTTCACCGGCAACAATTAAATCAAAAAAATTATCTTCGCAAGGCAATGGCGTTTTATCGTCCCAAAAAAATTTTTGCACTTTGATGTTTCTCTTCAGGCATTCAGCCACGCCATAATCGCTGGCATCCAGTCCATAAAAATTATTATTTTGATTTTTAATAAACGAGAGGAATGTGCCGTCATAACAGCCAATATCCAAAATATTTTTGTTTTCCAAATTTAAATTATTGATTATTCCAAGCATGATCTGAACGCGCGGATTTTTTGCCAAATCCACTTTATTTTTTTCAGAATACATTGTTTGGTAGATGTTTCGCATAATTTATTGCTGCTACATTTTTATTATTGTATTATATTCTATTTCCGCGATCTTGTCCCAATTGCCGTATTTTTCCAACAGTAATTGACCGCGTTCGTTACCAAATTTCTGTTGATCAAAAATTTCAATGGTTTTTTTAGCTACTGATTGATAGTCGCCTTTAGGAAAAATAAAAACTTCATCATTTTGATAAATTCTTTTAAACTGCTCCAAATCATAAGCTATGGCCAGCCGGCCCGAACAAACCGCCTCCAGCAGCGCCACGCCAAAACTTTCGCTTTGGCTGACGCTTAAAAACCAGAAAACTTTAGCGCTTTTGATAATGTTAAATTTTTTTTGACCGGTAATATAGCCCAAAAATTGAATATTATTTTCTAAACCCATTTCTTTAATTTTATTTTTAAATTGCTCTTCTGTGGTTTCATCACCTTGGCCCATAATAGCCAATCGGAAATTCGGATATTTTTGCTTGACGAGCGTTAATACTTTTAACATGTCATAAATGCCTTTGGTTTCATTAATACGGCCAACGAAAAGAGCGTCAAAAGCGTGGACAGAATTAGCTTTAGCCGTTTTAATTAGTTGACCTTCAACTGCATAGCCGGCCAGAATAATTTTATCTCTACCAAAGGTTTTTTTAGATAGATATTGAATTGATTCAGGTGTGGTAACAAAAATTTTATCGGCTTTTTTTAAAAATATTAAACTAATTTGAAAGAATAACCAAGCCAAAATCCGTATAATTTTATTACCCGGATCTTTTAATGGGACGATGTTATCAAAAATCGCCAGCCACTTACTTTGTTTATTCAACTTTTTAATTATAAAAGGCAAAAGTATCAAATCCAAACTGGCTGCCGGTGAATAGACGATATCATAATTGTTCTTAATAATTTTTTTAATAAAAAATAAGGCCCAAAAATTTTTCACCAACGAATAGAGAATAAATTTTATTTTGTTAGTGGGGCTGGCTTTTAAATGAGTAAATCTTTGGTTAAAAAAGTATAAATTTTCATTCTCTAAATTTAAAGAATATATAAAAGACCCGCCAAAGACAAAAAGCTGGCAACCCAATGACTGGAATTTTTTGAATTTAAACAGCCAGACAAGGTTGATGCCAGCTGGGCCAAGAATGGGCAAGTTGATTAAAATTTTTTTCATCCAGTTATTACTCTGATAACTTTTGAACTACTATTAAATAACTAAAAAATATTTTGTCTGACTTAAAAATTTTATCCAGCATAAAACTTAAATATTGAAAAAATAAAAAAAACGGATAAATGAAAAGACTAATAAAATAATTAAATTTATTGCCAGCCGCAAAGTTGTTTAGATATTCATTAAATAAAATGGAGGCGGTGGAAAAAATTGCGCCCTGTTTTTTAATTTCTAAAATCTTTACGCTGTAATTTTTAAATAATTCTTTTAAGCCATGTTCAGAAAATCTAAAATAATCACTTGGCTCCTCGTGCAGCGGCCAAAGAAACGGGCAACTGATCAGCAAGTAGCCGCCTTTTTTAGTGATACGATAAAGTTCGGCTACCATTTCGGCCGGATTTCTGTGGTGTTCTAAAACCTGAAAGGAAACTATCGCTTCAAAACTTTCTGGTTCAAAAGGCAGGTTTAAGTTTTTTAAGTAATCATCAGTGAAGAAATAATCCGGCGTGCCCTCAATAAAATCTTTATTAACGGAATAATTTTTAAAATCAATGCCTTGGTAGTCGGCTTGTTTGAATAGAAATTGATAGGGCTTGCTGCCGCAGCCGACATCTAAAATTCTGCCGCAAAAATTATATTTCCGTGTAATTTTTTTTATATCTCTAACCAGATAATGGCGCGGCAAAAAATAAGGCGAAAGATAACGGCGTAAAAATTTTATTATTTTTTCTGGCATGTTATTTTTTAACAATCAGCGTCAGATCAATGGCTTGGATGATTTGGCCAAAAATAAAACTTAGGGGCAGACGAATAAAATCAAATAAAAATATTTTACCCAGCCGGGTAGGTATCAGCTTCAAACTGACTAATTCAAATTTTTCCTGAATAGAATAATTAGCGCTGGTTTTTTTATAAAATGGTTCAAAAGATAAATGGGAAAAATAATGTTTGTGTGTCAGATCATTAAAAGCTCCATAGCAATTATAATAAGGAACAATCATTCTAATTATGCCGTCGGCTTGAGTGATGCGGTGTAGCTCTTTCATCACTCGCGGTATATCATCTAAATGTTCTAAAACATTGCTGGAATATATTTCACCGAATTCATTATTGTTAAATGAATAGGGAAAAATATTAAAATCAAAAGTTTTATCAACGCCTTTAAATTGAGAAATATCGATATTAATATAATCTGGTTTGATATCTTGGCCGCAGCCGAAATTTAATTTTTTCATAATCTGATTAAAGTTAACAATTTAACAATTTTATCATATATTTTATCTTGATTAAATTTTTCTCGGATATGCTGAATAATTTTTTCTTTATTCAAGCCGTTACCTTGCTGCGTGAACTCAACAATTTTATTGTAAAACTCGCCATCGTTTTTAACCAGCCAGCCAGTTTCATCATCAACTATAATATCATTTGGTCCCGGAATATTAAAAGCGATCACCGGCAAGCCAGCGGCTTGGGCCTCCAAAATATTATAGGGCATTGTTTCCCATCTGGCAGGTGAAATTAATAAATCCTGTTTTTTTAAAATACTTGCCATAAATCTGTTCTCCACATGATGAAAATATCTAAGCCATTCGTATTTCTGATCATATTCTTCAAACTCTTTTTCAGTCTTTTTATCGCCTCGCGCCAATATATTTAAACTGATTCTTTGGCTGACTGTGTCGTTGCCTGAAATTTTTTTAATAAAATTCCTTAATTCATCAAGGCCCTTCTGCTCTGATAATCTGCCAAGAAAACAAATATTAATTTTATTTTTGTCAAATTCAATTGCGCTCTCCTCCCCGCCTGTTTTAAATTCATCCATATCAAACGGATAATATATCAAGTGGACAGGCAGTTTAAATTTTTCCTCTGCCAGCTTTTTTGTCAATTCATTTGACACATGCAGACAAGCAACGCCTGACAAAAGCCATTTATACACCATGCTTTGATATAGAAAATTATGAAGTTTAGCATATAATGATGCTGCTTTTGGATAATATATTGGGGTATGCACTCCCACAATCACTGGCGGCAAATTTTTGTAGCCAATAAGTTTTAATAAAACCAGATCAACAATTTCATTTTTACTGTATATCACCTCATATTTATTTAAGATAAGCTTTAATTCCTTGCGCGAGGCCTTTATCCAAGCAGCTTTTCCCAAATCTTTTCTAATAACTTCTTCGGTTTCTTTGCCTGATATATCAATTCTGCCAAAAAAATTAAAACTAAAAAATATGTGCAGAGCCCTAGCAAATCTTTTGTAAAATCTTTCATCCATGGTCACCACATCAGTAAAAATGCCAATTTCGCGGAAATTAGCGGCTAATTTAATAAAATATTTTTCCGCACCCGAGCCCAAAGTGAGGGGCGGCAGCATAAACAGGGCTATTTTTTTATTATTTTTTTTTATAATCAAATTTAATCTCTGGTAAAAAACGACTGTTAATTTTTGTCTTATACCAATCGGTTAACTTCCTAAGTATAAATCTTGGCGTCAAAACACAAAGCAAACTAAAAAACCAAAACTGCGGACTAAACAGATTCTGCCACCTGTATTTAATCATCAGCCATATTTCTCGCAAAGTATACCGGTATTTGCCATAATTTCTAATCTGCGCCAGCCCGACATAATTTTTCGCCATCTGATTTATGCCCCAGGCGCGGGGTTTTTTGAATTTCTCTTCTGCCAAAAGAGCGCGGTACATTTTCATCCAGGACTCGGTCGGCGAAATATCATAAATTTCCGCATGCGTCCGGCTTTGGCTGGTTGGAATGGACACGGCCACGGTATAGTCATTTAAAAAAACACATTGATGATTTTTAAAAATATCTAAAAACGGATAAATGTGCGCGGTAAAACATTCATCCCGCACCCCTGTGGTGCGGGACTCGTCGCCAACCGGAATTTTTAGAAATTCTCGTTTTAATGCCAGACCGGAAAGCTGGCCTGATGACCACATGACCTGATTAAAAATTTTTGCTGAATCAAAAATAGAAACAATTGTATTTTGATTTTTATCCAAAGGCAAAACAGCGCGCACTGGTTTTTTAATGTCTTGATCAAACCAAAAATACGGCCGAGTCACCGCGCCAATATCATCAGCCAACAAAAAAGCATTATAAGTTTTTTGCAAAGCGCCTTGAGCTAAAATATCATCTTGGCTAAAAAGAAAAATAATGTCGCCAAAAGCTTTTTCAAAACATCTTTGCAAATTTTTAGCGTAGCCCACATTTTGTGTGAACTCAAAAAATTTAATCCTTTGGTCTTGAAATGATTTTATTATTTCAACCGTGTTGTCAGTAGAACCGTCGTCGCAGATTATAATTTCGTAGTCAGAAAAATTTTGGCTTAAAATGCTTTGCAAAGCCCGGGTGATAGTTTGACTGCCGTTGTAAGTAGGAATAAGAATGGAGAGTTTCATAGGTTACTTAAGCACGTAAAGCACTAAAGCACATAAAGCACAGGAAACATTTTTGTGATTAAGTGCTTAAGTGCTTAAGTGTTTTAGTGGCATACACAATTCCAACTAAAATTTTGGAAACAAACATGGCCGCGGCCAAAATCGGATGCTGCAACAATCGCCGCCACTTGCCGTTTTCTATAAACACGCCAAAATAACGATACCAAAAACCAAATTGTTTTTTTACATCCGCATCATTGCGTCCCCATTTGTTAATATAATTTTTAAAACTGCCGGTGTAATAGCTTTTCTTTTGAATTAATTCCCTTAAAGTTTTTTCTTTTTCATTATGGTAAATAATTGCTTTTAAAATATCCGTTTTTCTCTTGCCAATCAATCTTTTATGTAAGTCCCAATCCTCGCAAGCAAACAATTTTTCATCAAAACCGCCAACTGTCAAAAAATCTTTTTTGCGCATAAAACGCACGGCGTCAATCAGAGTCAGATTATAAAACTGGCGTTCAAAATTACGCACTTTGCAGAAAAAATTTCTTACCCCCTTTAGGGGAGGTAAACCTTGGCTACCTGCCCGTCCGTCAGGCGGGAAGCCAGTAGGAATATTTGTTATTTTTTCATTGATATACAACCCAGCTAAATCTTTGTCCTGCGCAAATTTTTCAGCCACTTCTTGAATCACGCCCGGCGACAAAATCATATCAGCGTCAATAAACCCCAAAATTTCTCCTTGGGCCTTATGCGCGCCAAAATTTCTTTGGACTGAACGTTCCGGCCCGCAGTTAAAAACTTTATTAGTATATTGCCACGCAATTTTTTTAGTCTGGTCAGTGGAATTATTATCAATTACAACAGTTTCAATTTCTTGCGCGCTAAAATTTTGCTGCTTTATGGATTCCAAGCAGTGGCTAATATTTTGCTGTTCGTTTTTAGTCGGAATGATAAGGGAAAGCATATTAACTTAAACACTAAAACACTTAAGCACTTAAACACTTTGAATATTATATGTGCTTTAGTGTTTTATGTGCTTTAGTGTTTTATGCGCTTTAGCGCTTGAGTAACTACTTTAAATCTACTATAATTAACCCATAAAAGCAATTTTATGCTTAGACAAATTATTAAACAAAACTGGTTGATTTTTTTACTGCTCACGGTTGCGGTTGTTTTGGTTTATGCCAATTCCCTATCCAATGGCTTTGTGTCTGATGATGTGATGGGTATTTTGAAAAATGAAAAAATCGGCGAATTTAGCTGGAGCTTGAATTTGCCGCAAACTTGGTCCTGGGCCGCGACCGATCATTTGTTCGGCAAAAATCCTTTGCCTTTTAGAGCCGAGAATATTTTATTTCATCTGGCTAATGCTTGGTTGATTTTTATTTTGCTTTTTCTTTTAACCCAAAAAAAAACAATTGCTTTGCTGACTGCTTTAATTTTTGCGGTTCACCCGCTTTTAGTGGAAAGCGTCACCTGGCTTTCCGGCGGAATTTACGCTAAATACACTTTTTTTGTTTTGCTGGCGCTTTTGTTTTATGTGTCGGCGAAATTAACAGAATTGCGGAGAAAAAAAATTGTTTGGCTGGCGTTATCCTTGCTTTCTTTTGTATTGGCGCTCACTTTTTCAGAAAAGGCCATCATTTTCCCCGGCATAATTTTTATTTATGAAATTGCTTTTGGCGCGCTTAAAAAAAGCTGGCTAAAATTAGTGCCGTATTTTTTAATCAGCGCTGGTTGGTTCCTGATTAATTTTTTCAAATTAGAACTAAGAGCGGCCAGCTTGCAGCAGGATTTTTATCAAAACCAATCTGGCGCTCACCCGCTTTTTCAGATCCCGGTTTCCATCAGCTATTATCTGCAATTAATTTTCTGGCCGGATAAATTGTCGCTTTACCAGACAGAAATGTTTTTTTCATCCACAGAATATTGGCTGCGGTTTGGCATAACGGTTTTATTGTTGGCTATCATAATTTTTACTTTCATAAAAATTTTAATAAAAAAAGCCAGCCAATTGGAACGGCAGATATTTTTCTGGCTTTCGTTTTTTATTATTACGGTTTTGCCCACTCTGCTGGCTTTTGGTTTGGCCTGGGTTGTGGCTGAACGGTATGCTTATTTGGCCGGTCTGGGCATTATGGTCAGCTTTGTTTTATTATGGCACGGCTTGAATGAAAAATTCTATGAAACCAAAAAAATGTATTGGCTAATTGGCATTTTAATTATTTTAGCACTTGGCGCCAGAACCATAACCCGCAATCGCGACTGGAAAAATCAAGATACTTTATGGTTAGCCACGGTTAAAGTGGCGCCATCCGGCCATGTGATTCATAATAATTTGGGTGATATGTACGGCCGCTGGCAACAATATGACAAATCAATTGCTGAATACAAAACTGCCATTGTGATTCAGCCGAATTATGCTGACGCCATGCATAATTTAGCCAACACTTATTTAGAAATTGGTAATGTGGAGCAAGCGATTTATTGGTATGCGCAAGCGATAAAATACGGCCCGCATCTTTGGCAATCGTATCAAAATTTAGGCGCGATTTATTACCAGCTTGGCGAACTAGAAAAAGCCGAAGAACTTTTTGCGAGGGCAGTGGAGATTAACCCAAATGATGAAAATTTAAAAAAGAATTTGGAAATTATCAGGATACAAAAAGCACTAAAGCACTAAAGCACTAAAGCACTTAAACACTAAAACACTTAAATAAAAAAAGCAGGATTTGACTTAATATAACATATACGTTATACTGGATTCTGATTTTTTAAATAGTGGGCTGGAAAGGTTGACAAAATATTGGTCTGGTGATAAAATAAAATTAAGCTTATTTAATAAGCTATTATTAACTAACTTACAAAAATATGGGTGAAGTATTATCTCCAAATCCGAATGAGATGGGTAAAGGAGAATTAACGCCAGATGAAGAAAGGGTTAAAAAAATAGTAAGGGAAAAATTTGACAGAATTAAAAATGAACTTACAAATTCAGGAAATTTTGGGCCAGGAAAGGGTGATGACGGTACTGTTTATGAGAAAGTGAGAGAAGAGATTAAAAAAGAAGGAGTAGACCCGAATATTGTTGATAAAGTAATAGCCTCGATGGATCCTTTTGAAGCCACCATTTATAGGAATAAATAAAAAATAGTTTTATCAAAATCCCGCCTAATCAGTGGGGTTTTTGGTTTGGAAAAATTTATTTTAATGCTTCCGGTTTATAGTGATTTAATTCTCTCGTGATCTCGTACTTTCATAATCTACCAAAATCCCCTAAATGCCCGAGGACTTTCAGCCCGGCTTTGAGATAGAATTTAATGTCAGCGAGGGAACGAATTTGTTTGATTTTGTTTAAGAAAAACATGGATGTTAAAAATGACCCGCAAAACTTCAGGGTCATTTTTGATTTTACATAACAATAAAATAATGCTAAAATACAATTATGACCCTGCAAACATTCATTAAAAAAAGACCATATTTGGTCTGGTCAACGAGAAGTTATGATAAGCTTTCAGACGCGACTATTCTGGAAGCGGTTTTAAATTACGGTGACTGGGATGATTTTAAAAAAGTGATCAAAATTTTGGGTCTTAAAAAAGCAGCCCGGATTTTTAGGGAGAAATCGCAACAGAAAAGATGTAATTATTTGCCAAAAACAAAAAATTATTTTCAGCTTTATTTCAACAAATATGCATAAAGAAATATTAACCAAAGAACAATCGGAATTATTGCCAGTGGTTAAGTCTTTTAGCAAAAATTTTGGCATGGTTGGCGGCACAGCCATCGCGTTGCATATTGGCCACCGCCATTCCATTGATTTTGATCTTTTTACGGATAAAAGTTTTGATAATAATGTGATTAAAAGAAAGATAAGCAAGCAGGCAAGGGTTGATAAACTACTTTATACCACAACAGATCAATTTAATTTAATAGTCAATAATGTGAAAGTGACTTTTTTTAAGTATGATTTTAAAATTGATTATGGCCAGAAGTTGGATGACATTATTAAAATACCTGACTTGCTGACACTCTCCGCGATGAAAGCATACGCGCTTGGTATGCGCGCCAAGTGGAAGGATTATGTTGATCTGTATTTTATAATAAAAGAACATTATTCAATTGATAAAATCACAAAAAAAGCCAAACAGATTTTTGGCAAAGAATTTAACGAAAGAATGTTTAGAACCCAGCTCTCATATTTTGATGACGTAGATTATCGCGAAGAAGTGATTTATCTGCCGGGTTTTGAGGTGAGTGACAAAGAGGTCAAAAAAGCGCTGATAGAATTTAGTTTAAAAAATTGATTTATCTTTTCTTAAAATCCCCCAAATGCCCAAGAACTTTTACTCCGGCTTTGAGATAAAATTTCACATCAAAAACTGGATTTAACTTTTCCTAATACTTCCCAAGTTGCAGTCCACATCCACTTAATGTCTCGCCAAGATCTAATAGCTAAAATTTTATTAACCAAATATTTAAAATTAACCGATGACCAATAAATGCTTGCGGTCATTTTTTTTATTTCCGCGTCAGAGAGCGATGATTGCATTATTTGCTCGCGCTGATCAAAACGGTCGTAATTAATCCGTAGAGACGCATTGCAATGCGTCTCTACCAAATCATCAACAAATAAATTATTTTCTTGGCAATATCTATACAATTCAGTGCCAGGATATGGAATCATAATCGTGGCTTGCAGAGAATCAACAATTCCGTCGTGAAATAATTTTTTGGCAAAATTTAAAGTATTCTCTGTCTCCCCTTTTGTTTCCCAAGGATAACCAACCATCACCGTGATGTGCGGCTCTAATCCTGCTTGCTGGCAAATTTTTAAACACGGCTCAATTTCCTCTACTGACAATCCTTTATTTATTTTAGCTAATGTTTTTTGATTAGCAGATTCCAGCCCGAATAAAATCATTCTAAAGCCGGCTTGCTTCATCAGCTGATAAATTTTTAAGTCCTTAATGGCATTAATTCTCATATTGCAGCTGATTCTTACTTTTTTATCATAGCCGCGTTCAATCATGCCGCTACAAAATTCAGTCAGCCAGTCCTTGATTGGGAAAGTACCAGAATCATCCATGATTTCTTTTACGCCTAATTGAATCAGCTCACCGATTTCATCTAAAACATTTTCTACTTTTCTCGTGCGATAGCAATTACCGGGAAATAAAGTATTGGCCCATGAGCAGAAAGTGCATTGGCCATACCAGCAGTCGCGGCTGGACATAATATAGCTCCCTGGCGTGTATTTGAAATTGCCGTTTTTAAAACCGTATAATTGCCAGCGCGTCAGTTCACAGTCAATCAGCGGTAATGAATTTAAGTCGTGATTAAGTTGGAATTTTCCAGTATTCGTAATTTGTAATCTGTAATCTGTAATCTGTAATTTTTTACTAAGTGCTTCTGTGTTTTCGTGTTTTAGTGTTTTCTGTGTTTTAGTGTTTTCTGTGTTTTCTGTGCAAAAATACCATCCGGCTTCTAATTCCTCGCCCTTACTCAAGTGATTGGCCAAATTCAAAAGCATAAAATCATAATCGCCGCCGGTCAAAACATAATCTACTGGCGAGTTGTCAAAAGATTCTTCGGAAAGTGTAGTCACATGGTCGCCCATTAAAACAATTTTAAATTTTAAATTTTTAATTCTAAAACTTTCATTTCTTAACTCCTCAATTATTTTCCAGTGCCTTTTTATCACCGGCGTTTTGGTTTCAATCACAATCACATCTGGTTTTTCTTTTATAATTCTTTCAAGCCACTCTGGATAACTTAATTCTTCGGCAATTCCATCATCCCAAAAAACCTCATAGCCGTTTTGATGAAGCAAGGTGGCAGCGCTGGCTGGAATAACCGGGTAAATATAAGTCGGCTTGGAAAACCACTGGAATTGCCGGTTTTGCGACAGCGTGGCCGTGCCTTTTTTATTTTCTAATGGCGGGTAGGAAATTGCAATTTTCATAGTCACTTAAGCACATAAAGCACTAAAACACTTAAGCACTTTGTTTATTAATATCTAATCTATATTCTACTGAATTAATTTCTGACCAAAGCATCTTGCCTATTTCTTCAACCAATTTAGAACCTTGCTGATATTTCTGTTCAGCTATAAATTTCCTTTTATAAGCAAAATAGAGCAAATATTTTGATTCCCTGAATGAACCATATGCTGTCTCAAAAAAATTTAGCTGGACTAAAAGTTTTTTCCTGGCATATCCTTCAATATAGTTTAGAATAATTGAGAGCGTTGAACGACGCCATTGGGAAACACTTGAATATTTTTCTTCCCGAGGAAAATTTCTGGTTTCATTATAAACAAAATGGACATATTCATCCATTAGCTGTTTCAGTTTTTCTTGAAAATTAGTCATTTTTTCGTTCTTGGGTGTTTAGGTGCTTAATCCTTTTGTGATTTAGTGCTTTAGTGATTAAGCGCTTTAGTGCTTTAGTA
>Ga0209211_10006576_pt1 | contig 16745 bp, 15 predicted proteins | sample RifGroA2_FD_183992 | JGI IMG/M metagenome (GOLD analysis project Ga0209211, IMG submission 183992) | Groundwater microbial communities from Rifle, Colorado, USA - Groundwater A2 (SPAdes) (version 2) | ecosystem: Environmental > Aquatic > Deep subsurface > Groundwater | place: Rifle, Colorado... | reverse complement strand
CCTTTTTATCCGGGACTTCCGCTTGAATCTCAAAATAAAATTTTAGAAACGGTGAAACTATGGATATAAAAGAGTATTACCGGTTGGCAAAAGTTGAGGATAGTCATTGGTGGTACCGGTCGGTACATAGGTTGGTGATAAGTGAAGTAAATAAAGGTTGGACCTTGAGCCCCCAAAGGTCCAACCTTAAGCCCCCTGCTATCCTCGATGCCGGCTGCGGTACCGGAGGGTTAACTGAAAAGTTGGCTGATTTCGGATATACGGTTGGAATTGATATATCTGATTTAGTGTTGGGATTGAAACGTCATTCTAAAGCAGAATATATCAACGGCTCAATAAATAATTTACCGTTTGCGGAGAACAGTTTTGACTTAATAACCTGTATAAGCGTTTTTTATCACCGCCGCGTTATTGATGAAGTGGCTTCGGCCGAGATATTCAGAGCGCTTAAGACAGACGGAAGAGCGATATTCGTTATGCCGGCGTTTCAATGGGCATTTGGGAACCATGACAGATCTGTCCACACGGCCAGAAGATACAATATGACTGAAGTTATAACGATGTTTAGGGGTATTGGTTTTACCGTAACGGAAGCCCGTTATCTTTTCGGAATTTTATTTCCTGAATTTGTACTTAAGAGATTTCTGGATAAAATAGGGGTGACCCGGAATAGGGTTTCAGATCTGCAGGAGTTTCCTAAATGGTTAAACGGAGCCTTTGAGCTGGCAACTAGGTTTGAAAATTGGGTATCAAAATTGATTAGGCTGCCGTTTGGTAGCTCTATATATATAGTAGTAGAAAAGCCATGAACCCATTGTCATTCCGGCCATAGAGCCGGAATCTATACAAATATGAATATCAAAGAAATATTGTTTACAACTTTAAGAAGAAGATTAGTTGATAGGGATTTGTTTGCCTGTCAGTATTTATTAACCGGAAAAGTTTTGGATCTGGGCGGAGGCCGGACACGCGGTGAGTTCCCTCACGGGAGGGAATTAGACTGGACTGTTTTAGATATTGACTTTAACCTCAAACCAACATTAATTGGTGATGCTCAAATATTACCTTTCAGCAACAATTCTTTCGATTCAGTTAAATGCAGCGAACTGACAGGATATTTATTTGAACCATTAAAAATGTTGACTGAAATAAATAGAGTATTAAAACCGGGCGGGGTTGCTGTTTTAACCTCTCCGTTTTTAACTCCGTTTGATTTTGATCAGCATGACAGTATTAGGTTGACCAGTGCTTGGTGGGAATGGGCAGCCGGAAAAGTGGGGTTAAAAATAGAAAAAATAAAACCTCAAGGGTACATGATGACGGTTTTGGCTGATGCCGAAAAATATTGGATTGGGCGTTGGTGGTGGCCTTTGCGGATATTCGGTTATTTAATTATGGTTCCGGTTTATGAATTGTTATTTTGGTGGGAGCAGCATGTTTCCGTTCCGGACTATTTCAAACGCTTCACTACCGGATTTTTGGTGATTTTAAGAAAAACTTAATATGAACTTTTGAAATTATCTTTGTCATTGCGATCCGCCAGCTGGCGGAGTGGCAATCTAATTTAATATGAAAAAAATAATTTATTTATTTCCGACCAATAGACAAAAGCTGATTGAGGAAGTCAAGAGTGGGATTTCTCCTGATAATAATTTATACGGTTTTAATCATTTGCAAAAGTATTATCAGGTTGAACAAACAGAAATATCTCCTAAATTTGAAAGAATTTTAAACATATTATTTTTACCGGTTGCTTGGATATTCAGTTCCCGGTATACAAAGTTAAATTTAGGCCGTGTCATATTGGCCCTTCCGCAATTTTGGCAGGCCGATGTAGTGATTACTTGTGTGGATTCAATAAATAAAGCTGCAGCATTTTTCAGGAAGTTAAATTTATTTTCCGGTCAATTAATTTGTATGGCAGGAAATGTGATGGATGGAACTGAGAAATTTCCACGGTTACATAAATGGTTATGGTCGGGGGCAGACAGAATAATTACTCACACTCCGGTTGATCAGGAAAAATTGATAGGACTTGGTTTGAAAAACGGTGTTTGCATTCCGGTTGGATCTGATGAAAAATTTTGGCAACTAGCGAAGTGTAAAGTATCTGATACTTTACAGACTGTAACCAGCGTGGGGGCGGATAGGGATCGAGATTATCGGACTTTATTTTTAGCCGCAAAGCATTTAGCGCAATTAAAATTTATTGTGTGTTGTGGACAAAAGAATGTTGAAGGTTTAGATATTCCGGATAATGTCGAGGTTAAGCTGAATATTTCAGCTTTAGAAACAAGAGAGATATTGTCTAAAGCGGAAATGGCAGTTATACCGCTGCTGGAGACCAACCGGGCCAGTGGACAACTATCAATGTTGGATGCAATGTTGATGGGAAATTCCGTCATTGTCAGTAAAACCAGGGGCATAACTGAGTCGTATGATTTAAAGAATGAAAAGAACGCATTATTGGTTCCGGCCGGTGACTCCGAAAGCTTGATAGAGGCGATTAAAAAGTTGCAAGGCAGGGGAAATATAAAATCCGCGCTAGGTTGTGTTGGAAGGAACCTGGCACTTGGGTATACTACAGAGAAGTATGCCGAAAAACTCAAAAAGATTGTTTTCGCCTCAGATTGAAAATCCCAACTATCTAACCATGCCGTATTTGTCGCGTGAACGGTGGATTAGTTTTTGGTACCAGATTATGGAAGTCAACAAAACTTCCCCTTCAAATGTTTTAGAAATTGGACCCGGACCGGCCATAGTTTCGGAGGTATTAAAAAAAATGAATGTCAGAGTAATTACTCTAGATATAGATCCAAGATTATCCCCGGAAATTTGCGCTGATGTGACAGCTTTGTCGTTTACTGATAAATCTTTTGATACTGTGCTGGCAGCCGAAATTTTGGAACATATCCCGTTTAACGAAGTGCCAAAAGCGTTAAAAGAATTATCAAGGGTTGCCAGAAAGGCTATTGTAATAACTTTACCCCATTTTTCTAACTTTGCTCCATCGATAGCTCTAAAATTATTTCCGTATGTCCCACGGTTTTCTAAAGTATTTCCAGTCTCTTTTCCCATTAAGCACAAATTTGACGGACAGCATTACTGGGAAATTGGAAAATTAGGATTTTCGCTGTCAACCGTAAGACAAATGTTAATTGACTCAACAGGGATGAAATTAACCAGAGATTATTTAATCGAAGAAAATCCGTTTCATCATGTTTTTGTTTTGAATCGCGAATAGACGCGAATGGAGTAGTGCGAATGAACTCGAATAAGCGAATTGAATCAGGAATTTCAATCAGGGAAAAACAAGTCAGGTCTTGGCTGGACGGTCAAAACTTTAAAGGCGAATATTTATTGGTCAGCACAAAGCCGGAATTGATTTACTTTAGAAAGCTCCAGAAGTTATCCCCGAAAATAAAGTTGATAGTTGATTTGTATACTCCGATTTTTTTGGAAAAAGAGTTGACATTGTCAAAATGGAAACCGCAGGATTGGTTAACAAGATTCCGGAACAAGGAAATAGTCAAAAAATTCCTCCGGCGGGGAAACCATTTTCTGGTTGCCAATCATCGTCAACGAAAATACTGGGTTGAAACATCAAAACAGTTGGGAGTTCCAATAAAAGAGGAGAACATTTCAGTATTTCCAACCGGTTCTCCGAAAATTCATAATTCAAAATTCATAATTCATAATTCAGCACGACGGAACGTCGTGCTCTGGTTCGGTGGAATCTATCCTTGGATTGATCCAACGCCGTTGGTTGAGGCGTTTGGGAATATAGCTAAGAAATTTCCTAATTGGAAATTGCGGTTTTTAGGCGGATTTCATCCTGATACCGGATATATTAAACAGTATAATAAAATTCAGTCTTTGGCGAAATCAAAAATTCCGGAAAGCCAAATAGAGTTTATTCCGTGGCAGACAGAAAGTAGTCTGATTAGATATTTGAGTGACGTTGCATTTTCTGTCCATTTACCAAAGAAGACCCCTGAAGATTATTACGCTCATCGGGTGAGATTGCTAACCCTGATGAATGCAGGTATTGGAGTATTAACTTCAGGCAGGGATGTTATCAGTGATATTTTAATCAAATCAAATGCGGGAATGAGGGTTAGGCGGCAAGCGGATACGGAAAAAATTTTGACTATGGCAATGAACGAATCTAAGCTAAGACAAAAGTGGTCACAAAACGCTTTGAAGCTTGAAAAGGTTTTCGTAAAACAAGAATTGGACATTGGTTCATTCTCATATTCTCAAGAATTTGAGAATGACTTGTAAATGAGTGATAAAAATATGAAATACGATGGTGAACGCTATATCCCCGGTCAAACTGCTCAGAATGTCTGTGAGGATCACGAACGGCGATATTGGCATGTGAAACAGGCTATCAAGGGAAAACGAATTCTTGATATTGCGTGCGGAAGCGGGTTTGGTATCAAAATCCTGTCTTCTGTTTCTCCTGTAATTGTTGGAGTTGACTACTCTTTTGAGGCAGTCAATTTTGCCAAACAAAACTTTATGAGGCGGGCTGATGGAGGTGTTCGGGCAAATGCAAGTTCGATTCCGTTTGCGGATAATTCGTTTGATTCAGTTGTTTCGTTTGAAACAGTAGAGCATCTTCGGAAACCGGTGAAGTTTTTAAAAGAAATCAAGCGTGTTTTAGTTCCTAACGGCCAATTTTATATTTCAACTCCGGTGAAGAAAGGAAATCATTTAGATCAATATCATCTCCATGAATATGGTATTGGTGAATTTACTGAGCTTCTTTCCCGTTTCTTTTCGGTAGAGAAAATTGAGGGTCAGCGTTTTATGTTTTCCCCGCTTTTTTCTTTGTTTTCTTTGGAATTGGTAAATAATCTTAAAAGAATTTCCTTTGTGAAGTCATTTTACCGGCGCTATTATGGAAAAGACGAAATTAAGCCATTGTCATCAGCAGGATGGTTTACCCCGAATTTTATTCTCGTAAGCTGCAAAAATGAAAAATAATTTTTTCTTGCTACTCGTTCTCGTCGGAGTAAGCCTGTTGTTTGGGTTGCCCCATCTGTTGATTCCCAAACTCCTAGGCGGCGCGTCCTATGATCCTCTCGGAGGAGGAAACGGCCCCCAGTCGGCGATTGTGACGGAGGAGGTTTACACATATGTATCCGAAGTTCAAGAGATTCTGGAAGGAAAATTTCCAATCAGGGATACTCAATTAGTTGATTATAAAAATACACAATCGCCATTTTCCGGAGAGACTTTGCCGGCGATATTGATGGCGCTTTTATCAAAACTGTCCGGTTCAGTAGAAAAATCTTTTATGGTGGCAGATTTTTTATTTCCGCCTATCAGTGTGTTTCTCGTCTATCTGCTTTGTCGGAAACTCACAGTGTCAAAGAAACTTTCGATCGTTGCGGCAGTTGTCTCGATTGTCGCGGCTGATGTCATTGCTCTTGTCCCGTATCCAAAACCGCTATGGGATTTCTTGGTCAACCTCAAGGGAAGAGATGATTTTCTGTTCTTTTCCCGTAATTTTCATCCTCAACTTTCGTTTTTACTGTTTATAGGAATGGTACTGGTAATAATCGAGGCAATGAAAGTTGGCGGTTGGAAAAGAAATGCCGGAGCCGGAATTTTGATTGGAGCGCAGTTTTATACGTACTTTTTCAGTTGGACTGCGACGGTGGCAATGCTGGCGATTTTGACAGTTTGGCAAGTATGGAAAAGGAATTGGAAGTTAGTAAAAAGAATAACGGTAGCCTCATTGATGGGTTTAATTATCGCATTACCATATGTTTGGGAGATGCATCAATTCAGAATTTCGCCTCTATACCAAAACTTTTTTTCAAAAAACTCTTTACCGGCAAGATCGTTTGTTTCGATCAGCGCCCGCTACGCGGTTTTACTTTCTGTTGCTTATTGGTTGACAAAGAAAAAACGGACACCGGCGTTGACGATTCTGATGGCAACGGTGGCGGCGACGATTGTTTTGCCGGAACTGGCAAGTCTATTTTTAGGCAGAGATCCGGAAGGAAAACATTGGATCAGGAGATTATTGGTGCCGCTGGCTTTTCCATTGGCAGCCGTCGTATGCGGTGATGTTTATCGAAGGCAGACTTGGTTTAAATTGAAAAGACGAGCGAGCTCGGCATTAGTTTTGATTGGGTTGGGAATGATCTTCTTATTTGGGGTCAGAGTTCAAATCTCGGCCAGCGAAAAGTTCGCCGGATGGTTTCATCGGCAAGAAGACAAACAGTCGCTATTTGATTGGTTTAATTTGAACGGTAAGGCCGGTGAAACAGTAGCAACTTTGAATTCCGGATTGATAGCGGAAATTCCGGCGTTTACTAAACTTGATAATGTAGTCCCAATTACCACCAGAAGCGTAGCGACCACCCAAGAAACCCTGTCAAGATTTTTGGAAGTGGCGCGGCTATATCAATTGCCGCCGGAAGATGTTGGTTATTTGCTATGGACAGGAGAGATTTCCGCGGATGATCCGGCCAGAGCGCGGGAGTTGGCGGAAATGCTTCTGGACTCAAAGGGTTCCTGGGTGTCGCGGATATTTTATTTCACTGCCAATGACGAAGGAAAAATCTTTTTTCTGTCGCGGAAAAGGAGAGAATCTGTAATAGAAGAATATCGAGAAAGAATCGAAACAAAATATCGGATTGATTACATTCTGGTCGGCCCGGTCGAAAAAAAAATGTTGGAAGGAGATACTTTGGTTGATAGGTTTCCAATAGCATATAAAAACGGATCCTATTCAGTTTATCGAGTGAAAAATTAACCATATGACGTCTAATCTAAAATGGCCAATAGCCTTATTGGGAATATTGTTAATTGCTTGGAGCGTGTTTATTCCAGTATTCGAAGGGCCGGACGAATCGGGGCATTACTGCCACGCAGAGTACATTGCAAAAAAGAAAAAGCTTCCAAACTTTCTTATTCAGGATGGATGTTTCTTGGCCTATCCTCCGGGATATTACGTATTGGCGGCGCCGATAATCTCATCGAGGCCGGAGGCAAACTTTGACGATGAGCAGATCCAGCCAAATCCGGAATATATTTCCAATCGGAAGGGGAAAGACGTCTTTTCTAAATATATTCACCCGCAGTCTGAGTTGCTTTTCAAGTGGAATCCTTTGCTGCAAACAGTGCATTTAGTCAGGTTAATGTCGATAGCGATGGGACTGGGAATAATATTTTTGACGATTAAATCGGCAAAACTGTTGCCTAAATTCCGTTGGTTGCCTTTCGCCAGTGTTATTTTGTTTTTCAACCCGATGTTTTTGCATACGTTTTCGCTGGCAACCAACGTGACCTTGGTGTCGCTTTTGGCGGCAGTGTTTATCTATTTACACTTAAAACAAGAAGCAAGCGGTAGTTCCGGTAAATTAGCTTTGTTGCAAGGTGTTGTCTTGGGACTTGGGGTAATTACCAAAATTAATATGTTGAGTCTGGTTGGTGGATACGTATTTGTTTTATTGACGTCCAAATGGAATGGGAGAGAAAAATTAAAGCATTTAGGTTTCGTCAGTGTTGGCTTTATAACCAGCGCCGGGTGGTATATTTGGCGGACGATTCGGTTATACGGAGAGCCGTTTGAAATCAATATCGCCTCATCGTTCCGGGGAGCGTCTATGACGAGAATGCAAGATATGGGTTTAATAAATTACTGGAGCAGTTTTCCGGACACGCTATTTCGGACATTTTGGTCCGGGTACGGATTAAACAAAGTTTGGTTGCCGGATATGGCGGTTGTCGGGTTGTTGATACTGACGCTTTTCGTGTTATTAGGATTTTTATCCTCTTATCGAAAACTTCCAAGGCAGGTAAAAATCTCATGGTACTACGTTGTCGCGGCGTTGTTAAGCCATGTGATTATTAACATAAAAACCGAAGCCTTCAACGCCAAGGATATTTTTACCGCCTATTTACCCTTGTCACTAGTGTTCAGTTTTGGAGCAAAACAATTTTTGGACGAGGCAAGAAGCAATGTTTTCTTAACCCGCAAAAGATTTTCGATTATTTTTGGGCTATCAATGATGTTCTATGCCAAATTTGAAATAGTCAGGTTGGTAAAACTAATGTTGACGGGGATAGGATTGACGGGCGGTTTTACGGCGGAATCGGCATCGCTCTTAACGATTCTATTGCGATTGACGGGTAAAGGAGCCGTTATTTTGGGACTGATAATATTCATTCGATATCTTGGGAGAGTTTGCAGAAAAGACCGGGCTAGATGGGAAATGGGAGTTGGAGTGTTAGCGATTATAAATATGTTGGTGTTGGGCTGGACTTCGTATCTTCTCTACTCAGAATTTTTATGATCCTTCGTGATGCTTGGCCGTCTATTTTTCCGCAATACGTCGAAACAAATTTGTCTTGTTTCCGCGATAGTTGAGTTGGATGTTCAAGAAGCGAGTTGATAGCAGGAATTAATTCAGATATGTTATACACTCCCAGCGCCGCCCCACTGGTAGCAAAATTCCGGATGTTTTTAACGGAATGAGTGTTTAAATAGATCAATGGTTTGCGGAGGAGGATGGCTTCAATAGCGGCCGAAGTTATTTGGGTAATAATGACGTCACTCTCGAGCAGTTCTTTCTGCAACGAGGTGTCGTTTCTTTCAGTAATCGGGAATGGAAATTGTTGATTAAAATGATGTAGGAGAGCAGGGTGTTGTGGATGATTTCGAAGGACTACTGAAATGGGCTTGGGAGATTTTTTCAACTCCAGCAACGCTTCCAAAACAATTTTTCTGTTCTCTTCTTGAAAGCGCAAGTGTTCTTGGCAAAGGAGAAAAAGTATCCGAAGCGGTGAATGGAATGGAGGGGATTTGAAATTCGGGAGAGGATAATATTCATCCATGACCGGATTCCCGGTGACAACGATGTCAGCCTTACCGGGGAATTTGTGAAACATCGCCGCAAGTTTTTGACTTGGGATGAATAAGATCGATTCTATCCCGGATCTTTCCTCAATAATATCGATACCGTCTGTTATTTGGTGATGGATAATAACCGCGTCTTTGACATGAGCTTCCTGTGAAGCCGAAAGAAGCGTCCGATTATAGTTGTCAATGCCGTTTGATGCGATAACAGTTGTGGGTGAAATACTCCGAATTACGTTTTTAAACGCAAGTTTGTTCAGTTTTCCTTGTGGGATAAGAATTGATCTCCAGTATGAAAAAGTCGAATGACACCGTCGGCAGATTTTCAGTTCAAGAGGAGAAAGTAGCATTTGTGCCGATATAGGAATTGAAATAAATCGGGGAATAATTAGGGCTAGAATTTGTTTCCACACCAAAAACAAATACATCGGAAGAGAGATGAATTGATAAATGTTTGCGAACGCGACATGGTGATGAAGCGATTTTCTTATTTGCGGATTTGCTTTTCCAAGGACAATGACGTGCCATTTCTTTGCTGCCTGATTGATGAAATTTTTGAGATTGGTAAGATGGTAGTCGCTTGCAGAAATAATGAGTTTTTGACTGTGAGGCGGCGTTATTTCAAATTGACGGAGACGTGATTCATAGAGGCGTAACGCATCAGAGGTCAGTTGCCACAGAAATGACTGAATAAGAGACCCGGCTTGTCGGTTATTTTCCAGGACGACGAGCCGCATCTCGTGTAATTTCGTGTAGGCAATAATGGCTTGTGGAAGCAGGTCAAACGCTTCTGCATGATACTTTCGGTACAGCGATTCGTTTATGATGTCGCTGACATAAATAACTGAAGGCCGATGTTTTTTTATGATTATGGAAGCGAGGTAACTGCTTCGGAAAACTTCAAGAAAAAAATTTCTGGCAGAGGCATAGATTGTCGGATCGAATTGCAGCGAGATCCGATGAGCCTTGTCGTAGTGTTGCATTGTGACGGAAAGCGGAGGGTATGTTTTAATTTCTTTGTATGGTATTTTTTCTTTGTCCAAAGCGTCATACGTATCCAATCCGGATGCAAAGACGGTAATGTTTTCGCCCTTTTCTGTTTTGGCAAGGAACGCAGAGACATCGGAAGCATTGAATAAAAATGCAATAGATTTTGACATATGGATGGAGTGAGTATAATTGATCGCATGAAGCCAATCCACTACGGGCGCCAAAGCATTAACCGGCAGGACATTGATGCTGTCGTAAAAACCCTGCGGAGTGAATTTCTTACCCAAGGGCCAATGGTGGAAAAGTTCGAGAAAAGTGTAGTTCGTTTTTGTGGAGTAAAATATGCGACGGCCGTTAACTCTGGCACTGCGGCATTACACGCGGCGATGTTTGCGATTGGCTTGAAGCCGGGAGATGAAGTTATTACTACGCCGTTGTCATTTGCCGCGACCGCCAACTGCGTTCTCTATATGGGCGCGACGCCGGTTTTTGCGGATGTGGTCTATGAGACTGGTTTGCTTGATCCACAGGAAGTTGAGAAAAAAATCACCAAGAGAACCAGGGCAATTATTACCGTGGACTACTCCGGTCAGCCGTCGTATTTTAGAGAGTTGCGGGCGATAGCAAAAAAACACAATCTTGTGCTCGTTGACGACGCGTCGCATTCTTTAGGAGCAACATATCACGGCGGCCGGATTGGAACTCAGGCAGATATCACCACATTTTCATTTCATCCGGTAAAAATCATTACGACCGGTGAAGGCGGAATGGTGGTTACTAATAATAAAAAATTTTATGAGCGCGCCAAGCGATTTCGGACTCATGGTATCACCAAAAATCCCGACGAATTTATCGACCAACAAAATAGATTATTCCCGTGGCACTACGAAATGCAAGATCTAGGATTTAACTATCGGTTGACGGACATTCAGTGCGCGTTGGGCATATCACAGCTTGAGCGGATAGATTCGTTTCTCACGAAGAGAAGAAAAATTGGCTTGACGTACACGAGCTTGTTTGAGAACGATCGCCGTTTTAAGCCATACAGAGAGCAAGCAGGGTGTCAAAGCAGCTGGCATTTTTATCCCTTGCGCGTTAGTGGCATCTCGGCGGAGAAAAAACTTCAACTTTTTCGGCAGCTCAATGCTGCGGGAGTTTTCCCTCAAGTGCATTACATCCCCATTCACCTTCAGCCGTACTACAGAAAACGTTTTGGATATCGCCAGGGAGACTTTCCCAACGCAGAGCGGTTTTACCAAGAAGAAATGAGTTTACCGCTATTTGCCGACTTGTCTCTTTCGGATGTGAAGCGAATCGTCAAAAAGCTCAAACACATCTGTCTAATCCGGAAGCAAAAACTTTGATATGGTTTAAGTCATTACTATTGGGGATATCCTTTGCCGATCAAAATGTAGTTGTTTTCTGTTTCGCCGGGATTTTTAGAGGAAGTTAGAGCGAATTTAAGGCTTGGGGACGGTGACGGAGTCAAGCGGACTTGGTTAACGCCGGCGTCATTGGCATGGTTGGTAATCGAGTCGAGGAGTTGCCATGAGTTGTTAATTTGACGCCAAATTCCGGGGTGGCGTTTTTGATCAATGCTTGCTAACAATTCTTTTTCTGAGATCCCCAGCCAATCAAGAAACAATTTTAACCTAGATTGATCAGGAGGGATATTTTGATATTTATTGACTAAAACAATTCCTTGCTCGCGGGTTAATCTTTTAAGTCGGATTTCCCGGCTGGCGTGGTCGGTAACTTTGCCGTATCCCCACTTTAGAAACCTTATCCAGTCGTGGAGATCGGAATAGTTAAAGCAATCAACGTCATTATACGTATCGAATGTTTTTTTTTGTTTTGCAGTTTCGTATCTATAGCGGGCGATCATTTGTTCGTGTTGAGCTTTTGAATCCCAACGGATGTAATTACCTAGATATATTCCCCTAACTCCGACTTTTTCGATTTCTTTATCGTGAGGATAGAAGTAAGGAGTGAGATCGGACTCGGTCAGGTTGAACTGACCGACTAGATCTTCGGCTTCTTGATCCATTAAATCATGATCTTTGCGATATTTCCTGGTCATTTCGACTTCGTCGGTATGAGAAAACATTCCTACTTGGTCTAATCCCTGGTGGGTTCCCCAAATAATCAGCGGAATTTTAAAGCGGACGGCTGTTTGAACCGGAAAGACTGTTTGGCCGGCTAAGCAATGTAAGTAAATACTCCCTAGGAGTTTGATGGTAGCTTTGGTAATTTTTTTGACCTTCGCCGGAGAAACTGTCAGGGTTAAGATATCGCAGCCAAAAATGGTTCTTAAGTAGGCCAAATTTCTGATACCGATTTTGGTGTTATAGTGTTTGTTATAAGTCACCAGCAAGGGGTTCATTTTAAACACATTTTTAACGGTGTGGACAATAAAATATGAATCCCTGGCGCCGGAAACCGGAACTATGCAATCGTAATTTCGGCCGGTATTGCTGCGATAAGAATTAAGAATTTTCGCTAGTTTATTTTTTCTGTCTGCCCAATCCAGCCGGTCTTTTTCTTCATGAATTCGGCAGCCGCTACAGACACCTTCATTGTCAAAAGTGATATTTAAGGGATGATTGGCGGGATAGAGACAGCGGGTGCAGTATTTCATATAACTTCCGGTTTGATGATCTGGAATTTCAAATCTTCAAGATAGGAGTCAGGAGATTTTAACAATCTGCCGTCAGAGTTGATTCGGTGATGACTGTAGTTGGCGTCGGTGTCGAGTCGGATATTAACGCCTTTTGATTTAAGATAAGACTTGATTAAAATTGGGCTGTGTTCTGTAAAGTGGAAGTAATTGCCAGCGGCGACAGCCGAGGCGCCGGCTTTAATTGCGGACAGGAAATGATTGGGTTTACCGGTTCCGCCGGCGGCAATCACCGGGATAGAAACATTGTTTGTTACTTGTTTAATTAATTCGGTGTCGAAACCCGATTTTGAACCATCTCTGTCAATTGAACGCAATAAGATTTCCCCGGCGCCAAGATTTTCAATTTGTTTGATCCAAGTGATCAAATCGGTTTTGACGGCGATTTTGCCACAGTGGGTGAATAATTGCCACTTTCCATTTTTCTTTTTGACGTCAACAGAGACGACGACGCTTTGAGCGCCGATAACCTTGGCGGCTTGAGATATTAATTGGGGGTTGTCAAAAGCGCCGGTGTTGACGATGATTTTATCCGCTCCCCCTTTAATTATTTGGCGGATATGGTTAATATTTTTGATGCCGCCGCCCACTGAGAGAGGAACAAAGATTTGTCGAGAGATTTTTTTTACCAGTTCGAAATTCGGCGAAGATAGGGTGGGAGTAGCGTCAATATCCAAGATAGTAATTTCGTCTATTCCCCATTGATTCAAAAACTTGGCCGCGATCAAGGGACTGCCGATCGGCAGGAACCGCTTGAATTCGATGCTTTGGACAACTATGCTATTTTTAATAACTAGGCAGGCAATGATTCTTTTTTTTAACATAATTTTTCTGCAAAATTCATAAATCCTCGCAGTAACTTTAATCCTTGAATCTGGCTTTTTTCCGGGTGAAACTGAACTCCGAAGATATTATCTTTTTGGATCGCGGCTACCACGTCTTTGCCGTGGCGGCAAGTGGCGGCGATGACGTCTTGGGGGCAAACAAATTCGTAACTATGGTCGAAGTAAAATGCCGGGGTGGAATTGGTCCGAAAGAACAGAGGGAGTTTTTTGACGACAGTGACTGGGTTCCAGCCAATGTGAGGAATTTTGGCCTGATGGGTTGGCAACATCTTTTTAACGTGACCCTTAATCCATCCTAACCCTTGATGAAAACCGTATTCTTCGGAGTCTTCAGCCAAGACTTGCATCCCCAGACAAATCCCTAAGATTGGTTTTTTGGCAATTAAAATTTGGCGGTTAAGAGTTTCGATAATTCTTAGGTTCTTCAAATTTTTCATGGCTTCGGCAAAGGCGCCGATGCCGGGGAAAATATAAATATCAGCTTTTTCTATATCCGCTTTTTTGGCGGAGAGCCAAGGAGTGTAACCTAGGAAATTCAGGGCATTGACGACCGACTGAATGTTGACGACACCGTAGTCAATGACTAATAATTTGCAGTTCATAATTTAACCTTTAATTCCCATCTGCCGCCGGGAGTTTTCTGCCAGATGTCTTGGTTGCGAAATTTCGCGACCGTTTCCCAGAACTTTTTTTCGGAGATGCCGATATAATCGCAGAATCGGCGGATAAATCGCGTAGCGCACTTGCCGTCGTATTCTTTGACCAGAGCGATGGCTTGGTCACGGGTCATCATTTTTAGGCGGACAGCTTCGCAAACTTGATCCGTGACTTTTCCAAAGCCATATTTTAAGTATTTAATCATTTGGTTGACGACGACGAAATCTTCATCGAGGGCTTCGAAACCGTAGTTATCGCCGATGTCTTCGGGCGGATCGTTTCTGACGGCCAATCCATGAGTTATGGAAAATCTGGCGTTTTCAAAGCGGGTGAAATCGCGAATGAAGTAACCTAAATAGACAATCCGGAGTTTTGTTCGTTCCATGTCTTTATCCGAAGGATAGTGGTACCAGTAGAGATTGGTTTCGTTGATATCCGAGGTAGCCAATACTTCCGGGCCGCCGGCCAAAGTGAAGTTGTATTTCATCTTGTTGGCATCTTCTGTCATCGATCCAACACCTAAATCTCCCAGCGTCAGAGCCGGATTTTCTCCTAAAAAAATCAAGGGGATGTGATAGGCAATTGCAATCCGCGGAGCGGAGGTATAAAGAGCTATTTCAGTCGATTTCGCCCAGTTACCGAATTTTAAAAAACCCTGCCTCATCATTTTTTTCCATACAATCGGATTGGGACTAATACTGATGCAGTCGAAACCCAGAGAAATTAAATTAGACAAATTCTGCGCACCTCTCTCCACCAGTTGTTCTGGCGGGTATGAGCAACAAACCAATAAGGGTTTCAAGCCTAGTTCATCGCGGACGTACATTGATTGACGGGTAGAGTCTTTTCCGCCACTGACGGCTACGATACAGTCATAACCGGAAACATTGTGGTTTCGTCCCCAGTCAGCTATTGTCTCGAGTTTTCTCCGTCTTGATTCCCAGTCGATTTTTGGCCATTTTTCGACGTAGTGACAAGCTGGGCAGATGCCGTTTTGATCGAACTTAATATTCGGGCGGGTATCGGGTTGAACACAGCGTTTACAGTACCTCATTTCTCAATATAGAGTTGCAATCTCAAGTATATCTTTTTGCCTTGCGGTGTAAGGAAATAAGCCCCATTATAAGGTGGAAATGTTCTGGCGCGCAAAATGTTGATTAAATCCTTAGCTAAATATTTTTTATTAAGATCGATTTTATCAATTAAAGAGATACCAGAGCGGCGATGGTAAGCACCTCCAGATGATTGAGTTATTGGTTTGAAACTCCAATTTTGGATTTTTGGCCAGGTTTTGACAAATAAATCGTAAGCGGTGAGGGTTAACTTTTGATATAAAGATTTTCCGGTATCCGTCAAAGATTTTTCCACTTGTTGTTGAACGACAATTTTACCGGTGTCGATACCCGGATCGATAAGGTGGTACGTAATCCCGGCCGGGGTATCGTCAATAATGCTCCAGGCATCGGCGAATACCCCACGATTATAAGGTAGATACCCAAAATGAAGGTTTATACATCCGTGTGACGGAACACTAATAATCTGGTCTTTTAGTAAGTAGCGAAAATTGATTGAGAGAAAAAGATCTGGTTTTAAATTTCTGATTGCGGTAACGGTTTCATTGGTGTTTAGGCGATCGCCGTAAAAGATTTTGTTTTTAGGAAGTCGACTTAGCCTGACTAGTTCCTCGCCTTTTTTCGAAAATTTTGCCGGATGGATAATCAAACCAACAATTTTGATATTTTGTTTGGTTAAAAATTTTAATATGTCAACAGCGATTTGATTGTTACCGGCGAAGATAATTTTATTGATCATAATGTTCCAATGGTTTCTTTAATATATTTAATTATTAACGAAGAAGATCCCTCATTATGTTTATAGCAGAAATCTTTTGAAAATATAGTCTGGTCTTTCCTACATATATCCGGCTGTTTAATCAGGGCCTCGATGCTTGGATTTAGCTGGCTAAGAGAATAAACGCCTAATGCTGCGCCTTCTTCTGCATAGGGCTCGTAATCTTTGTAATCATGTAGATTAAGGTAAACTGTCGGTTTAGATAAGAGAACCGCCCGGAATCCGGCTGATGTTGATTGGGTAACAATAATATCATTGGCTTCTATTAGCTTGTCGGCGCTTTCGAAACTCAGTTGAAGTGGATAATCTATCGATTTTTGAACCAGATCTACTAGCTTAGCGTGATATTCTGACGGATGGGATTTTAGGGTAACAGCAATTCGATATTTCTTTATCTTATTCAGTTCCCGAAACACGTCAAAAAGAACTTCCTGATTGGGAAACTGAACATACGGATTATAAGTTGATAGAACGAGAACTCTTATAATCTTTTTTGACTTGAGGTCAAAAATCGGTTGATTTTCTTTTGTTTGAGCCATGCTGTTGTCAAAATCTGGATGGCCGGTTACAATGCACCGTAAAGTTGGGAATTCTTTTGAAATAAGCCGTTTTTGAAAATTGCCCCAAACCAGTAACGTGTCATCCGGTTTATAAAAAAAATCGCAGAATGTGCTCCCTTGTGCATCATGGATCAAAAGCGCGTAAGGAATAGAGTGGTTTCTGGCAAAAGAAAGCAGGGCAAAATGGAAAGGATCAATATTATTGGAAGTCAAGACAAAGCTAAATGGAGCCGTTTTCCATAATTGTTCGATGTATCTGGAATAGAGGTTGATCTCGTAAATTA
>Ga0209211_10006574_pt1 | contig 16749 bp, 9 predicted proteins | sample RifGroA2_FD_183992 | JGI IMG/M metagenome (GOLD analysis project Ga0209211, IMG submission 183992) | Groundwater microbial communities from Rifle, Colorado, USA - Groundwater A2 (SPAdes) (version 2) | ecosystem: Environmental > Aquatic > Deep subsurface > Groundwater | place: Rifle, Colorado... | reverse complement strand
ACAAACATCTGTTGCCCCTGCAGAATCTAATGATATGTATGGTAGTGGTGATGCCGAGGTTTGGTATAACACGAATTGGGAGCATGATCCTAATTTTTACTGGAATATGACAGTAACTCAAAATAATAACTACAAAGTCGTAAAAAATATGTACACCGAGAAATTCCAGGACATCACGATAGGAACTGCCAGCGCGTGGACGGATGTTGATTTATCGAGTTACGGTGTTCTTGCCAACCAAGTAGTCGAAATCGGCATCAGGAACAGCAGCACATCCACTGCAAGGGATGCCGGCGTAAGAATCAAGGGCTCGTCTCTTGCCAGAAAGATAGTCCTTCACGCAGCTACGACAGCTGGCTGGGATATGACTACCATGACGGTAAAGACCGATGCCAATAAAAAGATACAGGCTTATGCAGCGAGTACTGCCGATGTTCACTTCTATTTGGTCGGCATCTGGAACATTAGCGGAGATTATACCGAGAAGTACCAAGCATTGACTATAGGCACGACCGGTAGTTGGGTTGATTCTGCTGACCTTAGCGCCTATGGCGTAGGCGCCAACCAGGTGGTAGAAGTTATGGCTTCTAAAAAAGCCACTACCGCATATATTGCGGGTATTCGTGGAAACGGCTCAGCTCTGGATAGAAAACTTACTCTCCATGCCTCAACTTCCAGTGCCGCCGACTGCCTTGTAATGCAGGCTCAGGCTGATGCCAACAAGAAGATCGAAGTTTGGAAAGGTAATACCTCGGTAACATTCACACTGCTTGGCTACTGGACGACTGCTCCAGGAACGTACACTGAAAAGTTTACTGACGTAGGCAAGCCGAGTTCAAACGCTGCATGGACTTCTCGCAGTCTAAGCGGTCAGAGTGTTCCCGCCAATGCGATTTGCGAGATGCTCATAGCTAATGCCAGTACGGCCAATAGCAACAATGTAGGTGTTCGTCGTACCGGCTCATCTTTGAGCAGGCTTTTCAATCTTCACAAAAGCTCAGCTTCTACAGCAAGGGATTGTGGTATGATGCATGTTGAAGCGGACAGTAGCTCGAATATTCAGCAGTACTTGCAGAATTCAGGTGATACGGTAAACTTTTATCTATTGGGTTACTGGAATTAAGCGACTTGCTTAATTTTAGAAAAGGCGTTTAATTTGGCATAGCGGCCACAGGCCGCTATGCTTTTTTGTAATAGGACTTGAATTCACTATGTGTTTTACGAGCGTTTATCGTAATTCTATCGAAGAGGTTGAATATCAATTGACATTATATGTTAATCAGCTATACTTACCCGTGTGAGTGAAAAAGGGTTATGTCTTCTATGTCAAATGTGTTCTCTTGTTAAATGAGTTAAATTTGGAGTTGAAAGATGAGTTTTAATTGGGCAAAAAATATAAGCATGGTTCTTTTTTTATGTTTGAGTACCTGTTTTGTTGAGGCGAATGTGAAATTCGCTAAGGTTGCAGAACATAAAGGAAAACCGACCATATTTATTAATGATGAACCGGTAAGTTCAATAGCCTATGCTCTCACAGAAGAAGGCCGTTTTACTTGGGAAGAAGCTCCCTCAAGAAACCTCGCCATGTTTTATGAACAGGGTTATAGGGTTTTTAGTTTATATGCATATTTCAAGGACGTTTGGTGTCTGGACAATAGTATAGACTTGAGTCTTATAAAAAAACAAATTCGTGGACTAATCATGATGTGTCCTGATGCTGCTATTATATTGAGAGTGCATGTAGATGCCCCGCCATGGTATAATCAAAAAAATTTAGATGAATCAGTCGAGTACACTTCTGGGCCTGTCAAAATGCATGGAATGGATACTGATCGTGTTCTTAGAATGAGTTTTGCATCAAAAAAATGGCGTTACGATACAATGTGTGTCCTCAAAAGGATTTGTAATGAGTTGAGTGATAGCGTAGAAGGGGAACATATAATCGGATTACATTTTGCCACAGGAACATTTGGTGAATGGCACTATTGGGGATTCCCTGAAGAGCCTGATTCTGGTAAGGCTATGACACGGGAATTTCGGAAATGGCTCAAGGGAAAATATGGGAATGACCAAACACTTCAGAAAGCTTGGGGTAATCCAGAAATTAGCATCCAAACAGCTTCTGTACCAAAACTACAAGAACGTCAGAGTACCACGGCAGGTGTTTTTCGTGATCCTACAATGGAACGTAATGTTATCGATTATTATCAGTGTCAGCAAGAAATTGTGGCAGACGTAATCTTAGAGGTATGTAAGACAGCAAAATTGTCTTGGCATCGACCTGTGATTACGGGTGTTCTGTATGGTTATTTTTTTAATATGTTTGGTATGATGGCATCAGGTGGCCATATAGAAATGGAACGGATATTATCCTCGCCCGATATTGATTTTCTAAGTGCTCCAATATCTTATGAAATTGAATCGCGAAAAGTTGGCGGAACCGGGCAAAGTCGTGGAATTATGCTTTCCTGCAGACTGCATGGCAAACTATGGCTTGATGAAATTGATCATCCAACTTATCTGGGCGATTGTTTTGGGCGTCTGGCTCCATTTACACCGGAAAATGTTGCTGATTCAATCAGTGTTATGCGTCGCAATGCAATGCGTACACTAACTCAGGGCATGGGAGCATATTGGTTTGATTTCGGACCAACACGCAAAAGTGGATGGTTTGATGATCCCAATCTTATGACAGAAGTCGGCCGGATAAGGGAGAGATTTTTCGCCAAGTTGAACAGCCAATATGAAAGCGATGCAGATGTACTGTTTATTTATGATGATCAGTGTGCTTATTATATGGGGTCTAAAGATAAAGATCCAATTTCTCCGATGGTTATTGAAGAAATGTCAGCAGCGGCTTATCGCACAGGTGTAGCTTTCGATGAGGTACGATTAGCAGATCTCGAAAGGATCAATTGGGAAAAATACAAAGTGGTCGTTTTTGCCAATACATTTTTACTTAATGATCATCAAAAAAAAATCATCAAAGAAAAGATTGCAAGAGATGGCCGCAACCTGATATGGATTTATGCCCCAGGATATGTCAATGGGGATCATCTTGATGTAAATTATATTTCTACGGTGACAGGCATGAGAATCCGCAAGTTGGATTCACAGCAAACTGCACGAATTGAAATTGAGAACATAGGTAAGTTGGGCAAAATAGACTTCGGCACGAAATTGCCAATTAATCCGAGTTTTGTTATTGAAGATTCCAATGTTAAGCCTATTGGATTCTATACAGGAACAAAAGAGGTTGCGTTTGCAAAAAGGCAATTCAAAAATTACAATTCTTATTACTGCGTTTTGCCGTTAAACTCTGCTGATGTGATGCAATACATCTTTTCTGAATGTGGTGCTCATATTTTCAATATACAACATGATACAACATATATAGGCAATGGATTGCTGTGTATACATTCAGAAAAGGGAGGAAGCCGTCAAATAGTGTTGCGAAATGGAATGAAATTAAATTTAGATTTACAACCACGTTCTACAACTGTTGTCGATAGTATGACAGGCAGTCTTCTTTTTAAATGAAACCTAAATGATTTGTTTTATTATAATAAAGACCCACAAAAAACAATGTTAAGGGGCGTTTGTGGTATTGGCGGTAGTAGCAACGCTTGAGATAAAAATTCGCCAATAGAATAAATCTGTTTGGTTTTATTAGACGACGAGATTTTTAAAGCTATGCATAGATGTAAGCAATGAAGAAGGTCTTATGCAGTTCATTGGTGTTTTGGTTATTAGCAGCGTTGCTGATGTGTTTTTAATGTTTTGTCGTTATATGTGAGACTTGGGAATAATAGCTATGGGTCGAATACTTTTTGGTCTTGTTCCTGACGAGATGAAATTATTCTGTCAGATCTTTGTAGATGAATTTTGTAATGGATTTGATAGGTATATTTCAATTGACCTTGTCAAAATTCCGCAAAGCCGGTCGCTCGAAGTGAGGTTTGATGGTGATCGATATGTAATTACATATAATGAGGCATTGCAAGTAGCACGCGGTATTGGTGCTATTTTGGCCGGTTTGGTAAAAGAAGGGCAAATATACCAGGAAAAAAATGTATTCAAAAAACTTGGTGTGATGCTCGATTGCAGCCGCAATGCGGTGATGAAAGTTGAGAGTGTTAAAAGATGGTTGCGACAGTTATCGCTGATGGGGTATAACCTTTTGATGTTATACACCGAAGACACCTATGAACTTTCCGGTGAACCGTATTTTGGTTATTTGCGAGGGCGGTATTTGGCAGCGGAATTAAAGGAGATAGATGCTTATGCCGCTAGTTTGAATATTGAAGTGGTCGGTTGCATTCAAACTTTGGGGCATTTGACACACCTGCTGAAATGGGATGCTTATAAAAACGTTAAGGATACTGCGGCGGTTTTGCTTGTTGATCATCCGGAGACTTATGCACTCATCGAAAAGATGGTTAAGCAGATGAGTGATTGCATAATTTCACGGCGAATACACATCGGTATGGATGAAACTTTTGATTTGGGGCTTGGGGAGTTCCTGCACCGACATGGGTATAAAAAACAAAAAGAAATTTATAATCGCCATCTGAATAAGGTTGTAGCAATTTGTAAAAAGTATAGCCTGAAGCCGATGATATGGTCGGATATGTATTTCCGAACTTCCATGGAGCCATACGAAAATTACGATCCTCATGCAGAAATTCCCGAACATGTTGCACAAAGCATACCTGATGATGTTGAGTTTGTTTTCTGGGATTACTACAAGGAAGATAAGCAATATTACGTTGAGCTGATCAAACGGCATCGTGAGTTGGGCAAAGGCCCGTTGGTAGCTTCAGGGATTTGGACATGGGCAAGGTTCTGGTACGACAAAAATATTACCATGAGTACAGCTGGTCCGTGCATAGACGCTTGTCTGGAAACTAATGTACAAGAGCTTTTGCTTACAATGTGGGGTGATGGTGGGGCTTATTGTGAGTTTGATTCAGCTATGGCGGGGTTAGCGTGGGTTGCAGAGAAAGCGTTGGCTGGGGATAGTTTTAATGAGGAGTCTCTGGAACAGAAGTTTCAGATGATAACCAGCCGAGTATATAAAGATGTTATTACGGCTTGCGATCTTAACAATATATGCGATCTCGCTGCTTATATGTGGGATGATCCGATTTTGGGTTGTCAATGGAAGCAAGCACGAGAGAATGATAGTCAGTATTGGTTGAAGGCGATTGCGAGATGTAATGAATTACTTGTCAGATTAAAACCGCTGGCAGTTGATACAGGAGTTATAGATTTTAATCATGCGTACAATTTGGCGGTTTTTTTGAAAAGTCGCATTGAAGTTGGTTTGAAGTTGGATGACATTGTTGACTCTTGCGATTCTACTAAGGTCACAAAGGCGATAGGCTTATGCCGGACAACTATCGGCAAACTGGATTTGGTTTTGGAGTCGTTCCGACGCCAATGGTACAGACGCAACAAGGTATATGGCTTCGAAGATATTCAGAATCGTTTTGGTGGTCTGAAACAGAGGCTTATGGAACTTGAAAGCCGGCTTGGTCAGTTGCAGGATGGTGAGAAGGTAAATATTCCTGAATGGCGAGAATAATTGTAATTTATTCTGCCTGTTTTATGATGGGCTTTATAATATGAAATCGAGCGTTCTGATGAAGTATAAGAAAGACAAATGATTGTTTGATTTTGTGAATGATGAAGCTGGGTTTCATTTGGATTTTTTTGTTATTGAGCAATCCAGTTCAAAGACTGAAACGCTTTCGTAAACAATTTGTCGAGACACCGTCACCGAAGTCTAATATGTCCTTTCGGTGGATGAGGATGTTATTGTATGGCCTTGTGGCTGAAATGATATAAATTACCAGAAAAATAAGGAACAAAGTATGCGACGACGGTTACAGGAACATAGTGCATTCATGTTTTTAAAACTGTCTGCCGCGCTTATTTTGATTTCGTTGTCTCTGTACAGTGCTTGTGGATCAGAATCGCAGGTAATTTTAGATGCTTCGCAATGCCGGATGATTAACACTCCAAGTAATGTTAGCAAGGTTCCTTTAAAAGTAAATGAAGGTGCGCAAGTACGCAATTATAATGGCAGGCCAAGTTTGTTTATTGACGGTCAAGTTTCGGTGCCATTCTGCTATACGTCGTACCTCGGACGTGAGCCATATTATCGCGAGGCTATGCAGGCAGGAATCCAGGTTTATTGTTTTCCAGCTTATCTCGGTGATAGAGGTATTAATATAGAATCTGGTATAGGCCCATTCCGGCCAGGAATTTGGATTGGGGAAAAAACCTTTGATTTTAATAGCCTGACCAACGATTTTAAAACTTTGCTCAGTGTCTATCCTAACGCTCGAGTAATCATTCGCCTCGATTTGGACCCACCTTCTTGGTGGGAGCGAGCTCATCCTGAAGCCTGCTCTTTCCAGCCGGATGGCTCGGCATTGCGTCAGAGTTTTACTTCTCCGATTTGGCGTGTAGCGATGGATGATGCTTTACGTGCTTGCATAGCTTGGTTATTGCAATCCCCGTATTCCCAGAACCTTATTGGTATACATCTTGCCGCAGGGGGAACCGAGGAGTGGGTTTATCAGTATTATAACCTGTTTTATGACGGAAATCCTGGGCGGACAGTAGCTTTCCGCAAATGGCTACTCGAAAATTATGGCGATCAGGCCAAGTTGCGTATGGCTTGGGCTGATCCGAATGTTTGTTTTGCCACTGCCCAATTGGCTGATATTAGCGGTAAACAGGCAACACCGGTTTGGCGAACGGGCAAGCAAACCAAGCAAATTGTGGACACCTTCCGCTTCCACTCGGCTGTTTTGGCCGACAATATTGCCCATTTTTGTAAAGTGGTCAAGCAAGCCAGCGGTGGTCGCTTATTGACCGGTGCTTTTTACGGTTACCATTTTTACCTAAACGATCCTCGCAAAGGTCATTTTGCTTTGGGTCGTCTGCTTGCGTGCCCAGATTTGGATTATATTTCTAGTCCTAATACATACAATCGTGTGCTGGGTGAGGATTGGTTGCCTATGGCAGCTCTGAACTCTGTTTCGCTTCATGGTAAGCTCTGGTTGGCTGAAAATGATACTCGAACTTTCAAAACCACTTTGCTTAAGGACCAGGCTCCAGCTATTTGCCCGAATGGGTACTATTCTGATGGGGTCTGGCGCGGACCGGAAAGTGCAGAGGACTCCGTGGCTCTTTTACGCAAGAACGCAGCTCGAATGTTAGCTGGCGGTTATGGTGGCTGGTGGTTTGATATGTGGGGTGGGTGGTTCAGCGATGTACGCCTGCTTGCTGTTCTACGACGCACACAGGAACTGGGCAGTCTTGAATTAGGACAACCATGTCCCCAAATGGCTGCTCAAGTCTGCGTTATTACCGATGAGGAACTTGCTTTCCATGATGCATCATTTGGGAAATTGACTGAACAAATAATGGTCAATCGTTTTGTCTTGGGACGGACTGGCGTACCTTATGACGTATACCTGCGAAGTGACATTATGCTAATTCCTGCTGGCCGTTACAAGGCAATTTGGCTCCTCGGATTGCTTGAATTGACAGATAAAGAGATAAAAAAAATGGATGAATGGCACAAAGAAGGGATTACAACACTCTGGACGATGCCTGAGGGTACAGATATCCGCTGGGCCGGGGGGGCTCCGCTCGAAATAAAAAAGGGCCAAGTGCAGTGGACTCCAGCGGAATTGCGCTGTATATGGCGCAAAGCCAGTGTCCACATTTATGTGGAAAGTGATGATATTCTATATGCCGGCTATGGCTGGATTAGCCTCCATACTTTAACAGGTGGCACGCGAATTATCCACCTCCCATTCACTGCTCGGGTGGAGGATGCGTTTGAGGAAAAAGTTCTCGATATCGCCACGTCCGACTTAAAAATTGATCTGTCCCCTCGATCTACGACACTGTTGCGGGTACTGCCGGTTGATTCAGGTAAATGATTAGAGTGTATTTCCAATATTTTTTCCCCTATAGCTTAGTGTGTCAAGATAAACAAGATATGTTAATGCTAAATATATTACTGTTGACATTTGTATTGAAACCAATGTATACTCACTCGTGTGAGTTCTTGTTTTTTTGTTTTCTTTAGGATGTTTTCATGATAAACGTTGGTATAGTTGGCTGCGGAATGATTGGTCAAGTCCATTTTGCTTCTTACAATTCATTAAAAAATGTGAGGTGTGTAGCAGTATGTGATAACAATCCTGCCAAATTTGAAAAATTTGGTAAAATACAGGGCAATATAGAACTCAAATCTAATAATTCCAATATAGCTCAAGTACGACAATATACAAATTTTGAAGATATGCTTAAAAATGAGAAATTAGATGTGATTTCCATTGCTGTTCCAACCCATCTCCATGCTGATTTTTCGATTCGGTCACTAGAGGCCGGCGTGAATGTATTATGTGAGAAACCGATGGCGCTTACATCTAAGGAATGTAAGCAGATGATATCTGCGGCAAAATCTTCAGGCAAGCATCTTCAGGTTGGGCATTGTATTCGGTTTTGGCCGGAGTATGTCGAGACTAAGGCTATTATCGATTCTGGCGAATACGGGCGAGTTTTGGCGGCTAATTTCAGAAGGCTAAGTCAAACTCCAACTTGGAGTGAAGACAACTGGCTTCTGGAACATAAAAAAAGTGGAGGTGCTGTTTTAGATTTGCATATTCATGATTCTGATTTTGTTAGATTCGTATTTGGTATGCCTAAAGCGGTTTATAGCTATGGAATAAAAGGGCCAAGCGGTGGTTATGATCACATTCTAACCCGGTACATTTATCCCGGAAATGATACGGCGATAACTGCGGAGGGTGGCTGGATGATGACTCCAAGCTTTGGTTTTGAGATGAGCTTTCATGTTGTTCTTGAACATGCATCAATCGTTTATAATAGCACTCGGGCACCAACGTTAATTGTGTGTCCTTCTAAAAACAAAATGTTTCCGCCTAAACTTGCGGATAGCCATGGCTATCTGCTTGAAATTGAGCATTTTTTAAAAATAATTTCAGGAAAATGCGTTAAGGAAATAATTACGCCAAAGCAATCATGGGATTCGGTTCGTATAATTGATTCCGAAAGGCATTCTGCGCGTTTAGGTAAGCCTGTAACACTTTAACTGTTTGAGGATTTAGCAATGAACAAAAGTATATGGAGCGTAGGTTTTTGCAGTTGGTGCGTTGGTGATGATCTTGATGCATTAAATGTATTGAAAAAGGAATTGGACATAAAAAGTTTGCATTTGAGTTTGATTCCGGTATTAGACAAAGATTTTCAAAATTTCCCATCCTTAATCAAAGATCAAGGATTTGAGATTACAGCAACTATGGTGGGTTTTCCTCAAGAGGATTATAGGACTCTGGAGAATATTAAAGCAACAGGCGGGATTGCTCCGGATGATTGGTGGGAAATTAATAAAAAACGAGTATTAACTGGAATTAAGATTACCTCCGAGTTAGATGTAAAATATTTGTCTTTCCATTTTGGTTATATCGAGCCAGGTCCCTCGGAGTATGCTGACAAATTATATGACAGGGTCAGGTTGCTTGCCGATTCTGCCGCAGATCATAATGTTATGTTGTTGATGGAAACTGGACAAGAGACATCTGAACAACTCTGTCAATTTATAGAGCAATTGAACCATCCTGCAGTAGGTGTAAATTTCGATCCTGGGAACATGATTTTATATGGTAAGGGCGATCCTGTTGCAGGTCTGATTAAGCTTGCTCCTTGGATAAAGCATGTGCATATTAAAGATGCACTACCACCACGATTTATTGGAGATTGGGGAACAGAAATGCCTTGGGGACAAGGGCGAGTTGGAAGTGACAGGTTTTTGAAAACTCTGGCCAAGTTAGGGTTTACTGGAGCTCTGGCTATTGAGAGAGAAGTTGGTGGTTCTAAATTGCAGGATGCTAAGGCTGCGGTTGAAAGCATCCGCACATTTGCTTTATAAGCTTCGATTTTTTGAGATCAAGTTTGCGTTAAGTAAAAAACTTGACTATTTGGCTTTTACCTGCTACACTGACACGGGTGAGTTATGGCTAATGTCCAAGTTTTTCTGCAAAAGGAGTAAATTTTGATATAGGCCAGAGCTAATAAGCGAGTGGATTTGAGTTGAATTCGATGATTTTTGTGACTTGAATGAGTTTTAAGGCCAAAAGGTCTTTTAGTGTGATGTTTGAATGTGATATATGAAAAAACACCTGTGTTTTGATTGTAAGTTGTTTGCTTAAGAGTACTTACATAATAATCAAGATGTGAGATGTTGCGAGAAATAGTAAATAAGTCGTTATTCTAAGGATAGTTATGAGTTTTTTTGAAGCTTTAATTAAGATACATCAAAGGAGAAAATTGTAATGGCAGTCAAAGAGAGACCGGTTACTATGTCTGAAATTGCTAACCGATTAAACATATCCCGCTCAACAGTTTCTTATGTTTTATCAGGAACAGCAAAGAGCAAACAAATTTCTCAGGATACTATTGAAAAGGTTAAGGATGTAGCTAATGAATTAAATTATGTCCCAAACCGGTTGGCTCAAAATCTCTCCCGTAGACGCACCGGTGTTATAAGCTTACTCTTTGGGGAATTGTCTTACGATTGGGCTGAATGTGTAATCAAGGGGGGAATTCCTGTTTTTGATGCTGCTGCTTATACTGCATTTATCGGGGTAAGCTTAAGAGAAGCTGCCCGCCAAGATAAAGAAATAACTGCCATAATAGAGCGTCGTGATGAAGGTGTAATTTGCTGTCCTTTACCTTGGGGCGCAAGTGGGTACAAAAAACTGATAGAGAGAGGTATACCTTTTGTATTTACAGGTGACACGTTATTGGAAATGACTGATGTGAGTTTTGTTGCTTGGGATGTTGGTCCCGCAACTGAAATTGCTGTTCAGCACCTGATAAAAACTGGTAGACGAAAAATTGGAATGGTTGGATCAGATTATCCCACATGGTCTACTAATATCCGTTCTTCGGTTTTTTCTAAGGTTCTAAAGGATGCGGGTTTGCAAGTAAGAAATGATTGGGTTGGTTTAGAAAAAGCAGGCCTTTCTCCAGATCGCGTTATTGATGTTTTATTTAAGAAAGGGATGGACCACCCAGATGCGCTTTATGTGATGGATGATTCTCTTGCATTATTGACTTTGGACAAATTAAATAAAATGGGATTAAAAATACCTGATGACGTTGCGGTTATCGGAATGGGCGATCTACGTGAATCATCGCACTCAATGATAGGCTTGACGACAGTGGCTGAACCAACACAAGAAATGGGAAAAATTGCTGCTGAGACTATTATAGAATTAATTCGTAAACCTCAACAATCACCAATCAAGCGATTATTGTCTGGTACTGATTTAAAGATTCGCAGAACTGCTTAGGGAGTTAAGCAGACTATACATTTGTTCTGAAAGCCCCGGTATTTCTATTTTTGACAGAGGTCAGAGCTGATAAGCGATTGGTTTTATGACTTAAGTCAGACGTTTGGAATGTAACAAGAAGTTAACCGCTATAACAGAAAGGAAATCGAATATGTCAAATACGCAGTCCCCTCATCATTTAACCGAGAAGCTCGACGAGCTTTATGAATTTGACCGTGAGCCTGTAACCGCGAACAAGCTCTGCAGCGCTGGATATTTTGCCGCCTCTTACGCAGGAGAACATATCGCGGCAACTGAATTTGTTATCGGAGCGTTGTTTGTTTCATGGGGTGCCAGCGTGTTTGATATTTTTGTGGGGCTTCTGCTGGGAAATCTTTTAGCTGTTCTGTCGTGGGCGCTTATATGTGCGCCAATCGCTGTTCGTACAAGACTGACGCTGTACTGGTTCATTCACAAGGTTGGCGGTCCTTACCTTGCGTTTGTATATAATATCAGCAACGCACTGCTTTATTGCGTGTTGGCAGGAACAATGGTAACGGTATCTGCCGCATCGTTGCGTATTCCTTTCGGTATTTCGTCTCAGACGCTCTGGTATCCAACAGACTGGCGGTTTGTGCTGGTTGTACTGCTGGCCGGCGGTATTATGATTTATTTTGCTATTCTTGGCTTCAAGCGATTTGCGCAATTTTCAGCGGTATGTTCTCCATGGATGATAACGATGTTTTTGGTTGGCGGCCTGATGTCCCTGGCATTTCTTGCGAATTATGATGGCAACTGTCGTGTAACAAGCTTTTCACATTTCTGGTCTCTTGCATCAAAATATGTATGGACAGGCTCGCCGCTTGTTGCCGAGGAAAAGCTTGGATTCTGGCATATAGTTGCATTTGCGTGGATATGTAACTTAGCGATGCACTTTGGTCTTTCTGACATGGCGGTATTCAGATACGCAAAGAAGGCTTATTATGGATTAAACACATGGACAGGTATGTTTATTGGTCATTATGTTGCCTGGATATGCGCTGGCATGCTTGGCGCTTGTGCCGCATTAATGTTGAATACCTCGATAACAAAGCTTGATTCAGGCGATATCGGTTATGTTGTGCTTGGTTTTTGCGGACCCATAGCTGTGTTGCTTTCAGGCCTTACAACAGCTATTCCAACACTTTATAAGGCAGGTCTTGGTCTGCAGAGCGTAACGCCGAACTGGCCTCGCTGGGCGGTAACATTTGTTGCCGGTGCAGTAACCACAATTATTGCATGTTTTCCATTTGTCTTTGCTCAGATGCTGCGGTTTATAGGCTTATACGGACTTTTGCTGCTTCCTATCGGCGCAGTGGCTTTTACAGAATTCTGGATTTTCCCGAAAATAGGACTTACCAGATATTGGGTATCGCACAGAAAAATGCTGGTTAATTGGCCGGCTTTGGCTACATGGGTTGTTACAATTGGTGTCTCAATGATATTGTGGGCTAATAATACTATTCATCTGTTTTTTCTTTTCATACCTGTATGGTTCGTATCCGTGGCGATGTATATTTGCCTGGCATATCTGGCCGGGGCAAAGATGCAGGGCATTGAAGATACTGAAATAGACCACAGGGGAGGTATCGTACAGGCTGAACCTGTTAAAGCTGCGGCAAATACCGCACAGAAAAGCAGTCTATTCAAGCTCATTGGATTTATTGCGCTGGGTTCATTATTGATAACTCTTCTGCTTCCGCTGAAAGTTCTGTTCGCCGGAAAAACCGAATTTGATGCTGTTTTTGCGTCAGTCAGGTCGTTGTTGATATGGCCGACCATAGCATATTTTGTCTTTGGCACAATCTGGTATATCCGGTATGAAAGGAATAAGACTGTATGAAACTCCAAAACTTTGAGACAAACAATAGTATAATACGGACAAAGTTTGAACAGATAAAAAAAGAACATCCTGAAAAACTTAAATGCAGACTGAATCTGTCATGGAGCAACTGGGGCTTTGGAATGGAGTCTCTGGCTATTTCAGCTAAAAGATTTGCGGACAACGGTATTTCCTGCATTGAACTTCACGGCAATCATTATGGCGCTAATTTGGGCTACAAGCCGAAGGAAACACTTAAGGTTTTGGGAGATAACGGCATTAAGGTTGCCGGTATTTGCGGTATGTTTTCCGCCGAAAGCGACCTTTCCAGCAACAGTGGTATTGTTCGTCAGCATGCACTGGATTATATAAAGAGAGAATTGGATTTTGCCTCTGCTGTAGATGCGAAATATATGCTGATAGTGCCCGGTGCCGTCGGTAGACCGAATGCCTATGATGAATCAGAATTTGAACGCTCAGCAGAAACCCTGCGCATTGCAGGAGATGATTTCGTTTCTCACGGAATAAAAGCCGCAATTGAACCCATACGCAGTGCCGAGGTCAGTATCATACACACAATCACAGATGCAAAGAAATATATAAACACTGTAAATCATCCTGGCATAAAATATATCAATGGTGATGTTTATCACATGCAGTCTGAAGAAAGCCATATCGGTATGGCAATACTTGATGCCGGCCAGCAATTGACAAATCTGCACATGGCTGACAGTAATCGTTGTGCATTGGGAGACGGCTCTATGGATATTGATACGATAATAATGGCTCTTTATGCCATTGGTTATAACCGCTCCGGTTGTTTTGTAACTCCTGAGCCGCTTGGTCCCGGCGGTAATCCATATCCTGCCATGTATGGCAAGACTGACCCTGCGATACTTGATGAATTAGTTCGTAAAACGGCAGACTACTTCCGACATCGCGAAATTGCAGTACTGCAGGAATAATTACGAAAGGAAATTTTATGAGCAAGAGGAATATTTTAGCATCCATCACTATTTTAGTGACCATCAATTTTGTTATGACAACACAAGGTCAAACAACTTTATGTTCAAATGACAGTCAAAATATTCAGATGACGAAAAAGGCGAATTCGAAATCGCCTGAAATATTCACTATGGCGAATATCTGTGAAAGTTCATTTGATGGAATTTACGGGCGATATCTCAGGAATATTACATCGAATTGGCTTATGGGAATTACTGAGCGCAATCCGATGATATTGGAGATGTTTACCGAAGAAAGCAGAGAGGCAAAGAAGGACCTTGCGCCGTGGTCAGGTGAATTTGCCGGAAAATATTTAACCGGCGCCGTTCAGATTCTTCGGGTTACAGATGACAAAAAACTCAACGAATATTTGCAGGAGTTTGTTAATCGTTTGGTTTCTCTTCAGGCTGAGAACGGGTATATTGGCCCCTGGCCCAGAGAGTATGAACTTACAGGAAAGGGTCCTCTTGGTTACGCATTGAGTGATGCCTGGGGACACTATCATATAATGCTCGGTCTTATGTTCTGGTACGAACAGACAGGCGATATAAAGGCGATTGAAGCTGCTAAGAAGATCGGCGACTTGATGTATGATAAGTTTTCGCAGAAATCACTTGCCGAGATCGGCGAGTGCACAATGAATCTTGCACCAGCCCATAGTTTATGTATCCTTTACCGGCTTACCGGAAATGACAAGTATTTGCAACTCGCAAAAAAAATCGTTGATGAAGATTTCGCAAATGAAAAAAGTGGAGACTGGTTTAACAATGCAATGAGTGGCAAGGAATATTATCAGAGCAGACTGCCCAGGTGGGAAATTTTGCACCACCTTATGGCGATGGCGGAGTTGTATTGGATAACGGGTCAGACTAAATACAGGGATGCGTTTGAGCAGATATGGTGGAGTATTGTGAAACTCGATCGCCATAATACGGGTGGGTTTTCCACGTCTGAAGAAGCAAAAGGCGATCCTTATATGTCTGGCGCTATTGAGACCTGCTGTACGATAGCGTGGGCCGCAATGAGCGTTGAAATGCTTAAGATGACCGGTAATTCAATCATCGCCGATGAGCTCGAGCTGACATTATACAATGGCATATTCGGCTATGAAAATTCTGACGGCAGTATGTGCACATATAATACGCCGATGGATGGTCAGCGAATACCAAGCACAACCGATATAACCCGCTTTCAATTCCGCCCCGGTTCAGAGCAGTTGAGTTGCTGTAGCGCAAACAGCGCACGCGGGTTCGGACTTGCCAGTGAATGGGCGTTAATGAAAGAAAAAGAAGATTCACTGATATTGAATTGGTATGGTCCGAGCCAAGTGAAAGCCATGGTAGGCGATACATCTGTGATGTTGTCGCAAAATACGGATTATCCCAGAACGGGAAAAGTGGTAATAGTCATTGAGCCGGAAAAAACAAAAGAATTCACACTTAAATTGCGAATTCCCAATTGGTCGGAGAATACGGCTGTTAAACTCAACGGAACTGCGATTGATAGTACGATACCGGGCAGTTACCTGGTATTAAGACATCAGTGGCAGAAAGGCGACACTATAGAACTATGCCTTGATATGAGTCTGCATTACTGGGCAGGCCAGAAGGAAAAAGAAGGATTTACGTCCATTTACCGCGGGCCAATACTGCTGGCATATAATACAAACACAAAACAGAAGTTTAGCGAGCATTGGAGGAGTGGTGGCGGTATGTATGTAACCGATCAAAAAGGCGCAGAGGCAACATTTGAATTCGACGGTAATTCGGTTGTATTGATTGGAAAAAGATATGATGATGCCGGTATTATTGCTGCCGAAATAGACGGTAAAACTGTCGGAGAGATCGATGAGTATGGCCCGGTCAGAGATTGTCCATTTGAATGGTCATATCAAGAGGCAGGTTCCGGCACGCATGTACTGAAACTTGTTGTTACCGGCGAAAAAAATACCAACTCGAAGGGAGTATGGTGTAATTCCGGCGGTCTCAAGGGGGCGACGATTAAATTTGATGCCCAAAATATGGATTTCCAACTGCTTGACGCTGATAGTGAAAGTATTGTGAGATTAAAATTTAAAGATATACACGGCGAAGATGTTGTTTTACGGGATTTTGACAGTGCCGGCGATGATGGCAGAAGTTATGAAAGCTGGTTAAAAGTTGAAAACGTAAAATCTGTGAATTTTACAAAAAACAATCCTTTAAGGAGTGTTGCAAAATAACGGGGGGAATAAAAGGGCCAGACATGCTCTGTAGAAAAGCGTAGTTTTTCAAAAAAGACACTTATGTTTGTGATTCTGATTGTGTATACAATTCAAAATGAGTAAAATATCAAAATCGCCAGGGAAGGTGGCTCAATGGATATGGATACCAGTAACCATTCACAGTTTTGCTGGGATTAGTTTGGGGTATGGAGCTTCAGCATAGGTTGCATTAAGGGCATCAACGAAGAAATCATAAACGCTGCGTTTATGCCGAGCACAAGTAGCGACAACCGTCC
>Ga0209211_10006571_pt1 | contig 16755 bp, 11 predicted proteins | sample RifGroA2_FD_183992 | JGI IMG/M metagenome (GOLD analysis project Ga0209211, IMG submission 183992) | Groundwater microbial communities from Rifle, Colorado, USA - Groundwater A2 (SPAdes) (version 2) | ecosystem: Environmental > Aquatic > Deep subsurface > Groundwater | place: Rifle, Colorado... | reverse complement strand
TGCAGATCACCGAGACGTAAACGAGAGAGCCATCCTTGGAGATCCGTCGGGTAAGGTTCGGCTCCAGGACTTCCCCCCGGCTAAGCCGCCGCAGCTTGTCCAACGCGTCTTCCCGCTCCTTCGGCGGAATCCGGTCGAGCACATTCATCTTCAGCGCCTCGGCTTCGCTCCAACCGTACATCCTCTCCGCGCCCGGGTTCCAGGCCAGGATGCGGCCCTCCAGGTCCTGCACCGTGATGACATCGTGCGCATCGCGCACTACCACGGCCAGTCGACTCTCATCACTCATTTTTGAGAGCATATCCCGCGTCCGCTTCATCTCGGTGATGTCCACAAAGGTGACGACCGCGCCTTCGATCACGTTGTCCATCGTTCGGTACGGCAGGATCCGCATCGTGTAATCCTTGCCTGCCGTGTTCCGCACTTCCACCTCTTTGGGAACGAGCGTATCCAGCACGTCCTGTACGTCCGCCAGCAGGCGGGCGTAGCCGACCAGGTTGTGGACGATGTGGCTCAGGGGCCGCCCCACGTCGCCTGAGATCAGGTTGATGACATGGGTGGCGGGGGGGGTGAAACGCACGATCCGGAGTTGATGATCCACGAAGACGGTGCCGATGCCGGTGCCGGCCAACAGATTGTTCATGTCGTTGTTGGCCCGCGACAGATCCGCCACCTTGTTCTGCAGTTCGGCGTTGACCGTGGCCAGCTCCTCGTTGACCGACTGCAACTCCTCCTTGGAGGTCTCGAGCTCCTCGTTGGTGGATTGCAACTCCTCGTTGACCGACTGCATCTCCTCGTTCGACGATTTGAGCTCTTCGTTGGCGGTTTCCAGCTCCTCGTTGGCGGTCTGGAGGTACTCCTCCTTGGCCCGAAGTTCCTGCTTGAGCGCCACGATCCGGGCGTCGGCTTCCGCCTCCGGTCCGCCCGTCCCCGCAATGGATTGCAAGGCGTCAGCCTGCTGCGCCTGTTCATGCCCGGACGGCGGCGCTTCCTCCAGGACGACCAGGTACAGAGGCGCCTCCGGTGTGACGGCGGAACCCGACTCCATCGGCCGGATGGTCAGGTTGACCGTGGTGAACGCGCCGTTCGTTCTGACCCGCAGGCCCGGATGGCTCACGATCTCTTTGCCCGTCACGGCTTTGCGCAGGGCCGTGGCCAGGATGTGCCGCAGCCCTTCGCGGGCCATCTTCAGGATGTTGTTGATTCCGGCCTCGCCCGGGGACGGTTCCAGGTACATCCCGGTGCGACCGTGGAGGTAGAGGATGTCGCCCTGCTCGTTTACAAGCGCGCCGGTCAGGGGGACCTGCTGAAGCAGGCCCCGTTCGGCCAGTTCGCGGAACGGTACTCTTCCGGGCCCGGCCGTCCTGCCGGGGAGGAGCGGAAGCGTCGCATCGGTCGACGTAGGCGGCGGAAGAAATCGTCCCGGAACCACCCGTTGCGCGCCGGTGATATCCGCTTTGCGCTGGTACAGCTTGGCTTTCCGGTCCATCGTGGAGAAAAGATCGACAGAGTCGCCCACGCTCTCCGAGGGGCCCAGGAAGAGAAAACCGCCCGGGTTCAACGCATAGTGGAACAAGGGAATGAGCTTCTTCTGCAACTCCCCGCCCATATAGATCAGGAGATTGCGGCAACTGATGAGATTGAGCTTGGAGAACGGCGGATCCCTGACCACGTTCTGCTCGGAAAAAACCAGCATGTCGCGGATGTGTTTGTGGATGCGATAGGCGCTGCCGTCGGACTCGGCCGCGAAAAAGCGCGCCAGCCGCTCCGGCGAGAGGTCGGCGGTGATACTGGCCGGATAGAGACCGGCGCGGGCCGTGGCGATCGCCTGGGCGTCGATGTCGGTGGCGAAGATCTGTATCTTGTAGCTATGCTTCATCGACTCCTGGTGTTCGGCGAGCAGGATGGCGAGGGAATAGGCCTCCTCCCCGGTGGAGCATCCCGCGGACCAGACGCGGATCGCGTCGTTCCGGGAGTCGCGGAGAAAGAACTTGGGGATGACCTGTTCCTCGAGCACCTTGAATGCGTCCGGGTCGCGGAAGAAACTGGTCACGCCGATCAGCAGGTCGCGGAAGAGCGCTTCCACCTCCGCCGCCGTCTGCTGCAGATACTTGACGTAGCCGTTCATCGTTTCGATCTGGTGGACGGCCATGCGCCGTTCGATGCGGCGGTGGCTGGTGCTCGGCTTGTACTGGGAAAAGTCGTGGCCGGTCTGGGCGCGCAGCAGGACGAAAACCTTCTTCAGCGCATTCTCGCCCTTGGGCTCCGTTCCGGTGGCGGGCCGCGGGGGCCTGCCGAAGGCATGGGCCACGTAGGCGATGATCTGGGCCGGCATCTCCGCCGGCGGCAGCTCGTAGTCCACCAGGCCGGTGGCGATGGCGCTGCGCGGCATGCCGTCGTACTCGGTGGAAGAGGGATTCTGGGACATGACCATGCCGCCTTCCCCCTTGATGGCCCGCACGCCCTGTGTGCCGTCGCTCCCCGTGCCCGACAGCACGACGCAGATGGCCCGCTCGCGCTGGTCCTGGGCGAGAGACCGGAAGAAGAAGTCGATCGGCAGACGCTGCCCGCGCGGCGCAGACGGTTCCATCAATTGGAGCGCGCCATTGAGAAACGCCATGTCCCGGCTGGGGGGGATGATGTAGGCGCAGTTGGGCTTCACCACCATTCCGTCCTCGACCTCGAAAACCTCCATGCGGGTGTAGCGCCGGATCAGTTCGGTCAGGATGCTCTTGTGGTCCGGCGCCAGGTGCTGCACCAGCACAAAGGCCATGTCCGGGTTTTTGTCGGCCGGCATGCCGGAAAAAAACGCCTGGAAAGCCGCCAGTCCACCCGCGGAAGCGCCGATGCCGACGACGGGGAACCCGTGCCCGACGTCCCCGGTTCCCCACTGCGTCTCGGATGCCGCTGGAACGGGAGCCGCTTCTTCCGCTTTCGACTTTTTCGCCTTCCCGCTTTTCTTTCGGGGGGTCATGATCGTCTCCTTGCGGCCGAACGCTTCAGCGCACTTGCCCGGGACGGCGCACTCCACGGAAATTGTGGAACGGAACGATCAGAGAGAGAGGGGGAGAGAGAGAACTACTCGAAGGCAAAGCGGGAGTCCCCTTTCGCCTTGAAGAGTCGGATGGAAAATCCAACTGTTTCTATTTTTACACTATCAGGGGCGAGAGGGAAACACCAACCGTAAACACACCAACCGTGATCGGCTCTCCCCCGATCCAGACCGCGAACATGGACGCTGACAGGAGTACTGTGAAGAAAAAAATCCTGCGAGCCACTTTTCAGCCACTCGATGTGATTTCACGAAAAAAGGGAACCCGGCGCTGGGCCAAATTCCCTTTGAGCGTAAATGTCCGACTTCGCTCCTCGCATGATGTAACGCCCGTCGCTTCGGAGCTTCGGCGGACAGCCTTCACCGTTGGCTTGCCAGCCGTAACTCCGAAATCTGGGGTTTGCGCTTGCGATGAGGAGTGAAGGCTGGTGCCGAAGGCGGGATTTGAACCCGCACGGGTTTCCCCACCACCCCCTCAAGCAGCCCCACCTCTTATAAGTCACTCCAATCCCTTGATTTATCGTATAGTTATAACCGTGCCGAAACGACATATTAGGTAGATTTAGGGAGATTTCCGTAGGCTTCCCAGGATTTTGGACACAAATGGGACACTCGGGTCATCTACGGAACCGACAAACACTCCGCTGGGGGGAGTATCGCCCTCGCTCTCTTCACACCTTGCCGGTATCGATTTCGAGGAATTGCCGGGGCGTCAGGATCTTCAAGCCCTTTGGCAATGAAGACACTCGTGCCGGTTCAACCGCGAGTAGATCCTTGTCGCCCGTGATCAGATAGCCGGCCCTGACAGCGGCGCAAAGAGAAAGATAGGCGTCATCCTTGGGATCCCGGCAGATCGACACATTCCGTTCGGGCTCGGCCATTCGGCAAAGGGAGTTGAATCGCTCCCACAGAGCCGTCAAGATCCTGGTCTTTTCATCCCCCAGTTTCGTGGACAAACGCTCGATCGTCCCCCCGATCTCCGCCGCAATGGCAGGGGAAAGATAGACCTCGCCGATCGAGAATGCCCTGCTCACCGCGTCAAGCGGCGTCCCACCGAAGGCCGCCGAGATCAGGACATTGGCGTCGATGACGATCTTATCCATGGACGGCTTTTTGGGCCGCCCGGAGCGCCCGAACCGCTTCCTCCTTCGTAACACCCGCCTCCTTCAGAACAATGCCGATCTCCAGGAGCAGGTTCTCAGGGGACCCCTTCGTAACCGGAACAACCCGGGCGATCGGTTTTCCGTGCCGCGTAACCACCACCTCCTCCTTCTTCCCAAGCACGCCGGTCAGCTTCTCCTTGAACTCCCTCACGCCCATGAATATCATGTTCGCCGACCTTGGCATAATGTTCCCTCCAATGTGGGTACATCCAGAGGTCATATTCCCATGATTCAACCGGAAAGACAATCTGTTCCGACTCTCCCCGTCAAACCTTCCCCACCCTCGAAGTTGCGTTCACAGGTCCGCAAACGGCAAGACAACGGCATCCGGCACCAACGGAAGCGTCACGTCGCCCGGATGAACAACGAAACCTTTCTCCGTCTGCCCGTAGAGGTCTTTCCGGAACGCGACGATGTTCCTCGCCATGGAACGATCCGGGGTTGCCGATGTCTTTATCTCGATCGGAATCAGTTTGCCCGCAATCTCCACGATCAGATCCACCTCGACGCCGGTGGATGTTCTCCAGAAATAGAGGTGTGGCCGCTTTCCCCTTCCGGACAACCGGCGCATGATTTCCCCGACGACGGCCGTCTCGAAGATCGCGCTGCCCATCGGGCCGGACATGGCGTGATCCGCGTCCTTCAAACCCACCAGGTAACAGAGGGTGCCTACGTCCGCGAAGTAGACCTTGGATGTCTTGACAAGGCGCTTTCCGACATTACGGAAATACGGCCGGAGAATGAAGATCTGGCAGGTGGCCTCCAGCACGGAGATCCATGCCTTGACCGTGTTCACCGCAAGGCCGAGGTCCCGGGCAAGGTCGGTGATATTGAGCAACTGCGCGCTTCGCGCCGCCAGGGCGCGGAGGAACATATGGAACTGCGTGAGGTCCCCGATCTGGCGAAGAGAGCGGAGGTCACGGTCGAGATAGGCCTGGACGTAACTTGCGTGCCAGCGCGCGACGTCCCGCTTCGGATTCGCCGCTATTTCCGGATAGCCTCCGTTCAGGAAACTTTCCCATAGATCCCGGAAAATATAGTTGTGCCTCCCCGTCCGGGCTCCCTTCTCCCAGGGAAAGTTGGCATGCGGCGTCCTCATGATCTCCCGGTAGGAGAGCGGCAGCAAACGCAGCATGGTGGCCCGGCCACGGAGAGACTCGGTGATTTTCTCCGCCAAGGGCAGGTTCCGGTAGCCGGTCAACAGGTACTGACCGGCCTTTCCCCCGCATTTGTCAATCCGTTCCTTGATGAACGGCATCAGGCCCGGAGCGCACTGGACTTCGTCAAAAATCACCGGCGGCTGGTTCATTTCGAGGAAGGACCGAGGGTCGCCCGCGGCGGCGGCACGCACGTCCGGCGGTTCCAGGGAGACGTACCGATGGGTCTCCCGAAACAGGTGACGGAGGAGGGTCGTTTTCCCCGACTGCGCCGGGCCGGCAAGGACGACGGAGGAAAACTCTCTCGCCGCCTTTCGGACAACAGGCTCCAGGGACCTGTCTATGTACGTCATGGCTCCCCCCGGATTCTCATTGCTTGTAATTATGCATCATAAATGCACAATTACAGCAAAAATAATCCTTCCCTATCTATTAGGAATCGTCATAATCAATCGTTGCCTCTGCGTTATATGGGACCGGTTCTTTTTAACGGAATGCACACCGATCCGAAAGGGGATCCGCGAGTCCTGGACCAGGCCTGTGCCCCTATGCCGGAAGCCCTCTCCCCAGACGTGGTCGTCTTCCTCTGCACCAACTGCATTCCGCAGGAGGTGAATTTGCCGCGTCAATGGAATCAGGACGGCTCCCGGATCCTCGTGCGGGAAGTCCCCTGCAGCGGCAAGATGGATGGGCAGTATCTGCTGCATGCGATGGAAGGCGGCGCCCGGGGCTTTTGCGTGGTGGCGTGCCCGAAGGGGGACTGTCATTTGTCGCAAGGCAATTACCGTGCGGAGATCCGGGTCCGTACGGTTCAGCGTCTGCTGGCCGAAATCGGACTTCCGCCGGAGCGAGCCCAGCTGGCGCACTTCTCTCCGGTCGATCCGCCCCGGCAACTGGAAGATCTCCTCCGAAGCACGATCGCGCGCATCTGCGCCTTGGGGGAAAACCCACTTCGCGCGCCCAAGGTAAAGGGATGAACACAGAGGCAACCGGCCTTCAGAAGCGAATCGCGTCCGGGAAAACGATCCTGCTGGCGGAGATTCATCCTCCGCAGAGCGGGGACCCGGCGCCGTTGCGGGCGGCTGCCCGGCGGTACGTCGGGAAGGTTCACGCCGTGGGCGTCAGCGACAACCGGGACCGGGTCGCGATGTCGGCCCTGGCGGCGGCTTCCCTGTTGAAGGACGAAGGGCTGGAGCCGATTCTCCACATGACCACGCGGGACCGGAACCGCATCGCCCTGGTTTCCGAGGCGCTGGGTGCGCAGGCCCTGGGAATACGCAACCTGTTGTGCACCAGCGGCAATCACCAGACGCTGGGCACTTTCCGTGCCGCCCGGAACGTCTACGACATCGACGCCGTTCAACTGCTGCAGGCCTGCGCCCACCTGGAAAGCGACGGCGGGCTTCTGGGCGAAAAAGGGCTGGAGGGGGCCGGGCCGTTCTGCCTGGGCGCCGTGGCGTCGCCCGATGCCGATCCGCCCGCCCTGCAACTGCTTCGGCTCGCCAAGAAAACGCGGGCGGGGGCGAAATTCCTGGTGACGCAGCCGGTCTACGACCTGGAGCGTTTCGAAGCCTGGTGGAAAGAGGTCACCTTGCGCGGCCTGCACGAACAGGCCGCCATCCTGGCGGGCATCCATCCGCTTTCCGACACCCACTTCGGGCAGGCGGGATCGGGTCCGCAGCAAGGAATCCCCGATTCCCAGGCGGCTAGACTGGCCTCCATGAAGGATCCGGGCGCCTGGCGCGACGCCGCCATCGAGATCGCGCTGGAAACCATCCGCCGGCTTTCGAATCTCCACGGGATTCGCGGATTTTGCATCTCCGCCGACGGAGACCACGAGGCCGCCGTTCAGATCATCGATGAATCCGGGTTGGCGAACGACTGACCATGCCGGCAAAGTACGTCATCCATCACAAGACGGCCAAACCCCGTTTCCGCCCCATCGGCAAACTGGGGATCGTCGAGTGGCGGGAAGACTGCTCGGGTTGCCACAACTGCGTCAAACGGGACTGCGTTTACCGTCTGTACCGCGACGAGGCCGACACCCTTCGCAACGAGGTCGGCTACCTGGACTACATCTACCAGTGCAAAGGCTGCCTGAACTGCATCCAGAACTGCACGAAAAACATCCTGACCCGTGTGGTCAACCCCGAGTTTCGCCGGCTCGGCGACGGTTATTACACGCCGGACCTGATCCTGTCCACCTGGTACCAGGCGGAAACGGGGAAGATCCCGGTGTCCGGAGCGGGCTACGGCGGGCCTTTCAGCGGCCCCGGCTTCGATTCGATGTGGACGGACATGTCCGAGATCGTGCGGCCCACGCGCGACGGGATTCACGGCCGGGAGTACATCAGCACCAGCGTGGACATCGGGCGCAAGCTTCCGCACCTGGAATTTGAAAACGGACGATTGATGGACGATCCGCCACCGCTTGCGGAAACCCCCCTGCCCGTGATCTTCGATCGGATTCCCCTCCACTGGAACCGCGGGGCGGTGATGTCGGCGGTCGCGATGGCCGCGGCGGAGATCGGCACGCTGGCGATCCTCGACGAGGCGAGCCTCCGGGAGAGCGGGGGCTCCCTTCGCAGCCACGCGATCCCGTTCATTACGGCCCCGCATGCGGCAACGACGGACCCGGCGGAGGCGGCGACGTTGGCGATGATCCCGGACGGCCCCGACGCGATGGCGGTGCAGGCGGCGCTGAAGCGGGAACATTCGGCGGAGATCGTGGCCATCCGCATCCCGGCTGCCCCCGGCGTCGCCGGACGCGTGGCGGAATTGGCCCAAGGCGGGGCGGATGTGATCCAGCTGGCGTTCGACAGCCACGGGAGGGAGCGCGGCGCGGCCCAGCCCCGCCATCTGCGGGACGTGTTGCGGGACACGCACACCACGTTGGTCCGGGAAGGCATCCGGGATGAGGTCACGCTGATCGCCTCGGGCGGGATCGCCGCCGCGGAGCACGTGGCCAAGGCGATCATCTGCGGCGCCGACATGGTCGCGATCGACGTCCCCTTGATCCTGGCCCTGGAATGCCGGCTCTGCGGGGAGTGCGAACGCGGGCAGCCGTGCCCGATCGCCCTGGAGGAGATCGACGCCGGGTTCGGCGCCCGCCGGATCGTGAACCTGATGGCGGCCTGGCATTCGCAACTCCTCGAAATGCTGGGCGCGATGGGCATCCGGGAGGTCCGTCGCCTGCGGGGCGAGACCGGCCGCTGCATGTTCTTTGAAGACCTTGAACGCGACACCTTCGGCCGATGGTTCGGCAAGAGGAAAACGGACTCGTGAGCACCCTCCCGTCCAACCGCCATCGACCGGAACCCCGGCCTCGGGACGCCTCCCCGGACCAGCTCGAATCCGCGGAGGTGAGCCGCCGGATCCGGCCGGCGCCCCCCCGCTACCGGAACGAGATCGGCAAGTTCGGCATTCACCGCGGTCCCCAATGCGCGGCCTGCGGCCGGTGCGTGGATACTTGCCGCCACGGCGTGCACGTTCGTCCCGAAGGCTACCTCCACGTCATGCGGCCGTACGACTACCGGTGCATCGGCCCCGGCTGCGGGGACACCGGGAGCTATTGCATCGACGCCTGTCCTCATGGCGCGTTGAAACTGGCCGTCAATCCGGTCTCCGAGACGATGGGCGACTGCCGCTGGACGCCGGACCTTCTCTTGAGCAATTGGGCGATGGCCGAAACCGGCCGACCTCCAGGAAACCATCTGGAGAGCGAGGTGGGGGCTTCCGGCGGAGGCTTCGACCGCCTGCGGTTCCGCTTCCCGGACTCTCCTCCCCACGGCCTCTCGCGGGAGGACATATCGACGAAGCTGCTGCTCAATCGGCGCGGCGATTCCCGGCCCAGGATCGAGATCGACATTCCCTGGTACGGCGGCGGCATGTCCTTCGGCTCGACCAACCTCCGCGCCCTGTTGGGCAAGGCGCGGGTGGCGAAAGCGTTCAACGGGTTCACTTGCACGGGCGAAGGAGGCTACCCGGAGCGCTTCATCCCCTACAAGGACCACGTGATCACCCAGGTGGCCACCGGGCTGTTCGGCGTCCGCGAGGAGACGATCCAGCGGGCGCGGATCGTCGAATTCAAGTACGCACAGGGGGCCAAGCCGGGGCTGGGCGGCCACCTGCTGGGCGACAAGAACACCCCGAGCGTCGCGGCGATGCGCGAAACGGTCCAGGGCGTCTCCCTGTTCTCCCCGTTTCCGTTCCACAGCGTCTATTCGGTGGAGGACCACCAGAAGCACCTCGATTGGATCGCGCACGTCAACCCGCGGGCGCTGCTCTCGGCCAAAGTATCGACGCCGGGCGATGTGGACATGGTGGCCGTCGGGATCTACTACGCCGGGGGCCACATCGTGCACCTGGACGGAAGCTACGGGGGGACGGGCGCCGCTCCCAACGTCGCCAAGAAAAACATCGCGATGCCGATCGAGTACGCGATCGGGCGCGTGCACCGGTTCCTCGTGGACGAGGGGATCCGCGACAAGATCACGGTGATCGCCAGCGGCGGCATCCGCACACCTGCCGACGTCGCCAAGGCCATCGCCATGGGCGCCGACGGATGCGTGATCGGAACGGCGGAACTGGTGGCCCTGGGCTGCATCCGCTGCACCGCCTGCGAGAGCGGGCGCGGGTGCGCGCGGGGGATCGCGACGACCGATGACGAATTACTGGCAATGGTGGACGTCGAGTGGTGCACCCAGCGGCTGGTGAACTTGTACGCGGCCTGGCGGCAGATGCTGGTGGACCTGCTGTATCGCCTGGGACTCGACTCCGTGAGCGCCTTGCGGGGACGCATCGACCTGCTGAGCCACCTGGATTATGAAAATGAAGCGTGAAGGGACAAGGCCCCGCCCGATGGAACCGATGTCCCGGAACGGAAGCATCCGATCCGGAGCCGGCGTTCACGGCGGGGTCGACCCGGGCCGCGTGCGATCCTTGCTCCGCGCCCGCGCCCACCTGCGACCCGCGGGACCTTGGTTCCCGCGCTCGCCGGAAGCGGAGGGAGGGTGCGGCGTGACCGGGTTCGCCTGCACGATCCCCGTCGGCGGGAAGCATATCTACGAACCTTCCATCCAGATGCGCAACCGCGGCAACGGGAAGGGCGGCGGGATCGCCGCCTGCGGACTGGTGCCGGAGGAGATGGGAGTGTCGCGCCGGGTGCTGGAGGAAGATTATATCCTCCAGATCGCCCTGCTGGACCCCGGCGCCCGGGACGAGGTGGAAAAGGCCTTCGTCGCGCCCTTCTTCGACGTCGACCACGGGGGCCTGATCCCCACCATGGACGATTTCCGCGACGTGCCGCTCCTGGAAGTCCGCCCCCCGGACGTTGCCCGCTACTTCGTCCGGGTCAAGCCCTCCGTGCTCTCCCGCTTCGCCGAGGAGAAGAAGCTCGATGCGGCGGGCCTTTCCGGGCGGGAAGTGGAGGACGAGTTCGTCTACCAGAACTCGATCGCGCTGAACAACCGGTTCTATGCCTCGCTGGGCGAAAAACGGGCCTTCGTGGTGTCCCATGCGAGGAACCTGATCATCCTCAAGATCGTCGGCTTCGCCGAGGCCGCCGTGCAGTATTACCGGATGGCCGACACGCACGCCCACGTCTGGATCGCCCACCAGCGGTTCCCGACGAAAGGCCGCGTGTGGCACCCGGGCGGAGCGCACCCGTTCATCGGGTTGAACGAAGCGCTGGTGCACAACGGCGACTTCGCCAATTACCACTCGGTGTGCGAGTATCTGGCCGGACGCGGCATTTTCCCGCAATTCCTCACCGACACGGAAGTGTCCATCCTTCTGTTCGATCTCTGGAACCGGGTGTACCGCTACCCGATGGAATACATCATCGAGGCCCTGGCGCCGACGACGGAATTGGACTTCGACCGCCTGCCGACGGAGAAACAGCGGATCTACCGGCGGATCCAGGCGGCGCACATCCACGCCTCTCCCGACGGACCCTGGTTCTTCATCATCGCCCGCAGCCTGGCGGAGACCGGTGAGTTCCAGTTGATGGGGATCACCGATACCGCCATGCTGCGGCCGCAGGTATTCGCACTGCAGGAGGGGGAAGTCTCGATCGGACTGATCTGCTCGGAGAAACAGGCGATCGACGCGACCCTGGCCAGTTTGGCGGGCGAGGACCCGCGGTTCACCCCGGTCGCGGACCTCTACTGGAACGCCCGCGGCGGTAGCTACACCGACGGGGGGGCCTTCCTGTTTACCGTCTCCCCGACCGACGATCTGCACCGGATGCGCGTGACGAACAAGTTCGGCACGGAAGTCTCCACCGTCTCCGACCAGATCCACTGCAACCTCTCCGTTCCGCCGGCCGCGACGACGACCGACGCGGACACGACGGCCATCGAACGTTGCGTGCGCGACGGGGATTCCGAGGGGCTCTTTTCCCACCTTCTCGAACGGTTGCCCGCGATGGACTTCGACTCCTTCCGCCGGTTCGTCGACCGATGGGCGGAACGGACGGCTGTCGGAGCGCCGGGACTTGGCATCCAGGCCCTGACGAAATGCATGGATCGCCGCTATCCCACCGCGGAGAAGAAACGAAGTTCCGTTCTGACCATCCTCCGTGGCGGCCTGAAACAGATCTTCGAGCGGCAGCCGCTGTGCGACGAAGGGCGGACCGGCACCCACGTACGGGTCACCTGGAAAACCCGGGACCGCCTGCAAGCTCCGCACCCCGGCGAGACGACGCTTCTGATCGACGCAGGCGGTTTCGCGCCCGAGGGCGAAAACTGCGATTCGGCACTGGCGATCAAGGCCTACCGGCTCGGATGGCGGCGCCTGGTCCACTACAACACCCGGGGTACGAGATTCCACGGCGCGGGTCTGGGTCCCGGCACCTTGGGCCTGCGGATCGACTGCTACGACAACCCGGGCGACTACCTCGGTTCCGGGATGGACGGCCTGGAGATCTACGTCCACGGCAATGCCCAGGACCAGCTCTGCCAGATCAGCAAGCAGGGGAAGCTGGTCGTTTACGGGGATGTGGGGCAAACCTTCCTTTACGGAGCCAAAGGCGGCGAGGTGTATGTGCTGGGCAATGCCGCCGGCCGGCCGATGATCAATGCCGTCGGCTCGCCGCGGGTGGTGATCAACGGCACCGCCCTGGACTTCCTGGCCGAGTCGTTCATGGCCGGCGATCCGCACAACGGCGGCGGCTTCGCCGTCGTCAACGGGCTGCAGTACGACCAGTACGGCAGGATTCGACCGCTGAACCTCCCGTACCCGGGCGGCAACCTGCTCTCCCTGGCCTCCGGCGGCGCGATCTACATCCGTGATCCCCATCGCACCCTGGTCGAAGAGCAACTCAACGGCGGGGTGTACCGGCCGCTTTCCACCGCCGACTGGAGACTCATCCTTCCATACCTGGAAGAGAACGAGCGGCTGTTCGGCATCCGTATCGAACTCGATCTTTTGACCGTCGACGGAATCCTGAAAATGCCCCAGGAGGTCTACCGCAAGGTGATGCCCCGCAGCAATGCCGAAGCCGAGGCGGAGCTGGAAGGACTCGGCGGATGAACCGGGGTGGATCGTCAGGGAAAGGGGAAGGGGACATGCCCCAATCGATTCCATGGAACGGCAGCGGCCTGATGGAGGAGGTCCGCCGGTGCGGCGGCGCCCAGGTCAGCGCATGCTTCCAGTGCCACAAGTGCAGCACGGGCTGTCCCGTCGGTCCCGAGATGGATTTCCTTCCGAGCCAGATCATGCGGCTGGTGCATCTGGGCGCGGAAAAGGAGGTGCTCGCCTCGCGTTCGATCTGGCTGTGCGCATCGTGCGAGGCCTGCACCACGCGTTGCCCCATGGCGATCGACATCGCCGGGGTGATGGACGCCCTGCGGATCCTGGCCATCGAGCGACGGATCGACCTCCCGGACGCACGTGGAAAACAGTTCCACCGCAGCTTCCTGGGCAGCGTTCGCCGCCACGGCCGGGTGTACGAGATGGGAATGATGACGGCCTACAAGCTGCGCATCGGGGACCTGCTCTCCGACGTGGACAAGGTCCCGCAACTGCTGGCCCAGGGCAAACTCTCGCTGCTGCCCGACCGGAGCGGAGACATCCGGCAGGTTCGCGGGATCTTCCGGCGGGCGGAAGAGGAGGACGGGAAACCTTGAAGTACGCGTTCTTCCCAGGCTGCAGCCTCGAGTCCACGGCGCGTCCCTTCGATCTCTCCACGCGGGCGGTCTGCCGCGCGTTGGGGATCTCTTTGGAGGACATCCCGGATTGGGTCTGCTGCGGTTCGACGCCCGCGCACGCCAGCAGCGATTCCCTGGCCATTGCGCTGCCGGCACTCAATCTGCAGAAGGCCCAGGCGGCGGGACTGCCGGTGATGGTCGCGTGCGCTTCCTGCTACGCCCGGCTGAGGACCGCCAACCACCGGATCGTCGGCGCGCCGGAAGATCGCCTGCGCGCCGAGCGGATCACCGGCCACCCCTATGACGGCGGAGTCGAGGTACGGCACGTGCTGGACGTGCTCGTGAACGAATTGGGGCCGGACCGGATCCGCGCGAAGGTGCGCCGGCCGTTGGCCGGACTGAGGGTCGCCTGCTACTACGGGTGTCTGCTGACGCGCCCGCCGGAGATCGTCGCCTTCGACGATCCGGAGCACCCTTCGTGCATGGACGAGCTTATGGCGGCCGCGGGGGCGGAATCCGTGGATTGGCCGTTCAAAACGGAATGCTGCGGGGCCAGCCTCTCCATGACGAATTCCGATATCGTCTGCCGCCTGACCCACAGGCTCCTTTGCATGGCGCAGGAAGCCGGGGCGGACTGCCTGGCGGTCGCCTGTCCCTTGTGCCAGGTCAACCTCGACCTGCGCCAGGCCGACGCGGGGAAGGCCCATGGCCCATTCCGCCCCATGCCGGTCCTGTATGTCACGCAACTGTTAGGCCTCGCCTTGGGGCTTCCCCAGGAAGCCTTGGGAATCGACGCCCTCGCGGTCAGCCCGAAAACGCTTCTGGCGAAACGCGATGCCGTCGCGGCCGGCGGCGCGGGAGGGAACGCATGACGCCCCCGGGATTGAAATCCCAGCCGGCGGCCGGGAGCGGCGGCGGGAACGCTCCCAACGGGGCGGTTCTGGTGTGCGGCGGCGGCGTTGCCGGAATCCAGGCATCGCTGGATCTCTCGGCGGCCGGCTTTCGCGTCTTCCTGGTCGAGGAGAGTCCGACGATCGGCGGCGGCATGGCGCGCCTCGATAAAACCTTCCCGACCGGCGACTGCGCCACCTGCATCATTTCGCCGAAACTGGTGGAATGCATGCGCGATTACAACGTCGATGTGATGACGATGGCCGACGTAACCTCGCTGGAGGGGGAGGCCGGACGGTTTACGGCAGAAGTGCGGGTGCGGCCGCGTGGGGTGATCCCATCCAAGTGCACCGGCTGCGGCGATTGCTGGCAAGCCTGCCCGGTCCGCAACGTGCCCCAATCGCCTCCCCCCTTCCGGCCTTCGGAACAACTGGCCGACGACGACAGGGCGTGGATCGACGGCATTCTTGCCAGGTACCACGGGGATCCGGGGCCGCTGATCCCTGTTCTGCAGGACATCAACGACGACCGCCGCTACCTCCCCCGCGCCGTTCTGGAATACGTGTCGGTCCGCCTGGAGATCCCGATGGCCGAAATTCTCCGGGTGGCGAGTTTCTATAACGCCTTCAGCCTTGAGCCGGTCGGGCGGCACATCGTGGAGGTCTGCCTGGGAACCGCGTGCTTCGTGCGCGGCTCGGGGCTTCTCATGGAACGCCTGGAGGGCAAAATCGGCGTGCGGGCGGGAGGCACCGACCCGGATGGGCGATTCACGCTTCGAACGGTCCGCTGCATCGGTTGCTGCGCGCTGGCACCGTCCATGCGGATCGGCGGCATCACCTTCGGGAAGGTCAAGCTCGACGGGGTGACGGACATCCTGGAGCGATTCAAATGAACACGCCGATCCGCACGCAGTCCGACCTCGATCACGCCGGCGCGCTCGGCCGGGAGACCCTTTATCCCGGCCGGTTGAAGATCCTCGTCGGTTCGGCGAGCTGCGGGCTGGCCGCCGGCGCGCGGGAGGTGGAAGAATCCGCGCTCGATACGGTGAAGCGACTCGGCATGGACGCTGTCGTCGCCCGAACAGGTTGCATCGGATTCTGCCAACGCGAGCCTCTCGTCGACCTGCTCCTCCCCCAGGGCCCGCGGATCACGTACGGCAACGTCACAGCCAAGTCGATCCGCGCTCTCCTGGAATCCTGGGCGGCCGGAGGCGCGCCTTCCGCGCGCGCGGCTCTTTGCCGCTGGCAGCGCGAGGAGCACGTGGCCGACGGGTCCTTCCACGACTACCCGGCGGCGGCCAACGGCCTCGGACAGATCCCCGAGGGATCAACCCTCGAGTTCTATCGACGGCAGCGACGCGTGATCCTGCGCAACTGCGGCACGATCGATCCGATGCGCCTTGAGGAGGGGCTCGCGCGCGGGGCGTACCGCGGCGCCCTCCGCGCCCTGACGCAGATGACGCCGGAGGCGGTGATCGCCGAGGTCCGCGAGTCGGGCCTGCGGGGCCGCGGCGGGGCGGGGTTCCCGACCGGGCGGAAATGGGAAACCGCGCGGCGCGCGCCCGGAGACGGGAAGTACGTCATCTGCAATGCGGACGAGGGAGATCCCGGGGCCTTCATGGACCGGAGCGTCCTGGAAGGCGATCCGCACGCGGTCCTGGAAGGGATGCTCATCGCCTCCTACGCGATCGGAGCCCGCGAAGGCTACCTCTACGTCCGCAGCGAGTACCCCCTGGCCGTGTCGACCGTCACCCACGCCATCCGGGAGGCGGAAGCCCGCGGGCTCCTCGGTGACGACATTTTCGGCAGCGGCCACGGCTTCCGCGTCAGCGTGCGCCGCGGCGCCGGGGCCTTCGTGTGCGGCGAGGAGACGGCGCTGATCGCATCGATCGAGGGCCGTTCGGGCGAGCCGCGACCGCGCCCCCCCTTCCCGGCGGCAAGCGGCCTTTGGGGAAAACCCACGGTCATCAACAACGTCAAGACCTTGTCAAGCGTCGGGCCGATCCTTTCCCGGGGCCCCGACTGGTACGCGGGGCACGGGACCGAGCGCAACCGCGGAACCACGGTGTTCGCCCTCGTCGGCGCCGTGAGGAATACCGGCCTCGTCGAGATCCCGCTGGGGCTCACGCTCCGCGAAATGGTCCTGGAGATCGGCGGCGGGATTCCAGGTAAACGGGAACTGAAGGGGGTCCAGACGGGCGGACCTTCGGGCGGATGCCTTCCGGCCTCGATGCTCGATCTGCCCATCGACTACGAACGGCTCGGCGAGGCGGGCTCCATGATGGGTTCGGGGGGGATGATCGTCCTCGATGCCGGCACCTGCATGGTCGATCTCGCGCGTTT
>Ga0209211_10006569_pt1 | contig 16755 bp, 18 predicted proteins | sample RifGroA2_FD_183992 | JGI IMG/M metagenome (GOLD analysis project Ga0209211, IMG submission 183992) | Groundwater microbial communities from Rifle, Colorado, USA - Groundwater A2 (SPAdes) (version 2) | ecosystem: Environmental > Aquatic > Deep subsurface > Groundwater | place: Rifle, Colorado... | reverse complement strand
CGGCTTTGTTGCCATAAAGGGCTGGGTCACCGTGACGGATAAAAAGGCCTCGGAGCTTGCGAAAAGCCTCGAAGGCCAGGGCGTGGCCTGCATCATATACACCGACATATCGAGGGACGGCATGCTCACGGGGCCGAATGTTGCCGCAACGCGCGAGATGGCCGAGTCGGTAAATATCCCGGTAGTCGCCTCTGGCGGCATATCGTCGTTAAAAGACATCGAGTCCTACAGGGGCGTGCCCCTGGAGGGCATAATAGTAGGCAAGGCCCTGTACTCAGGCAACCTTGACCTTACGGAAGCCATTAAGGCCGCTAAAATCTGATGCTTACCAAGCGCATAATACCGTGTCTTGATGTCAAGGACGGACGGGTCGTAAAGGGTGTGAGCTTCGTCGAGCTCAGGGACGCCGGAGACCCGGTGGAGTCCGCAAAAGCCTACGAGGCCCAGGGCGCGGACGAGCTCGTATTCCTCGACATCACCGCCTCGCACGAAAAAAGAAAGACCATACTCGATGTCGTGGAAAAGACCGCCTCAGAGGTCTTCATGCCCTTGACCGTCGGCGGCGGCATAAGGACGCTCGACGACATAAAAGAGCTTCTCCGGGCAGGCACGGACAAGGTATCGATAAACACCACAGCGGTTGAGGACCCGGACTTCGTAAGAAGGGCCTCCGAACGGTTCGGCAGCCAGTGCATAGTCGTTGCCATAGATGCCAAGAAGCGACTCGAAGGCGGTTGGGAAGTCTATACCCACGGCGGCAGGAAGGCCAGAGGCCTTGACGCTATCGAATGGGCTAGGAAAATGGAGTCCTTCGGAGCCGGAGAGGTCCTCCTGACCAGCATGGACAGGGACGGACGGAAGGACGGCTACGACCTGGAACTCACCCGGGGAGTATCAAAAGCCACCTCCATACCGGTCATCGCCTCAGGCGGGGCCGGCACGCTCGAGCATATCTGCCAGGCCTTCACCGAAGGGCTTGCCGACGCCGCGCTGGCGGCATCTATTTTCCACTTTGGGGTCTTCACCATCCCTGAGACAAAGGAGTACCTCCTGCAAAGGGGTATACGGGTAAGGCCTCCGGAAAAATAATGCGCAAACGCAAAGGCGAAGGCTTTCTAAAGTTCATAATCATCTACAAGGCCCTTATGGGGCTCCTTGAGATAGCTGTCGCCATAAGCTTCTTCAGCTTCCTTGACGGCAAGGACACGGAAGCGTCCGTCACCTCTCTCGCCGTAAGCTTCAACCTCGACCCGGACAACAAAATAATAAGCTCGGCCATCGATAAGGCAGGCATGCTCGGCAATGGTACGATGCTCGGGCTCACCGCCGTAGTGTTCGCCATCGGAATAATCAACTGCGTCGAGGCCGTCGGGCTTCATTACAGATACAGGTGGGCCGAGTGGCTGACGGTCATTGCCACCGGGGTCCTCATACCCTTCGAGCTTTACGAGGTCCTGGAGAGCATAAGCGTCCTCAAAGTCGTAATCCTTGTCCTGAACACGGTGGTCGTATACTACCTTGGCAAGCATAAGGAGCTTTTCGGGAATAAGGCGATGAAAAAGATAAAAGGGATATGAGGGGCATAACCTCCCCCTTTTCTAAAGGGGGACTGAGGGGGATTATCGGATTCAGTCAGGCAGGGTGAGCTGCGCCACCATTCAGGCTTTATGCTAAAAGGCCATTTGCGCGCTTCCGCGCTTTTTCTGTTTACCCGGCTCGCTCGCTATCCTCCTGCCTCTTCGCTGTCCCGCTTACCTTCCTCAACCCGCTACGCGGGCATCCCTACCGCCCCGCCTGCTCGCCCCTCCCACAACCTTATGCTTCGCTACGCCGGTTAAACCGTGCTTGGTTTAAGGACAACGAAAAGAATACTCCCCTTACCCCGAAGCGCAGAGTGCCCAAAAGACTTTCTACCAGATTTCATGCCCCTCCCCCCCTTTTCCCCTTTTCAACAAAAAACTTGCTACTTTATCCCGGAAATAGTATAAAATCTGTTTCCAAGAGTGCATGAAGGCATGCGCCCCGGTGAGCATCTGCCGGAAAATACAAACCACCACCTTGCCCCGTATGGGGCGAACCCGGAAATACCCCGGGGAACCGTAAGGAGGGAACATGAACAGGTACGAGACAGTCTGTATCGTCAGACCCGATGTGGCGGAAGATGTCGTCAAAGGCATCATCCAGAAAGCCACAACCTCGCTCGAGGGCACTGGCGCGACCGTAACAAAGGTCGATGAATGGGGCAGGAGAAGGCTTGCCTATCCCATCCAGAAAAAGAGTGAAGGCTACTACTTCGTGCTCGATTACATGAGCGCGCCGGCAGCCAGCAAGGAAATCGAGAGGATCCTGGGTCTCAATGAGGATGTTCTCCGCCAGCAGACCGTCAGGATAATCACGACGAAGAAGGCGATAAAGACCAAGGCTGACGCTGAAGCCAGAGCAGCCAAGATGAAGGCAAAAGCGGACGCAAAGGCAGGAGCAACAGCAGTAGCAGCAGTAAAAGTGGAAGGAGGGCAGGCATAATGGCTGACGAGAGACCATCAAGGCCCGAAAGGCCCGATAGACCAGAAAGACCGAGAGGCGGGCCAGGCGGACGCCCGGGCGGACCCGGCGGCGACAGAAGGCCCTACCAGAGAAAGAAGGTCTGCCGTTTCTGCAAGACCAAGGAACTCGGCATTGATTATAAGGACGCGAAGGCCCTCAGGCCTTATGTGACAGAGAGGGGCAGGATAGTACCCAGGAGGATATCCGGGACCTGCGCCAAGCACCAGAGGGTGGTCTGCAACGCCGTAAAACAGGCCCGCAGCCTCGCCATCCTGCCGTTCACTACTACGAGCATTTAGTCCGGAGGAGCTTTGCAATGAGGATAATCTTGAAAAACGAGGTCGATAACCTCGGTTCGTTCGGTGATATAGTAAATGTCGCACCAGGCTACGCGCGCAACTACCTTATCCCCCAGGGTTGGGCTGCTGAAGCAACGCCCGGCAACCTGAAGCAGTTCGAGGCGGAAAGGGGCGCGTTCCTGAAGAAGATGCAGGTAAAGGTGGAATCCGCCGAGGCTTTGAAGGCGAAGCTCGACGCGGTAACTCTTTCCTTCACTAAAAAGACCTCCGAAGAAGGCAAACTCTTCGGTTCGGTCACGGCTCATGACATCGAGGAAGGGCTCAAGACCCAGGGCTTCGAGGTCGAGAGGAAGAACATAATCCTCCCCGACCACATAAAGACCCTCGGGACGCACACGGTTTCCGTGAAACTCCTTTCCCAGGTCGTAGCGAACATTACCGTAGATGTAAAAAAAGAAGAATAACCCTTCTAACCACGGGGCCGCCTACAACGGGCGGCCCCTTTTTTTTCCCCTATGGCAATCCAATCCTCCAGAGAAACTACCACCCGCAAAGCTCCGCCGCATAACCTTGAGGCAGAGCAATCCGTACTCGGCGGCATACTCCTTGAAAAAGACGCCATAAACAAGGTGCTCGAAGCCCTTTCCCCTGACGGGAGCGACTTTTACCACGACGCTCACGCCAAGATATTCAAGGGGATGATAAAGCTCTTCGACAGGACCACGCCCATAGATGTGGTCACGCTTTCGGACCTTTTCAGGGGTTCCGACGAGCTGGCATCGGTTGGCGGTATTTCCTACATCGTGGACCTGGTCGAGACTATCCCCACCGCGGCCAACATCATGTATTACGCCCGGATAGTCAAGAGCAAGTCCATCATCAGAAGAATGATCTCCGCCGCGACCGACATCGCTACAGCCGGGTACGAAGGCGTGGACTCGGCAGAAGATTTCATAGACCAGGCAGAGCAGAAGATATTCCAGATAGCGCAAGACAGGGCCAAAAAATCCGTCTTCGCGTTGAAAGACATCATAAAAGACGCTTTCGAGACCATCGAGAAGCTCTACGAGAAAAAGTCCAGCTTAACGGGCATATCGACCGGCTTCAGCCAGCTCGACAGACTCACATCAGGCCTTCAGGACTCCGACCTCATCATAGTCGCCGGAAGGCCTGCCATGGGCAAGACCTCATTCGCTCTGAACATCGCCGAAAACGCGGCCGTAGACTCGGCCGCCCCTGTTGCCGTATTCTCGCTTGAAATGAGCAAAGAGCAGCTTGTTCAGAGGATGCTCGCCTCAAGGGCGAGAATAGACCTGTCGAAGCTCAGGAACGGACACCTCAAGGACGACGACTGGGGCAAGCTGACGACAGCCGTCGGCACGCTCTACGAAGCGCCCATATACATAGACGACACACCGGCCCAGACCGTGCTGGAGATGAGGGCAAAAGCCAGAAGGTGGAAAGACGAGTACGGCATCAAGCTGGTCGTGGTCGACTACCTCCAGCTCATGAGGGGAAAAAAGAACACCGACAGCCGCGAACAGGAAATATCCGACATATCGAGGTCGTTGAAGGCCCTCGCCAAGGAACTCCACATACCTGTTATCGCCCTCTCCCAGTTGTCAAGGCGTGCCGAGCAGAGGGAAGGCAATATCCCCCAGCTGTCTGACCTCAGGGAGTCAGGAGCTATCGAGCAGGACGCGGACATGGTCATGTTCGTCTACAGGGAAGGCGTGTACAAAAAGTGCGAGTGCCCGGCCGAACTCTGTACCTGCGGCCTTAGAAAAGGGGCCGAGATAATCGTAGCCAAGCAGAGGAACGGCCCGACAGGCAACGCGAAACTCACCTTCATGAACGAGTACACCCGCTTCGAAGACCAGGCCCCTGCGGAGTATGACCAGAACGCGTGGGTGGAGTAGGTTTTTTTTATTCCGAATTTGACAAGGGTTACGGCGAAGGCTGTGACCCTTTTTGCGTTTTGGAGAGGGATTTTGGTATAGTGGTGGGCAGAGCGCACCAAAGAATTAATTAACGTGCACGGGGGCCACTAGGTGCTACAAACTGCATTAGCGATCTTAACAGGAATAGTCATTGCCACCGTAAGTTCATGGATTACCGTTAGATTATCATTAAATAGATACCGCTCAGAACGGTGGTGGGAACGAAAAGTAGCTGCGTATGAAAGAATTATCGCAGCACTTCACGAAGCCAAAACCTTTGTTGATAATCATCTGGAGGCAGAATATAATTGCAAAGAAATCTCTGAAGAAAGGGCTAAAGAATTACGTTTACGTTCTAAATCAGCCCATGAAGAAATAATAAAGTCCATCGACATAGGCACTTTTCTGCTCTCTGATGAAGCACTTAAAAGGCTAAAGCAGTATCAGAAGGACGCAGCTCAGGCAAAAAATGAACAATCATGGTTTGAGTATTTGGAAGCAGATTGGTCAGCAACGGACAAGTGCCTGAAAGATCTGATACAAATTGCTAAGCGTGACTTAAAAGCAAAATCAACATAGCAGCGGTATTCTCTAGAAAAAATACAGAGACTTCAAAAAGAGAAAAAATCAAAATTGAGAGCAAATAAAGGGAAAACTAATGTTCTTTCTATTAGAGTCCAAAGAAGAAATTGCCAAAGCTCAAAAGAAATTAGAAACAACGATTCAGCGCAAATTCAGCAGGAAAGCAATAAAGAACATTGGCTATCCCGGTGGGACCACCCCCGATGCGAAGGTATTTACTAATGGGCATTACTGGTTCTGGTCTTCAGATCTACGTTCCTCTGATATCCCTAATCCAAGGCGTGTTAATTGGTTTGGTTTTTATCAGGAACATACTGATTTACAAATCACTGTCGAAATCAATACTGCTTATGAAGGACGGAATGATCAGGTTGCAGGCTTTTTCGCTCGCGACAACGACACGGGCATAATATATTTATTGCATTCTGGGCGTGTTGGTGGCGGCAAGAAAGGTGTTGGCAAAACTGCCTTCCTAGCGTGGAGCGCACAACTACTTATCGAAGCTATTGACTTATCTGGTGAAATTCGTGAGGGCGTGCTGGTGATGCCTATAGAAGGAACAGCAGCATGCCATTCCGCTATTAGGTACATTGACACGATTGCACGTTTCAAGCAGGCTGTCCGAGAAGGTGAAATAGACCTACCGGAGTTACAACAAAAGCAAGCGGAGCTTAAGGACTTTTATGCAGAATCACATGGTAGTCGTAAGGGACGACGGTCAGAAAAAATTGACTACCTCTCAAGACATGGTGAGATTGTCGATGCTCTACATGCATGGCGAAGCGCCAATGTACTTCCAAAGGGTGGTCGTTTGGTTAAGAACGTCAAAATTGATATGGGCGTTGCAATCGGCCACGAACTGATTGAAGTTTTTGAGGTCAAAACCAGCACAGCACGAACTGATATCTATGCCGCTGTAGGTCAGCTAATGGTTCATGGGACGGCTGATAACTGCCGGAGAGTGATAGTTTTACCACATAAAGAATCCATCGCATCTGATTTGAAGAATGCACTACAACGACTTGGAATTGAATTAGTGTGTTTCAATTTAGATGAAAACAAAGCCACAATTAATTAACGCCTTGCAAATATCCTAATCACATTGGCCATGCCCATCGATTGTCAGTGCTTGAATTCTTTGGTCTTGGGATATTACGGCGCGAGCATGAAAAGGAAGAGAGGAAGTAATCTATTCAGCGGGTTCGTCAGGGGGTCTTGCTCAGGACATCTTTTACATTTTTAAGGAAGGCTTCTTTGGTGAAGGGTTTTTTCAAAATGGTCCTGTCGGCTTTCAGGTATAGATTAAGCGCTTCCTGTTCTCCATAGTAATCCCCGGTTATGAAGAGAAACCTGTTTTTCATATTGGCGTTTTGCCTGACCGCCCGCAAGTAAAAATCAATGCCGTCAATCTGCGGCATGTTGATATCAACTACGATAAGATCGTAAGCTGCGCCTTCAAGTTTCTGAAGCGCCTCATAACCGTTCCTGGCCGAATCAACGGTATAACCGGAAATTTGCAGCAATTCGCAGCATGCTTCCCGCACAAGCTCATCGTCGTCGATAAGGAGTATCGATTTGTTTTCAGTCATTTCCCGCATTATACAGAACAATACAAATAATACAAAGAAATAAGACAAACCCCCTCTCCCTGCCCTCTCCCACAAGGGGAGAGGAAGGACAATTTTCGTTTTGGTCTGCCCAATCCGGTAGTGCAATGGTGGGCGCAGCCCACCCTACAGAAACCAATAATCCCCCTCACTCCCCATTTAGAAAAGGGGGAAGTTAAAAACGAGATTGCTTATCTCGCCCCATCCCTGGGGCTCGACCCTTCGGGCCTTTTCGCTTATGCTCAAAGTTCAATTTTTGCTATCCCTGCAAAAATTATCGTCGCAAAAAAACCGCTCCTCGCAATGACACACTTTTCCCCTCTCCCTTTCCTTTCCCACAAAGAGGAAAGATATTTTTCAATCCCCTCGTTTCCCTGTCCCGTATTTAGTATAATCAGCGCATGAAGAAGTTCGCTGAAATTGCCGTTGCCCTGCCAATCGAGGCCGCGTTCACCTACAGTATCCCCGAAGAGCTTAGAGGCGAGGCCCGGCTCGGCAAGCGCGTGCTCGTGCCGTTCGGGAAAAGGACAGTCACCGGCTACATACTCGGGCTTTCGTCCTCCCCTCCCCCGGATGTTTCAGTGATAAAGCCGATAATCGACATACTCGACAGCGTGCCTTTGTTCGACGAGAAGAGGCTCAAGTTCCTCAAATGGGTATCTTCCTACTATTTTGCACCTCTCGGCGAAGTGCTGGCTTTAACGCACCCCGGCTCGGCCAATATAAAAAGCGCGCGCGTTCTCAAGGCTGCGGCGCATGAGCACGCCAACATTGAAAACCCGTTCGCAGCCGAGATATTCGAAGCCGCTAAAAAGGGTGCCACTCTTGTATCGCTCACGAGGCGCTTCAAGAACAGGCCAGTCTACAGCACGGTCGAAAGCCTGAAGAAAAAAGGCTTGCTCGTAGAAGTTGAGGGGCTACGGGGCGGCGGGAGCGTTAAGACCAGCATATTCGCGTCAGCCGTCCCGGTGTCTCCAATGCCGGTTTTCAAAAACTCCCCATTGCAGGAGAAGGTATACAACTACCTGCTGGAAAACGGAGAGACCACGCTTTCGAACATCTCTGCTGCCCTCGGAGAATCACGGGACGCCGTTTCCAGACTCGCCCAGAAGGGGCTTGCCGTTGTCGAAGAGCGTCAGGTGATGAGGGACCCTATCTCGGATATCACGGCCAGGGACTCAAGCCACACGCCTAATGAAGAGCAGGCAAAAGCGATAAGCGAGATAAAAAACGCCCTTTCAAATGGCGGCTATTCTCCGTTCCTCCTTTACGGCGTAACTGGCAGCGGAAAGACTCTTGTCTATCTCAAAATCTTGGAAGAGACCGTAAGGCTCGGCAAAAAGGCCATAATACTCGCCCCTGAAATAGCCCTTACTCCCTGGCCCGCCGCGTATTTGAAGACCCTTTTTCCGGGCAGGGTCGCCCTCGCTCACAGCGGCCTTTCAGAGGGCGAGCGCATGGACGAGTGGGCAAGGGTCCTGAACGGCGAGGCAGATATAGTCGTCGGCGCGAGATCTGCCCTGTTCTCGCCGATTAAAGAGCTTGGCCTCATAATCGTCGACGAAGAGCACGAGACATCATACAAGCAGGAAGACGGGGTCAGGTACAACGCAAGGGACGCGGCATTAGTCTTGGGCCGTGAGCTCGGCATAACAGTGGTGCTGGGCTCTGCCACGCCTTCGGTCGAGACCTTTCAGAACGCCATCACGGGCAAGCTCAAGCCCTTGCGCATACTGAACCGGGTCGATAACAGGGGCCTCCCTGAAGTCGAGATACTCGACATGAAGGGCCATAAGGAAGTCATTTCGCAACGGCTTATGGACCTTATACAGGAAACGCTCGCTTCAAAGAAGCAGGCCATACTTTTCCTTAACAGGCGGGGCTTTTCAAGCTGCCTAATATGCCGGGACTGCGGACACTCGTTCACCTGCCTGAACTGCTCGGTTACGCTCACCCTTCACAAGGGCGCGAGAAGCCTCATTTGCCACTACTGCGACCTTACCATGCCCGCGCCTGACGAGTGCCCGTCCTGCAAAGGCCTTGACCTGATAACGCCGGGCTCCGGCACAGAGCGCGTGGAAGAAGAGGTAAAAAGGCTTTTCCCGGAGGCCCGTGTAGGAAGGCTCGACAGGGATACTTCGTCAGCCAAGGGAGCGGCCAAACGCACCATAGATAATATGGAAGAAGGCCGCCTTGACATACTCATCGGCACGCAGATGGTCTCAAAAGGCCATCATTTCCCAAATGTAACGCTTGTCGGCGTCATCTCTGGCGACACTTCCCTCAACATACCTGATTTCAGGTCAGCGGAGAGGACTTTCCAGCTCATAACCCAGGCGGCCGGAAGGTCCGGCAGGGGCATTGATGCCGGCAGGGTCGTCATCCAGACGCTCAACCCTGGCCACTACTGCCTCGGGGCGGCCCTGTCCCACGACTATGATTCTTTTTTCTCAAAGGAAATAGAGGCCCGCGAGGAACTGGACTACCCGCCTTTCACGAGGCTGTGCGTCGTGCGCGTGGACGGCACGAACGAGAGGCGTGTGATAGATTCCATAAACGGCTTGAAGGCGGCCATAGAGCGGATTGTAAAAAGCAAACGAATGGCTATTCAGGCGCTCGGCCCTGCCCCCGCACTCGTTTCCAAGGTAAGGGGCCGCCACAGGTGGCAGATGCTCCTCAAGGGCGCTGATCTAAAGACTCTGCACTCCGTTGCCGGGGCGCTCAAGGTTATTTTCGAGAAACAAAAGGACAACGGGGCCTCTCTTATCCTCGACATGGACCCGCTCGCGACAGTCTGAGAAAACCTGCCCTGAAAAAGTCAACAATGCCTGATTTGACACCCCCCGCAGCCGGATATAAACTTAAAATAGGTACGGTAAGTACTTGTAAAATATAAGCTTTGTAGAAACAGGAGGTATTTATGGCATATATATCTGAGACCGGTTCACCCGGCATGTATAAGTACGAGCCTTGGTTCTTCCGTGTCTCATGGGGAGGCATTTTCGCAGGTACACTGGTCGCGCTCGGCAACCAGCTCGCATGGATGCTTCTCGGAATGGGCATAGGCCTTGGCGTAATCAGCCCCGTGACTCAGGAGGGTTTCGGAGCTATAGGAATAGGAGCCGGTATCTACATGCTGGCAATAACCCTTGTATCCCTCTTTGTGGGAGGCTGGGTTGCCTGCAGGCTTTCCGGCATAACTGACAAGCTTAAAGCCGCGCTGCACGGGCTCGTGGTATGGGCGGCCTTCACATTTACCGCCTTCTACCTCATGACCACAGCCGCTGGCGGCCTTATAAGTTCCTTTGCTGGCGTAATCGGCAGGAGCACCGCCATCATAGCAGGCGAAGTACAGGGAATTACCCCTGGAATGGCGGAGAGCGCGCTTGATGCCGCTTCCAGAGCTTCGCTTTGGGGCTTTTTCGCTCTTGTCCTGAGCGCGGCGGCGGCTATTGTCGGCGCATGGGCAGGCCGCTCCAAGGAAGCGACCACCGTAGGTGCGGTCGCGGCTGAGGAAAGGGAGCACGGCGGCAGGAGGGCTGCATAACTCACTTAACATCATCTCTCCCCGGAAAAGCCCGCGTTTTAATAGAACGCGGGCTTTCTTTTGCCGACATACGCGCCTTTACAACAGGCCTCCGGCTGTATTATCATGTAATTTTTAGACTTAAAATTCATAGGCCTTTTAAGATATAATTAAAAAGAATGCATTTAAGGCGTTAAAGGCATTTAAAGCTGCATTATGGTGCGGCTTAAATCAGGGGTAGCTATGATACTAACAATAATCAAATATCCCGACCCGTTCCTCAAGACTCATGCCCAAAGGGTCGAGTCAGTTGATGACAGCGTAAGGAAGCTCATCGACGACATGATAGAGACCATGTACTACGCCCGTGGCATCGGGCTTGCTTCTGTGCAGGTCGGCGACCCGAGGCAGGTCGTGGTGCTTGATGTGCCTGACGAGGACGAAAATGAACGGGCCAAAGGCAAAAACCTCATGGCCCTTGTCAACCCGGAGATAGTCTCGTCCGAAGGAGAGACCATCTATGAGGAAGGGTGCCTCAGCGTGCCCGGCGTGACCGCCGATGTGGAAAGGGCCGCCAGAATCAAGGTAAAGGCCCTGGACAGGGACGGCAAACCGTTTGAGTTGGAGGCCGATGGCCTTCTGGCCATAGCCCTTCAGCACGAACTGGACCATTTGAGAGGCGTACTGTTCATAGACAGGCTCTCAAGGCTCAAAAGAGAGCTGGTCAAGAGAAAGTACAAAAAGTCCCTCGAAACCGAGGAGCGGGCAATATGAGCGGCTCGCCGGGCTTCCACGGGCTCATATAAATGACCCATAAGACCGCCAGAATAGTCTTCATGGGAACGCCCGCGTTTGCTGCGCCCTCCCTCGATGCCCTCATAAAGGCCGGCCACGAGGTCATCGCCGCCGTGACCCAGCCGGACAAGCCCAGCGGAAGAGGACAGAGGAATCAGAGCTGCCCAGTAAAAGAACTCGCGACACAAAACAACATACCCGTGCTTCAGCCCGCGAAAGTAAGGGAAGAAGGCTTCATCGAGAGTCTTCGCGGCTTGAAGCCCGATTTCATAGCGGTTGTGGCCTACGGCAAGATTCTTCCGGCCGCGATATTGTCCATACCGCCGCAAGGCTGCATCAACCTGCATGCCTCGCTTCTGCCCGCGTACAGGGGCGCGGCCCCCATAAACTGGGCCATCATAAACGGCGAAAAAGAAACAGGCGCGTGCTCCATGCTCATGGACGAGGGCATGGACACAGGGCCGGTCTATTTCTGCGAAAGGACGCCCATCGAGCCCGATGAGACGGCTGAAGACCTCGCGAAGAGGCTTTCCCTTCTCGGTGCGGGCCTTCTCGCCAGGACAATAGGCCTTATCCTTGAGGGCGGCATAAAGCCAGTAGCGCAGGAGCATGAAAAAGCAACTAACGCGCCTATCCTGAAAAAAGAGCACGGCAGGATAAACTGGAATAACGAAGCCCAAAAGATAGCCGACCATGTACGGGGCTTTTACCCCTGGCCCGGGGCTTTCACGAGCTGGAAAGGGCTTCTGAAGGTGCACAGCGGCAGGGCCACCCAAGAAGACACGCAAGGGATTGAACCCGGCACAATATTAGAAGCGAAAGATACGATAAAGGTCGCCTGCGGCCAGGGGATTTACGAGATAACGGAACTCCAGCCTGAGAACAAGAAAAGGATGAACGCCGCAGATTTTGTGAAAGGCTACAGGATGCAGAAGGGGGACAGGCTTGTTTAACTCTGAGAAATGGCACGGCAACCCTGAAAGCGTGGCCTACAAGCCGGGCAAGGGGCTCATTTTCGCCCTTTTAATGGGCCTCGCCATCTTCATCTCGCTGGCGGGCTTTTTCTTCTGGTACATACCGACCGTAGGCCTCAGAAGCATCCACCCGACCCTGCCCTATGTGCTAGGGGCAGCGGTAATCGCGATCTCGGCAGCCCTCTTTTTCAGCGCGGCAGTCATAATAAACGCTGCCGTGAAGGGCAAGGTCCCGTTCTACTCCCCGTGGCTCAGGTGGCTCATAATGAAGTTCTACCTGCCGGTCATGAGCGTTGCCGGGGCGGTGTTCAAGATACCGAAGATAAAAACAGAGCAGGCCTTCGTGGCTATCAACAACGAGATGGTGCGCATGATGGGCAGGAAGTTCCGGGCTGAAAAGCTCCTCCTTCTCATGCCCCACTGCATCCAGTTCGACAACTGCAAGATAAAGGTCACAAGGAATGTGCGCAATTGCGCGGGCTGCGGCAAATGCGAGATAGGCGAGTTGTTGTCCTTGAGCGACAAGTACGGCGTGAGCCTGTTTATCTCGACCGGCGGGACTGTGGCAAGGAGAAAAGTCTACGAGGAAAGGCCTGACGCCGTAATAGCCGTCGCGTGCGAAAGAGACCTTGCCAGCGGTCTCCAGGACGCCTACCCGCTGCCGGTATTCGCCATAGTCAACAAACGCCCCAGGGGCTACTGCATGGAAACAGGGGTCGCCATAAATGATGTAAAACAGGCCATAACAGCCCTCGTCGGACGCTAACCGCAGGCTGCTGAAAACCCATAGCGAGCGAATCCCACGCAGCGAAGCTGCGGGGTCAAGCGAGCGAATAGAAAATCGATACTTCCTCAGGTTTCGAAGCTTCCCGCGGCTTGCCAAGGGGAGCTTCAAAAAGCCCCATCTGCGTTGTTGTCATCGTCACTCGTAATTGCGGCGTACAAAAAAGTACGCCTCATTCCTCGCTCCTCGACGCCTTGCATCTGGAGCTTTTTGAGCAACCTGCCCCGACAATATTCCACTGTTCACGCCCCCATTTTTCAACTCACCTTTACCGCTATAATTAATTCATGATTGGAATTGTCCGTTGGCGGGTAACCATTTATTGTTCAGGCTGCTTCTAAAAATTAGATATTTTTTCTGAAGTCAAGGAAGGGCGGAAATAAAAAGCGGAGCATATATGACAATATGTGAGCATTTTTATTTACGCCCTGACGCTTAAGGTCAGGAAAAAGAGCAATTTTTAGAGGTAGCCTTCTATGGAGGCGCTGATGAACTATCTGAAGACAGCGGCCCTGCTCGGGGCACTCACGGTGCTCCTTGTCTTTTTGGGCGACCTGATGGGAGGCAGTCAGGGAGCTTTGATAGCCCTTGTATTCGCGGGAGTATTGAACTTCGGCGCGTACTGGTGGAGCGACAAGCTGGTCCTGAAGGCATACGGAGCAAAAAGGGTAAGTGAGAAAGACGCACCGGAGCTGTACGGCATCTTAAACAATCTGTCGATGAGGGCTGGGCTGCCCATGCCAGCCGTCTACATAATAGACCAGGACACCCCGAACGCTTTTGCCACTGGAAGAAACCCTGAACACGCCGCCGTTGCCGCCACAAGCGGGATTTTAAAGCTCCTCAACAGGGACGAGCTCGAAGGGGTGCTGGCACACGAGCTGTCGCACATAAGGCACAGGGACATACTGATATCCACTATCGCAGCCACCATCGCCGGGGCGATAACATACCTCTCCCGCATGGCCTACTTCGCCTCTCTGTTCGGCGGGGGCAGGCACGACAGGGAGGGGGCAAACCCGCTGTCCCTTCTCATCATGTTAATCGTCGCGCCGCTGGCCGCGCTTGTCATCCAGTTAGCGGTTTCCCGTTCGAGGGAGTACGGGGCTGACCAGGGCGGAGCTACTCTGGCGGATCCCATGAGCCTTGCCAGCGCGCTCAGGAAGCTTGAATACTTCAACAGGCGAATGCCCATGCGCCAGGCCAGTCAGGCAACCGCCCACCTGTTCATCGTGAACCCTTTGAGCGGAGCGTCTTTCGCTAAGCTTTTTTCCACCCATCCGCCGATTGAGGACAGGGTAAGGAGGCTTGAGGGAATGATTGGCAGAAAAGCGGCTTAGAAAGGTCTTTTTGCCGCAAAACAGGCGGACGGTTTTTTGCCGGTTTTAATAGTTCTCATGCGGCTGAAAGGAGGGCTGAAGTTATCTCCGCGCGGAGGTAACCAGGGATATGAACTCTTTTATCCTCTCGGAGGCTGCCTCGGCAAGCCCCTCGAACTTGACGCCGAGAGTGATCCTGTCCTGCCCCTTGCTCAAGTTCCTTATTCTTGGTTATACAGGGCATTTTTACCGGCGGCCGTCTTTATGACGCACTGGCACCCCTCGTTGCTTATATCTATTATGACCATGTCGATTATCTCGTTGTCCAGCATCGTGCCGGCGGGAAGGACGCAGTCAAACCTGTCCCTGTCACGCGCAACGTACTCTTCTATCTTCGCCGGATAAGAGAGGAAGAATATCTTGGCGGGCGTGGACACCACATTCAGGACCTCCGCCCTGAACCCGTACACCGCGCCCTGGTACAGGTATCTGACGAGCAGGTTGCCGCTTTTTACCTGCTCGCTCCTGAAGTTGCCTATGAGGTCTTTTGAAGACAGCCTTATGATAATGTACTGGCCCGTCTCAAAACCCACAAGGACGCATTTTATGCGCAACTTCAGCGCCTCTATCTCCAGAAGCACTTCCGAGCCAGCGGTGAGGTGGAAAGGGATATAGCCGGTTTTATCGGCGTCCATCGCGCCTCCTTCGAAAGTTTATGATGGCGACACGCCGGGGTCCCCGGAGCCAAAGCGGGCCTGAATGAAAAAACCCTCTATTGCCTTCCTGTCCTCCTCCTTGAGGTCCAGGAACATTATCCCGTAACGGATGAGCTTTCTCGCCTCTGATTCGCCAGGCTGGGCCCGGTCGCTTCTCGCCATGATGCCCTTGCGCTCGCCCCTTACGACCTCGCCCATGATATCGAAGTTCCTGTCAAAACCGGGGAAGCTTACCGAGTACTTGAGAAGAGAGCCGATGGGTATCATCGAGCCTGTCTCGACTAGGGCGCCGCTTGTGGATATGTTGAGGGTATTGCAGAGGAATGACTCACCCGGGCCAGCGCTCTTTTCAAGGGTAAGCTTGCCGAGGATCTGAAGTTCGAGCCTTTCGGCTCTAGTAAGTTCAGTAAACCTATTTCCCATCGTAGACCCCCATTATCCGCCCACTGGCGGCACCGGGTTTTTTAAAAGGATTCGGGAAGCAAAAATTGTTTGTCGGATGACTTTACCTTATAACATAAAAAAAACAGGCGCGTGAAAACTTTTTTCCTCCGGGTCGAGGCGCCCCCCTGTTTGGGAGTTGCATTTTTGCGCGGTTTTTGTTAGTCTACCGTGAAAATGTGTCCCGCCAAAGGAGGAATATGTCTACCTCGGGTATCTTTTCAAGAAGAGGACTTCTCAAAACAGCTTCATTTATCGCATTTTCTGCCCTGATACTCGCGGCCCCTTACGGCTGTTCAAAAGGCGGCGAACAAGGCAAGGAACAGACGGCTGTCCAGGCTCCCGCACAGGACCCCGGCAAGGAACATTTCGACAAGGGCGTCCAGTACTCCCTCAAGGGTCAGCTTGACGACGCCATAAAGGAGTATGAAGCCGTCCTTACATATAATCCGAAAAGCTCCGAGGCGCACAACAACCTCGGCTTCGCGTACTTTGACAAGGGCGATATCGACAAGGCCATAGAGCACCAGAGGATGGCGGTCGAGGCGAACCCCAACCTCGCCAACGGCTACTACGGTCTGGCTCTCGCCCTCGAAAAGAAAGGCGATAAAAAGGGCGCTATCGAGAACTGGAAGCAGTTCGCTGGCCTTTCACAACCCCACAGCAAATGGTGGGTGAAGGCCCAGGAGCACATCCAGGCACTCGAAGGCAAAGGACCTGCAAAGGCCGCTAAAAAGTAAACAGGACTGGATTAAAATGTAAAAGCAGGCCCCTCAAAGGGGGCCTGCTTTTTTTATTCGGGGTTGGGCAGTTCGCCAGCTGCACCAGGTTGTCATTGCGAGGAAGGGAGCTTTGCGCGACGAAGCAATCTCGCCTTGTCTTCTCACAAAAAAATACATTTTGCTAAAAACCTTTGGCTGCTTATCTCGCCCCACCCCTGGGGCTCGACCCTTCGGGCCTCCTCGCTTCCGCTCGAAGTTCAATTTTTGCTATCCTGCAAAAATTGTCGCTACGCTCGCAAAGACATTGGTGGGCGCAGCCCACCCTACCTGACTACGAGATTCTTCGTCGCCTTCGGCTCCTCAGAATGACAGGATTTCCCCCTCTTTTCTAAAGAGGGGGGAGTTAAAACGAGATCGCTTCCCTCAGGGCTTGCAGGCCTCACCCGCTCGCTTCCCCCCTCTCCCACGAGGGACAAGGGAGAAATCCACACAAATAAAAACGGGCC
>Ga0209211_10006568_pt1 | contig 16757 bp, 15 predicted proteins | sample RifGroA2_FD_183992 | JGI IMG/M metagenome (GOLD analysis project Ga0209211, IMG submission 183992) | Groundwater microbial communities from Rifle, Colorado, USA - Groundwater A2 (SPAdes) (version 2) | ecosystem: Environmental > Aquatic > Deep subsurface > Groundwater | place: Rifle, Colorado... | reverse complement strand
CGGAAATCGTCTTCTTCATCGAAAATAGGTTGTTGATAGTTTTCCCTTTACGTGAAATGGTAAGGATAACCAGGAGCTACAATTCTAGTGATTCTAGGAATTTCCATTTTATTCATTTTATTCATGTGGTTTTGCGGTAGGGTGGATTAAGCGAGAGCGAATCCACCTTTCCCTAGACTGGTTCAATCTGCAAGATTGAACCATATATTTGAACGTTACTCCAAAGCTTGAACTCCTGCTGTGAGACGGAATTATACCAAATGTTTCGGTTCAATCGAGGACGATTGAACCAGCGAAGGAGTCACCGTCCCTATTTGTTAGGACCGGGTAGTTGTTATGGTCAATCCTCTTTGCCTTGCCAAAGATTTCACCCACAATGTAAACTTTTCATTCATTTGAAAAGAAACCGGAGCAAAGCCTTTCGTCCTGAGTTCCGCCATTAACAAAGCAACTGCTTGGAAAGTGCACAAATAGTTTTCTGCCGATTGTTTTCTGAGGTAATATTCAGAAGGAGATACTGTTTTCAATCCAATTTTTTTTAAATTCATAAGCACGGGTTTATGAAGCCATCTCCTCGCATTTCTCCAACTGGTGTCAAGCACAAAGATATTCAATGGTTTCCCCGTTTCTTCCATAATTATTTGTCCATCACAGACAGACGGTGTCGGGAAAAGGATTACCGGTGTATAATCGGTTCTCGATATTTCCGACTCCACCTCTTTTTCCCACCCCTTTCTTCCTATATAAACAGCAGAGATATTTCCCAGCATCCATCGAAGCAGCCTTCCCGTATTGGAGATAATCCGCTCTTCTCTTTTACTTGTTAACAGGGTTATTTTATGTTCCGCCCAAAAGGCTGAAATATCCCGGCAAATACAGTCTTGAATTATTAACCGGCATTGGATACATCTTTCCTGGTTTGATTTGTCCATATTTTCAATTTTATGTTGCGGAGGTTGAATTGAGTAAAAAAACCCAACAACCTGAATTAATATCTAAGACGTTACCCTCTATGCTATCAAGAAAGGATTCGAAAAAACTATAGTAAACGCTAAAAGTAAGTTGTCATTGCGAGGAGGAACGACGAAGCAATCCCTACTATGAGATTGCTTCGCTGTCGCTCGCAATGACAGATTCATGTCAACTTATTTAGAACGTTTACTATAAATCACTGATCAAGGTTTGTCCCTTTTCCTAACATAAGCACTGAACACAGGATTGTCCATAAAACCAGTCAAGGCCAACCCACCTCCTGAGTGAATCAGGAGTATATTCCCTTCCAGTTTTCTGTCAAGAATAGTTTGCCTTGCCGTTAGAAACAGCTTGGATGAGTAAACAGGATCCGTAATAATTCCATCCTCTCTGGCAATACGCTTTATTTCCTTGAAAATAGTCTTGCTGGTGCTGCCGAATGATTTGGCGGTCGCAGGATAGTACAAATGATAGTCCGGTAATGGACAAGGAGAAAGATCAAGAAACTCCTCGGTGTATTGCACAACACGGGACAATCCCGATTGGAAATCCTCAAATGAGCCTGCCAGAACCACAACATGAAATATCGTCTTCCGCCCAAGAGCGGCATCTCCAGCCAGGAGAGATTGTGCAACCATCCCCGTACCGGCATCGATAAAAATATGATCGAAACGAACCCCCGATTCCCGCTCGTTGCGCAGGATATCAACGAGAATGCTTAAAGAGCCTGGCAGCGCTAACGGATGATGCGCCCCCTCTGGAAGCACAAAGATCTTTATCCCCAGGGCCTTTCTTTTTTCTACATAATGGTTGACAAAATGTTCACAATCGGCCCATTGGGGGCGTGAAATCCAGTGGATTTCGCTGTCATCAACAAACAAGGACAACAGCTTCGCATTACCAAGTTTTTGAGATGGCGGCCCAAGCAAAAAAGGAGTCATCTTAATATTGTTTTCCCTTAGGGTTTGCGCCGCTGAAAGCACGTTGTTTGAATTTGCACCGCCAATTACCACCACTTCCTCAATTCCTTTTTGTTTTAATGAAGGAATTATGGATGCATGTTTACGCAACTTAGTTCCGGACACACCAAAGCTCAGCTCATCGTCCCGCTTGACCCATATATCTGAACGGCCAAACCATCGCAATCGATGTATGCGACTCTGAAGACGAAAGGCTTCTGCCGTTTCCAGCCGGCAGGCGTCTGCTACTTTTCTATAAAGTTCGTTTTCCCGAATCATAATAAGGAATCATGGCACAGAAATCCCTGGTTCAAGCTAGAAAGTCCCCTCTTGGGAGGGGATTTAGGGGTGGGTAAGACAGTAATTCGTGAGCTATTCACTGAATTTCATGACCAAGGTACCCACCCCTAACCCCTCCCAAGAGGGGAATAATTTGTACCATTGTAAAATATGTGCAGTTAAGTTAAACACGGACAAGCAGTGTTTGTTCATGCCACCCTAAAAACCGCTCAAATAAAATGAAAATTCCTATACAATGAACATAACGGTATTTTATAATGATTTGTATTCTGCCAGTAATTTTCTGAATTTGTTAACCGTCACTTCATACGCTTCTTTTCCGGCAAGATCCACCCCGGCATCTTTCAGAATTTCAAGCGGCTCTTTGTGTGATCCTGCCTTCAGAAATGTAAGATAATCTTCAACAGCAACTTTATCGCCGGAGGTTACACGCTCAGACAAGGCTATTGCCGCGGACAGACTGGTAGCATATTTATACACATAAAATGCATTGTAAAAATGGGGGATGCGCGCCCACTCGTAATTTAACTGCTCATCAATAACCATTCCCTTACCCAGATAAATTTCAAGGTTTTTCCTGTAAATGTCAGTTATGCTTTTTGCGATCAGAGCCTTACCGGATTCGGCCATCTCATGAATCTCTTTTTCAAAATTTGCGAACATCGTCTGTCTATAAAAGGTTGCTTCTATTCGTTTCATGTTGTGATACAGAAAGAATTTCTTCTCTTCGCTGGATTCGGCAATCTTTGACATGTGATCAAACAGTAAAGCTTCATTGAATGTCGAGGCTATCTCAGCCAGAAAGATCGGATTTTGATAATAGATATATGGTTGATTTTCAATGGAGTAATCCCGATGCAGGCAATGACCGAATTCATGCGCAAATGTCGAAACATCAGAGAACTTTTCCGTGTAATTTAAGAAAATTAATCCCCGGCTCGCATAACTCCCCCAGGAGAACGCCCCTGATCTTTTGCCGGGAGATTCGAACACATCAATTACCCGTGCACTAACAGTAGCGTCGTACTTCCTGAGATATTCCGTACCAAGGGGTTCAAGCGCCGTACGAACCAGTTCAATTGCCTCTTCATAGGAATATTTCTTATCAACATCATTCACCAGGGGGACATAATTATCATAGAAGTGTAATTCTTTAATTCCAAGCTCTTCCTGTTTCAGGGCATTGAATTCGCTGATCACATCTATGTTCTCTTTTACAACCTCAACGAGATTACTGATTACTGTGGTTGACAAGTAATCAGGAAACAGGGACATTTCCAGCATTGACGTATAGTTGCGGACCTTCGCCAGCTTGATGTTTGCAAGCACGTTTGCAGCATAGGTATTTGCCAGTACATCAATATTCTGCCGGTAAGGCTGGTAATAAAAATCAAACACTTTTTGCCGGAGAGCCCGATCAGGCGATTCTAGAAGTTGAGCATATTTTGCATGAGAAAGGTGGATTTTTTCTCCCTTATGTTCGAATTCCCCGAATGAAATATTGTTATCATGAAAGGCCGAAAAAACATCGTCAGGCTTTTTCAAGGCAATTTCCAGTTCCGCCAAAACAGTTTCCGTTTCTTCGGAAAGGATATGAGGATTGTATCGGGCATAGCTTTCCAGAAAGAAGCGATACCCTGCCAGGCGAGCATTTTCATGAATCATGGTATCGATATCATCCCGTGATAAAGAGGACAAATCCTTTTTTATAAAAACGGTTTCAGCAGAAATCTTTGAAACAAACAGTTCAATACGGCCTTTCATCTCTTCATATACGGCGTTTCTGGTATCCTCAAAAAAGCGTACTTTCGCATATACGTATAAATTTTCTCTCATTATAGAATGGTTAGTATAAAGCTGCATGAACTGCTCGAGTTTACCGGAATCAGCAAGAGAGCCTTTAAACTCCAGGAGCAGAGGCAGTTCTTTTTCTACCTTCCGGTAGTCTTCTTCCCAGTAATCAGCCGATGCATACAAAACAGACAAATCCCATTTGTATTTGTCTTCTATTTGATCCCTGTTTTTATTCTTGTTCATATATTTATTTCCCTATTTCCCTTACTTTGATTTTACCGTCTACGAACATCTCTTTTTTGATTTTTGGTAGTTTTTTTACCTTTGCTTCAATCTGTAACGCCATACTCCTGCTTCCAATCTTCTTTTTCATAACCAGCGTCAAAGGGGCTTTCCCCCGTAAACATTTTGCTCCTTTTTTATCATTACTTGTATGTTCTGCAAACCTTCTTTCCACGTCGGTGGTAATGCCTGTGTATAATTTCCCATGTTTACATCGTATCAAATACAAAAACCAATTATTCATTTATAAACGCCTCCCGTAAGCATAAGCGGCGCGAAGAATTGAGCGTCTGCATGCATGCCATTGTTATATTCCTTCAGCGCTTACAATGTTTCGTCAGAAAACGATCCAGTTGGTAGGCGAACGACTGAATATCTTTCCGGCCAAACAAAGCGGGGCCGCCGGTAATCATACCGCCGTTCCGGAGTTCATTCAAAAGATTACGCATAGCCAGCCGATGTTTTATGTTCGTTTCCGTATAGAGATCACCCCGCGGGTCAATCGCATATCCGCCCTTCTCAACGACACGGTCTGCAAGCGGTATATCAGCAGTAATAACCAGGTCGCCCTGTTGCACCATCGCAATGATATGATTATCTGCCACATCAAAGCCCGCAGATACCCTAACACTCGAAATGTACACCGATTGAGGAACCTTCAGATGCTTGTTCGAGACCAGGATCAACGGAACACGAACGCGCTCAACTGCCCGGAACAGGATATCCACTATCACACCGGGAAATGCATCAGCATCGACGAGTATCTGCATTCTACGCCCTTCCAAATATTAATCCCAATAACCCTGATTCCTTCCCAAGTTACAGCAGATTGTTTATTGTCTTAACCTCAATTTGCTTATCGAGCCGAAAATCTTTCCTGCCGAAATAAACAACTGTTCCTTTTTTCAAGCCTAACTGCTCAAGGCTTCTTTTAAATCCGTTCAACTCCCTTGAGTCTATAGTGGTGGATGTCTTTATTTCATAGGCATGTAACCCTTTTCTGTCATGAACGAGAAAATCTATTTCATCCCCCTGCGACGTCCTGTAAAAATAAAAACTTGCGCTGCCAGATGGCGCCTGGTCATATTTACGCTTGAGTTGCTCAATCACAAACCCTTCAAAGCTAAAGCCCCGGTAAGGTGATGTCCTTAATGCATCAATGGATGAAATGTTTAGCAGATAATGAAGCAGCCCTGTGTCACGGAAATAAATTTTATAACTCTTTACAAGACGCTTGCCCACATTTTGATAATAAGGGACAAGCTTATCAGCAAGGAAGTATGTTTCTAACAATTCAACATACCGGTTGACGGTGTGATAACTTACTCCGAATGCGGACGCTGTCTGAGATGCATTCCAGAGCCTTGCATGGTTATGCGCTATCATGGTTAATAATTGTATCTGCTGCTGGGGAGAAAAGGATGTCTTTAACAGAGCAAAGACATCCCTTTCTACAAATGTTCTCACATACTGTTCCATCCAGACAAAGCGGTCATTTTCATTCCACAAAAGCGGTTCAGGATAGCCGCCGTTCAGCCAGAATTTCTCCAATTCCATTTTACGAAGACCATTCGCCTCGGAATAACTGAAGGGGTGTATTTCAATAAACCCCACCCTGCCGGCAAGGGTTTCGGATATGTTCTTTACAAGCAGCGGATTGACTGAAACCAGCAGGACGATGCTCCCCTTTTTGCCCCTCTTGCGATCAACATAGCTTCTCAAAGCCGGAAACAGTTCGGATAAAATTTGCGCCTCATCTATTATGCAATGCTCGCCATACTGTTCCAGAAAAAACTCTATGTCAGCCGAGACCCTGCCGTAATCGGAAGACTTTTCCATGTCAAAATATCTCAATTCAGGCAATTCCATTTTCGCAAAAGTGGTTTTCCCTGATTGCCGCGGTCCCACAATAACCACAATGGGAAACAGTTTAAGATATTTGGCTAATTTCTCTGAAATTGTGCGCTTTACCAGAATCATGTTTGCATTATAGAATAATTATTTCTATTATGCAAGATTATATATTGTCGATATTTTGTCATTCCCATAAGCGGATTGCGTTGGGAAGTATGCTGAATAGCTGTCGGAAAGATTCAAGACAATCCGGAATGGAGGAAAGGCGAGCGTTTGTGGACAGACTCTCGTTTATGTTCCTACACTTCTTGTTCTTTCCACCTTATCGGACAAATCTTCACGGTTTTATCCCTGCCTGATATCCATACTTCCCCCTCCTGAATGGTACACGGAAAGTCCATCGTGCGTTGCGCCAATGCTGCCATTTCCTGAATGGCATTCGTCGGCAGGTTTATTACCGATAGGTTTTTGAAACGATTAATGTCGGGATGTATCTTTTTCCACCAGGCGTTTGCGCTATTGCCGCTATAGGCGTAAATAATAACCTCTTTAGCGCGGCCACATGCCTTGCGGATCTGCTTCTCATCAGGTTGCCCAATCTCTATCCACGTCTCAATATTTCCGGTTAAATCTTTTCGCCATAGGTCTGGTTCATCGCCGCTGCTCACGCCTTGAGTGAAGATAAGGTCTTCATGGGCGTTGAGGACAAATGCCACTAAACGCGCCATCATACGGACGTCATTCTCTGATGGATGCCGTGCGATGGTGAGCTTATGATCGTGGAAATAATTACGGTCTATATCCGCTACGTTCAGCTCGACTCTAAATATTGTTGCTTTTATTGCCATAGTTATGATTTCTTGTCCTCTGGACTGTCTTTACGTATATTAAATTCCACACATCATTTTAGATTTTTATCTGTGTAATCTGTGAAATCTGTGGTTTCTGGCAAACCATCAATCATCAATGGTTGTTATTTTATAGATTCTTTATGATATAATAATTCTGTGAAAAATGAAACTGATATCAACTTTCAATATTATAGGGGAGATTTTTGAAATGACCACATTAGAAAATAGTATGAAGCATCTTTGCCTCTACGGAACGAAGGTCTTTTTTATATTGGCACTGTTTGGTTTTTGCGCTTTGCCTGCTTATGCTCAGGAGAATTTGTGGAAGGAACTCAATGATAAAACTACCGCACTTTTACAAAATAAGAGATATGCGGATGCAATAAAGGCGGGTGAAGAGGCATTAAAGGTAGCGAAAAATACATTTCCTTCCGGCAATACCTGTATTGCTGATTCAATGAACTTGCTGGGAATTCTTTACAGAACCTATGGCAGGTATGCCGAAGCCGAGCCGCTCTTTCATCAGTCCCTCGATATTTACAAAGAATCGCTTGGCTCAGACCATCCCTCTGTTGCCAAAGTATTGTATGAGCTTGCGGAAATGTTTCTCCTTCAAGACAAATATACTGAAGCAGAGCCATTTTACAAACAATCTCTCGGTATCTATGAGAATGTGTTTGGCCAGAAACATCCCAGTGTTGTTAACGTCCTGAACAGATTGGGAGAGCTTTATCAAGACCAGAAGAAATATGCTGAAGCGATACCGCTCTACAAAAGAGCCTTGGCCATCGAAGAAAAAACACTCGGCGCAGGCCACCCCGATCTTGCCTCTGCAATGAACAACCTGGCAACGCTTTATTACTACCAGGGTGAAAACACTACGGCTGAGTCCCTTTATAAGCGGGCGCTTGAAATTTATGAAAAAGAATATGGCAAAGACCACCCTTTAATTGCAACCATATTGGAGAAAATGGCAGATTTTTATGAGGGAACCGGAAGGAAAAAGGAAGCGAAGCAATTAACAGAAAGGGCAAAAAAGATTTATTCAAATTATCAGAAGTAAGATTTGAACGGGTTGTTGTTGTCGGTTATGAAATTATTTAAACAGAAACCACTCTTAATACCCCCCCCTACCGCAAAGGGCTGAGATCTTTAAGTAATTGGGGCAGCGCAACCGCATGGATGTTTCTCTCAAGCTGGAACGTCTCTTCGCCTGAATGAATTACGTACAATCGCTGAAGTTTCAGGTCTGAAAGGGCGCTTCGCATCGAGGGAGTCACTCGCGGTGAGCTGGTAAGCTTGACTTCAAAGCCCTGCTTGTCTTTTCCTCTGACTACGAGAAGGTCGAGTTCCGCGCCTGCATGAGTCGCCCAGAAAAAGCAATCCTCCTTCCTGAATCCCATCCAGCGGATAACCTGCTCAATGACAAATCCCTCCCATGATGCCCCGACCTTGGGATGCCTCTCCAGATCACTGCGGGTTTTGATGCCGAGTAACGTATGAAGCAAACCGCTGTCTGCAATATAAACCTTCGGCGATTTAACCTGGCGTTTTGAGATGTTTTCATGCCACGGCAGTAACTGCCTCACAACCAGCGCCGATGATAACAGATCCAGATAGCTGCGAACGGTTGTGTCGGCAACGCCAAAAGACCGCCCGAATTCAGAGGCATTCCATATTTGGCCGTGATAATGTGAAAGCATGCTCCAGAACCGATGCATGGTGGTTGAACGGATAGTAATTCCCAACTGAGGGAGGTCTCTTTCGAGAAAAGTCTGTATGAATCCGCGACGCCATTCTTCACTCATCGTATCAGAAGATGCAAGGTATGAACGGGGGAACCCTCCCCGCAGCCACAATCGAAAATAGTTCTTTATTCCCACATCATCCAGAGAAAAGCCGCCCAGTTCATGATAGATAATACGGCCTGCAAGAGATTCGGACCCCTGGCGGAGGAGTTCAGGAGATGCGCTCCCGAGAACCAGAAAGCGCGCTGATGCCTTAGGGCGGTCCACAAGCACCCTCAGAATAGGAAAAAGTCCCGGTAATCGTTGTATCTCATCAATAACAACAAGCCCCTTCAAGCCCTTGAGTGCAAGCATCGGGTCGGCGAGCATCGCCAAATCCTCCGGATTTTCCAAATCGAAGTAAAAGGAGGCGCTGCGTATCTGGCCGGAGAGAGAACGCGCAAGCGTTGTTTTTCCAACCTGTCGCGCGCCAATGATTCCAACTACAGGGTGGCGTTTCAGAAGAGAAACAAGCTTTTTTATGTCACGTTTTCTGTCAATCATGATAAAAGCTTACCTTGAATATTCTGTTATGTCAACAGAGTTTTCAAGGAAACTGCAATTCTGCGTACCAATCAAATCCGTGTCTATCCGTGGTTCTGCATTAACAGTTGTATCGGTACGATTTGTCAATGACACAGATTTGCTCCCATTTGTACTGAGACTTAAAAGGAAAATTGAAATTCTAAATCACAAATCAAGACACAACCCCAAAACGTTCCCCCCCTGACTTATAACGTTTGATCTTGCCGGACGGTTATTTATTGGCAGGCAATGCCTGCCCTACTTGGCTGTCAAGGCACCTTAGTCATTAAATACCTTTATACCCTTACGATTCCAGGAAATGAGTTAACCTATCCTTAAGCATATCCTTCATATAGCAGTTTATCTCCCACGCATCGGCAATGGGTTCTCCGGTGAAGGGCAGGGTAGCCATATATGGGGGCGGGCCAAACTCGGAGCATATCGGTAAATATTCTGCGTGGTTCTTTTTGTGATGTTCCGCTATCTTTTCCCACCACCGTATATGCGATTCAACGGCGTCCTTCCACTCCGGCGCTCTCGGATTAGTAATCTGCGGAGAGGTTGCGCAGCCGACCCTTGCATGAATGTAATCGGCCCGTTCAATGACGCGGCTAACAGCCTCGTGCTGATCCTGGAGCAGGGAATTGTGTACGCAGCACCAGTGTGAAAAATCCGCAGTGAATCTTATCTCCGGCACGGCCTCAATGATATCCATGGTCGCTGTCGTACAAAAGGTCGCCCTGCCACGATGCGTCTCATGCAGCACCTTTATTCCACGTTCGCCGGCAAAATTTTGGGCGCTTGCAATCACCCTTCTGTTTTCCTTAAAATGCCAGAAATCCTTGCCACAATGGACATTCACAAACAAGGGATTCAGCTCAGCGGCTTCGCTTATCCCTTTTTTCAGGGACTCTATTTGCGCATCAGCGGTCGCCCCTTCAGCCCTGACCTGAGCAACCAAATCCAGCCCGATTTCATTGAGCAGAACGCCAAGCCTGTTTCTCCCGGCGCAGTCGTCGGGAACATTAATTTCAACCCCTTCAAACCCGGCATCTTTGATCGCCATGAGATTGTCCTCAAGGGTAGGCTGATTCATACCCCACAGGGTGCATAGGTACTTAATCTTCATTTGCAAGCTTTTGTATAAATTCTTTTTTTGTAAGGGATTTGCTCAAGGTTGTTTTACTCCTATGGGCCCAGCCGAAAGCAACTTGTTTTTGGCTCAACACTATTCGAGTATGTTCATTATGCAAGGAATTTTCATTAAATCTAAGCGGGTTTGCTGGCTATGCATCTTGTAAGGTTAATATCTATAGTATGTTCAGAAATAATGGCAGGAGATAACTCCAGTAGACAACCGATCCCCGTTCGCTGACGGGGACAAGAGTATGCCCAAAGGGCAGAAAGCATATAGGCGGGGGTGAAGCCCCCGTATATGAGAAATACCAAATACATAGCCCCAACGGGGCGGCAGAAATCGAGGAATTGCAAAACGTCACCACGGAAAAAGGTCGTTTTAAATAGATTATGACGAGAAATTTATTATGGAAATAATGATAAATTCCTTTCATCCCTTCGGGGCTAAATGGGTGTTGTTCTTTTACGCAGGGGGCTTCACCCCCTGCTATAAGCTGACAGCCCTTCGGGCTTGAACAAAGATATAATTCAATAAAGCGTTGTCGATCACCGTCCATCGTGGAGTATAGGGGAATATGCCTGGCGCACTGGCCTGTCACACCAGCTCTTATTCAGAAACCTATAAACGCAGAATTATCCAAGGTTTGCTTTGCACTGCTTCAGAAGTTCTTCTGCTTTTTCAGCGCCGTACTTCTTAATCATCTCACCCCATACGGGCAAATTCATGAAAATCAAAATGCCGAAGTTTTGTAAGGTTGGGTAGAGCAAAGCGAAACCCAACAAATCAAGTTATGAGTAGGGTGGATTAAGGCATTGGTTTTTATGCCGAATCCACCTGTATTTGTAAATGGTGGGTTCGCTCCGCCCTTCGCAAACTCAGGGCAGGCTTAACCCACCCTACCGCAAATCCGCATAAATAAAATGATTATTGACAATCAAATTTGATTTTGATAGTTTTAAGAGAAAGTGAGTAAATTCTAATAATGTGCCTCTGGTGATCCCTTCTGTCGGTTGGCAACGAGCCAGAGGAAATGGGCATTATAGAGGTCGCTTTTTTATTATTCATCGTAAATATTCTGTTTCAAATCTTTCGCATTGCTGAGATAATAGTATACAATAAACCATGCCTAAAAAACTGCTGAAAAAGATGAATCCTTATCTTAAAGACCCTGAGCTTTGCAAAGCCCTGATCTATCAATCCGTATCCTCCTCAACAGCGGTCGAGGGAGTTTTAACAAAATACCCCAAGCTCTCCAAAACTATGGAGAAAAAACTCAGAGAAGTTATTTCCGTTCACGAACCCTCAGCGTCTTACGAATAACAGCCGCAAATACCTTTTCCATCGGCTTATAGTTTCGCGCCATACCCTCCTGAACTGCTTTAATATAGTCCTTCTTTCCCCTGCCGAACATATTCCTGAAATCCAGAGGAGGCAAACCCGCTTGCAGTGCCATTAACGTAGCCAACATCCTCGCGATTCTCCCATTACCCTCGCGGAAAGGATGTATGAGCACCAATTCCGTATGGACAATTGCCAGAGCTTTTATTACTTCCCCAAGAGTTTTAAAACAGCAAGGAGTAAATTTATGGAGCGGTCCCTTTTCAAACTCGGTTATCAATCTATGAATTTGCGCTGGAAACGCAAATGGGAAGCCATTTTTGCTCATCGTCACTTGCCGGTATTCTCCTGCCCATTCGTAAATATTGCCCAGCCAGAGCCTGTGAATTTTACATATGTCTGAAGCGGTGAAACGATGGTCAACACCAAAAATATTCGTCAACTCTTCAATGGTTCGTAATTGTTCTGCCTTCTCACGCTTGTCCATTTCACGCTTGCATGTTATACCGAGCTTGTTCTTGAGCACTCTTCCGCGTGACCCCGGCTCAGACTGATCTTCTATAAGATGCGAAGTATCGTAGCGTTTGGATTTTTTCATATTGCACATCCACCAGTGTTCTCTGTAATTACCGCTTGCCTGCGCGTTGCGCGCAAGCAGGTATGATCGGGAAGCAAGACAAATGCACGCATTCTCAACGGGTGTTTCTTGGCAACCTGCCTAATCCGAGCAAGTCAGAATCTGTAGCGCGGGTGGTTTATCGTTCGACGGAGCTCACGACGAAGTCCCCCGCCCCCGTATCAAGTATGGGGCAGGCATTGGCCGACCACACCTGTCCTCGACCTGGATCGGGGAAGGGATCGGTGCTACATGTGCATCATGTCATAATATGCTCTTTCACTTGCGGGTTATTACGGTAAAGAAGAAAGTCGCCCCTTTTGCTTGTGACCTGCGATATTGCATTATTCCCTTGTCAGGCTATAGTAAATTGTTGGGTTTCGGTCTCGCTCAGCCTAACCTTGTAATTTCATACCGTCTTTTTTCTTTTTTTGGCATTTATTTTAGCTAAAAGAATTAAAAAAACTTGTAATCCTCTTCATTTTTGCTTTAATACTACTTCAAGTGCAAAAAGCAATTTTCTACCATCTTCTATTATCTCGCAGCGATTTTAGTGATATATTAAACATAATATTCGATTAAAAACTAGTGATTTTCTGAAAATGGAATCAAAAAACGTCCCTCAAGGAATGATTAATTACCCAATTGCATGTTATATAGTAGGAATTGCACTTATAGGCTATTTATTAATTGCAGTTTGTGCAATTATATTTGTATATCTTAATATATTTGAATATTTAGCTAAAGCAAGCATTCTTAGAACGCATATTTTATGTGGAGCTTTTGGTATGTTGGGGGCTTCCGTTGCATCTATACGTAAGTACTATAAATATCTGATTTCACATAGCACATCAATTATAAAAAACTCTGAGGTTTCTCCTATGGATTGGAGCCTTGGATGGGTTTATTATTATGTTACAAGGCCTATATTAGGTTCTATTTTAGGTGCAATCACATTTACATTGAGTTTTATAGGTTTTCAAATATTATCTGATGTACATCACATAGAGATTTCGAGCAAAGGGAAAAATCTTATTTTTGCAATTGCTTTTGTATCTGGTTTTTCTGTAAGCCACGTACTTGATCGTTTGGAGGCAATTTCAAAGCAAATATTCAAGTCGTCATCTGACAGAGAAGGAAACTGATCATGTCCACCAAAGAATTTGGTTGTTTTTTTTGTAAAGGGAAATCATCGGATTATGACGGTAAATGCCAAACATGTGGTGCACCCATTAATATCGGTTCCGAATTACTTAAGCAACAAATAGATGAGTATAAACCTGAAAAAATAATTGGCCGCGGTTTTTACGGCTGGACTCTTAAAGTCACAGATAAAGTACTTCAGCCTTTTGTAGTAAAAATAGTTCCCGTCCATCGCTATACGAACGAACCTCTAAATGAAAATGAAGTTCAAGCACTGGTAAAATGTTCACCTCATCGAAATTTAGTTCGTTTTTGGAGAGCACTAAAGACACATCTTGATTTATTAGAAAAAGAAATTGAAGTGTTTTGTATGTTTTTTGACTACACTAAAAACGCGGTGCCTCTTAGAGAAAAATTGCTTGATGAAGATTTTAAACTTACAAAAGTAGATGTTGTAGACATTCTGTCCGGGATTGCAAGTGGGCTGGGACGAATGCATTCAAATGATTTATGGCATGATGATTTGCATGATGACAATGTATTAATCAGAAATGTTGAGCCAGATGAAAACCTTTCAGAATTATATGAAGCAAAAATTATTGATTTTGGATCTACTAAACCGCAAATATCAGGTGAACCAGAGCACGGACAAAGAAGTGACTACGAATATCTTAGTAAGCATATCTATACCTTAGTGGCACATTTTGAAAAAATTAATTATCGCACATTAACGCCGTCAGATCGTGCATTTGCAAAAAAAATGCGGATACTAGGCCAGCGACTCTCAGACCTTAATGTTTCCAGAAGAAATCTAGTTCCTTCTTCAGTAAAAACTGAAATAAATGCTGCACTGGACGAAACAAAAATTGGAAGTGACTTTTTATCATTCGAAGAGATGAAAAAGCAGTCATCTGTATCATTAAGTGAACCTTTATCAAATACAAATGCATTAAATTTGAAGCCCCGGGATATATGCATATTGTTTAGAGATTCGCTACATTGGGAAAATCGGGTCGAAAAATCTGAGCCAGTGTTAGTTGTTGGTCCGCGTGGCTGTGGTAAAACGATGCTACTCAGATATTTGTCTATTTCAAGCCAAGCAAGACCGCAAGCAGGCGAAAATATTGCAGAAGACGTGGCTGTTAGGCTAAATAAATTAAGTTATGTGGGATTTCTTGTAAATGCTGGTCAATTGCGCACACCGTTTATTAGGTCTGCATATAAGAAACTTGTGGCACATGATCAAGGCTTGGCGGAAGAATTTTGTAGGGAATATATAAATGCGCAATTTGTTTTTGAGGTAATTGATGACAACGTTCAGGACATCGTTCACAAAAATAATGGTCAGGACATCGTTCAGTAAAAACGCAGAAACACAGTAATATCAAGGTGCCATGACCAAAAGATTCAGGTTCATCGTAATGGGTAATTAAGTTCTTCAAGCTGCGTTTTACCCAGGAACAGTTTCAACTTTTGTTCTTTGACATCGATAGTAGCCACAACGTATTCATACTGAGCTTCCAGTGGGACTGTAAACACCTCGCCGAAGATATTCAGTCTGAGGTCACTACGGATGAAGCGCACGAAATGGTAACGGCCTTCATTCGGCTTCTTCAAGGGATGTGTCGGTACATTGGTTTTGTTCGGGAAGACCAGTTTGTTCTCCGTGCAAGCCAATGCTTTGAGCGGGGTTTTCCCCTTGATCTTGCTGTAGCGATAGGTGCTGTTATGTCTGTGCTCGAATGCAAGCGATTCCTGCCGAAGCTCCGTCATTGACGTCATCACAATCTTGCCGATAAACTTCTGGCGATAATGGTCGTTGAACTTTTCGACCACTCCGTTGCGCCAGGGTTCGGAAGGTGGGATGAACCACAGATTGACTCCGTAGTGGAGACAAAGCCGAATAAATGGTCCCATACTTCGTGGATGGGCTGGACTTCCGAAGAAGGCCAGTTCGTTGTCTACCTGAAGATTTTCAGGGATGCCCATACGTTGCCAGACGGCATAAACAGCGGTCAGAACACTTTGTGCTGATCGAGAGGACATCGGCTCAATCCCGCACCGATTGGTAGCAGAATCAATGGCATTCAGGCTGTAGAAGCGGGTTGGGCCGGTAAGATAACAGGGGCCTACGAAATCAAGCTGATGGGTCTGGTTGGGTTTCATCGCAGGGAGTTCCGGATATTTCTTGCCCTTTGGTTCATAACGACCTGTCCGCCGATGAGTCAACTCACGACGGAGCAAAATACGTCCAATGGTGCTGAGGGAGGGAATCGGTTGTACCGCCATGTCGTTCATCTCCCATTGGATGGCCTGATTGCCGCAGAAAAGCCCCTTGTTGTACAGGCTCAGCCGAACCATCTCCACGATATCTTCTATCTCAGCAGGCGTGCGGCATGGGCTGGAAAGTGGTCGCCGAGAATGTTCTTCACACCACGTCGGATCATCATGGGTATGCCGTGACACCCATTTATACAACCATCGTGTTGTTTTGCCCAGTGAGGCACAGATACTCTCAGGAGCTTCCCCATCGAGATATCTCTGTACTGCATTTGCCCGTTCTTTCCGAATCTTCTTTATCATGAACACCTCCTAAAAAAATTAGGTGTCCATTATAAAGCAGGCTGTGGCTATTCGATTTTCAAAGATCGTTTACTGAACGATGTCCTGACCATTATTTTTGTGAACGATGTCCTGAACGTTGTCATTTAGAACTATTTCATGGCTTAAATCAGAAAAACTGGCAAACATAGAAAATAGAGATATTCAGCCCCTAATCCCCGCTATATATCGGCTATTAGGGGTTAACCATCTGGAAAATTTTAACAAAAATACACTCGATGATATCCTTGTAATGCTTGAACATAGGATTGTAGAGATGTCTAACCTGCCTGCACCTGATAAATATAAACCAATGCATTTAAGCAGCGATGAGGTATTGCAGCAATTAGCTAGAATTTTTAAATCAATACCGTGGGCGAAAGATAAAGATGCTTGGTTTCTATTAGACGATTATAGTCCAACAGTACTTCCTGAATTGGCCATTTTGGCTTACAATCCAGTTATATTTAGACTTTCCAGCGAAGTAAAAATAAAGGTAATTACTCAGTGTATTTTTAAGCACTACCGTTAAGAGCGGACAAAATCAGGCAATTCGCCGCGAAATAGCATCTTTAAAGCCTGGCTCGAACTTACCCC
>Ga0209211_10006565_pt1 | contig 16758 bp, 10 predicted proteins | sample RifGroA2_FD_183992 | JGI IMG/M metagenome (GOLD analysis project Ga0209211, IMG submission 183992) | Groundwater microbial communities from Rifle, Colorado, USA - Groundwater A2 (SPAdes) (version 2) | ecosystem: Environmental > Aquatic > Deep subsurface > Groundwater | place: Rifle, Colorado... | reverse complement strand
ATAATACGCCGAACAATGATTCGTCGTTGCCGTCTTTTCATGAGCCGTTTACCGTAACGAATGGCGTAATTCATTGGAACGATGCAACAGGGTATTTGGCAAAATCAGCGCAGGATACAACAGATATTTGGAACATTGATCTTGCAGTTCCTTGCTTTACCGGCGAATGCGCGCAAGACTGGGCGAGTTTCGTCACGGGCATAAACAATTCAGCCAATCCGGCGCTTTATACACAGCCAAAAGCCAACGAACATAAAGTATTCGGTTGCGATTTATGGGTGGAAGTAACTGGCGTGAGTTTGCCCGGAATTTTATGTAATGAAAAAGTTGATCTTATGCTTGTGCTTGATAGATCCGGAAGCATTGGGGGTGCCATAACAGATTTAAAAATTGCTGCAAAAGCATTTGTGGACGCTTTGACGCCGTCAACAGATGGAAATCATGTTGGCGAAGACAGTTTCGCGGATACAGGAACTTTGGATATCGGTTTGACCGATAATGGCGCCACAGTGAAAGCCGCGATTGACGCTTTGGTATCCTCGGGATTTACCAATCTTAAAGAAGGAATTGAAATAGCCACAGCGGAACTTGGCGGCGTAAATGACAGGCCCGCAATTCCGGATTTCATGGTTATAATTACCGATGGACAGCCGAACCGGCCGCCGGATAATGCCAACGCTGAAGCAGTGGCGCTTGCTGCCGCAACCGCAGCCAAAGCAGCAGGTATAAAAATATTTGTTGTGGGTGTTGGCGCGCAGGTTGATCCAGCCTATCTGAAAACCATTGCATCGGGTGATGACCATTATTTCGCAGCTGCAGATTACGCGAATCTTGAGCTTCAGCTCTCAAATCTGGCGCAATGCACACAGTAAGGTTAACTATCGACTATCAACTATCAACTACCAACTACCAACTGTTAACTGTTAAATGTCAAATGTTATTTGTAGCGCGAAGCGCAATGTTCATTACATAAATTAAAAAATACAGTCCCGCCCAAGTTTTTGGATGTTGAATTATAACGCCCCCTGCCCAGACTGTTCGAGAATGAATTTTTGTAGGGGCGACTCTTGTGGTCGCCCGATGATTTAGAGAAATTCTGGGCAGGCACAAGACCTACCCCTACATTTTTACGAATTCTCGGACAGTCTGGAACGAAAACGGGATTCTCCCTCTTTAAATAACAGGGAGGTAGAGGGAGTTATGAGAAATAATATATATAACATCTAAAAACTTGGGCGGGAATAAAGGCCGACGGTCAGCCTTAGGCTGACTGAAAAAAATTAAGTAGCTTGCCTCGATCGGAGGGTCATACTCGAGGTAAGTGAGCCCCATATTGGGGTAAGTTGCTTAATGAGACGCTAATTAAGATATTGTCATTGCGAGGAGCGCAGCGACGTGGCAATCCCACGGATACACAGATTGCTTCACTTCACTTTGTTTCGTTCGCAATAACTTACAAAAAAAATATGAAAAAAATATTATTTGGACTCGCGGCTTTTGCCTTGGTAATAGCCACGGTCCCAATGTTCGCGGCTTTTGAAGCGCACGTTATTAACGTGACAGCCACAATTGAAAATGCCTTGCAAGTAACTCCGAGCGAAATCTCTTTTGGAACTACATTTCCACAAGAAAGGCTTGATAAAACTTTTGAAGTTTCTATCTCAAATTCATTCAGAGAAGAGGGTAGGGTAGATGATGTCACCTATATTATCCGCCAGAAGCCAAAATGTGTTCTTGTTGCCACGGGTACACAATTACCACAATATGGTTTAGTTACGGAAATTGAAGGAAATTTTGTCTGTGTTGATGACGTAAATTATGACATTCTGCCATTGCTTTGTCCCTATCTTTCAAAACATGAAATAACAACAGATAGCCCGGAGAATGATAGCGCGGGAATTAACGCGTTTCATGGCCTGCCAGGTCCTTGGACTTTGCAAACAACGATAGCAACGCAAGTTGCGGGAAAATTAGTAAAATCAACAGGTGATGTGTCTGATATCTGGAACATTGATTTGAAAGTTCCATGCTTCAAAGGCAGTTGCGCGCAGGATTGGGCAGCATTTGTCCATGAGCAAAACCCACTGGCAGATCCAGTCGCATATATGGCTGATCCATTATTAGAGCATCAATTATTCGGATGCGATTTATGGCTTGAAGTAAATGGCGTGAGTGTTGCTGGTTCAACTGAACCAGAACGCCCAACCGTTGGCGCGGCAAACTTCGTGGCAGGAACACCAACTTGTAATATCACAATTGACGATAGCTTTGGTGAAGATACCGCGATCACATTTAACAATATTCAGGAAGGCATAGATGCGGCTGAAACAGGGCAAACAGTCTGTGTCGCAGAAGGTAACTACAATCAGTTCACGGTGAATAAGGCGCTCACGGTCAGAGGTCTTAATGATCCAGAAGGTGGAAGCGCGGCGATTGTAAAACCATCTAGCTCGGCAGTAGGCGCTTTAGCACTCGTGACCGCAAGTAATGTCACTATCACTGGTATTCAGTTTGATGGCGCGGGGTTTACTATTGCCGATCAGGCATCTGGTATTCAAATTTCGCCTGTTGACGCCAGCTTAAGCAATGTGAACATCACCTACAACGTGATCAAAAACATTGCTACTGCTTCTGGTTTCGCCGCAAAAGGTATTCAATGGTTCACTGATACCAATAGCGGATTCCAGTTGAGCAATTCAAACTTTAAACACAATACAATCAGCAATATTTCAGCAGTAACAAAGGGCGGATATGGCGTCCAAACTGTTGGTGCAATGAGTAATGTAGCAATAGAGAACAACACTATTAGTAATACTACTGGCGCGTGGGGCGCGGGCGTGGCAGTCGATACTAAGAATACAACCCTCACTGTTATGTCGGGCGATTCCATTGCCTTTAATCAGATAATGACTAACGTCAGTGATAGCATATCTCGATTTGGTGTACAAATTGAAAATAGCATAGCTGGCTCGGGTATAGCAGTAAATCAAAATAATCTTGAGACTCTTCTGTACGGAGGTGGAAATACAAATTTCGGTACCGAAGGCACCTTGAACGCTCAAAATAACTGGTGGGGTACGATCGCTCCTACTTTAGGAGTTGACGTATTCGAGGTACCAATAACGAATGATGTAGATTTTACACCGTCTGAAGTTGTGGCGTTCCCGCAAAATTAATATTTGATTGTATCTTACAATGATTTGATTTTCGGTCTCTCCTTTCTTTCCGCCCCTACACTCCATACTTATTGTCATGCTGAATTTATTTCAGCATCCCACGGTAATCAAGGGGATCCTGAATCAAGTTCAGGATGACAAGAGAAAATGGTGCGGTAAGAGAGGAAGACGGGAAATTAAATCCATAAAAGCTAACAAGCTAAATCAATAATCCTTAAAGGTCGATCCCCGAAAATATCGGGGAAGGGAAGTTAAGTGATTTTCCTCAGTCAGTAAGGAGGGTCAGTAAGGGGAAAAGAAGAACCCCGAGTTGGCGAATACAATCGTCAAACACAATGGGGTAAGTTACTTAATTGGTTCATTAAAAAACGCAGATAGTTATAACTTTAATACTTAATAAGAATATACTATGAAGAAAATATTATTTGGATTCGCGGCATTCGCACTCGTGATTGCCACAGTTCCAATGTTCGCGGCTTTTGAAGCGCACGTCATCAACGTCACCGCGAAAATAGAAAACGCGCTATCAGTCACACCAAGTGAAATCAAGTTTGGAACCGTATTTCCGGAAGAAGTTTTACATAAGCCATTGGTTGTGCAATTGAGCGAATCATTTAGCGCTGAAGGAAACGCAGATGATGTTGAATACATTATTCGCCAAAAGCCAAAGTGCGCTATCACTTCGCAAAATGGCACAGTAGTTGACTTGGGCGCCGGCACAGCAACCGGGCATCCGAAGTTGGGTCCAGAAGATGTACCATTTATTGATTGCGGCCAACCACCGCGGCCATTGGCAACTGATGGTTCGGAAACATGGGGTCCGCTTCCGTCGCTTTGTCCATATCTTTCAAAGCATCCTGATTTAACTCCGGCAAATGATGGTTCACTAGATTCTTTCCATGAACCATATGTATGGTCTGGTAATCAGCTTGTTTGGACTGATGTTTTGGGAAGATTGGCAAAGTCACAAAACGACATTATTGACACATGGGATATTGATTTGTCAGTTCCATGTTTCAAGGGACAATGCGCGCAGGACGAACAGGTTCCGGCTGCGTATGAACTTGACCCAAGGCTTGAGCACATGATATTTGGTTGCGATCTTTGGGTAGAAGTTACCGGGGTTTCACGATTACCAATTGATCAGCAATAACTCAACGAGCGCTAAACGCGCCTAAATTCATAAAGGGCTAAATATATGTTTAAGAAAGTAATGATTGCAATAGGAGCATTCGCCTTGATCATAGTGTCGGTGCCGCTTTTTGCCGCCTTTGAAGCCCATGTCATCAATGTTACTGCGACCATAGAAAACGCGTTGAAAGTGAATACGAATTCCATTGATTTTGGAACCGTATTCCCGCAGGAAAAATTGGACAAGGATTTCACGGTGTCATTAAGCGACAGCTTCGTATCATCTCAAGGCGGCGGAGGGAATCTCGTATTGAATTTTGGATTTGAAACGCCCGAAGTAACCGACCCTGCCAAATGGCAGATTTTCCCCGACGGCACCAGCGGTTTGGGCTGGACTGTTGAATGGGAAACCGGAGTTAATACATTTAATAGCGTTTCCAGGCCAAATCCCGCACTGCAGGAATTGCATGAAAATGTTTTGGGTCCGGCCGCGGAAGGCGACCAATACACGGAGCTTGATTCAGACTGGGACGGGCCGAGCGGTTCTTTGAATGGCGAGCCGGCTTTGGTAAAAATTTACCAAAACATAGCTACGGATATCGGAACCAAATATGAATTACGCTACGCGTATTCGCCCCGGCCAAACACTGCTTTTGGCGATAACCTTTTGAGGGTCAGGATTAATGGTGTGGAGGTTCAGACCCAGCAATTAGCCGGAGGCGGCGCCATTGCCTGGCAGTATTACACGTATGTGTTTACCGGCACGACCGCCACTACGAAAATTGAATTCGCCGGCGGCGGAACCAATAATTCATTGGGCGTATTCTTGGATGATGTCAGCCTAAGAAGCATTGGCAAGGACGTGTCATACGTTATCAGGCAAAAGCCAAAATGCGTAGACGAGACAGGAGCTCATCCTCAAGTGACCGAAGACGCCAATGGCGTTTTCCATTGCCCGGATGGGTCAACCATGATGCCATTGCTCTGCCCGTATCTTTCAAAGCATGAAATAACCGCTGACGGCACCGTCGCGAATAACGACGGCCCTGGCATTACAGCGTTTCATGGTTTGCCAGGCCCTTGGACATTAGCGACTACATTGCTAACGCAGGTTGGAGGCGGTCTGTCCATAACAGAACAGGACGTTTCTGACACATGGAATATTGATTTGAAAGTTCCATGTTTCAAAGGCGCGTGCGCGCAAGATTGGGCAACGTTTGTGAAAACAGAATCGGGAAACGCAAACATTGATCCGGCAGATTACATGGCAGACCCACTGCTTGAACACGCGATTTACGGATGCGACTTATGGCTGGAAGTTGTCGGTATCGGAGGCGTTACTCCATCACCGGAACTTATTCCATAATTGATTTTCCATCTCTCCTTCTCCAGTTTCTCGTGTCATCCTAAATTTCAATTTGTCATCCTGAATCCTAAAATACTGTCTTGCTGAACTTGATTCAGCATCCCCCTGAAAGTAGTGGGATTCCGGCTCATAGGCCGGAATGACAGAGTGAAAGAGAGGTTCAGGGTGACAAAGAGAAAGGCCGGAATGACATAAAAAAATTGGAGCAGGAAGACGGGAGATTAAAAAAAATGTCATGCTGAATTTATTTCAGCATCCCCCCGAAAATCATTAGACCCTAAAATATTATAGATCCTGAAACAAGTTCAGGATGACAAAATTAAAAAAAATTAAATCTATGATGAAGAAAATAGCATTTGGAATCGTAGCATTTGCCATAATCATCGTAACTGTACCGTTATTCTCGGCATTTGAGGCGCACGTGATTAATGTTACTGCGAAAATTGAGAATGCTTTGCAGATACGACCAGATGCCATTACCTTTGGAACCGTATTTCCGCAGGAACAATTAGACAGGGTTGTGACCATTGCATTAAGCGAGTCAGCGGCACAGAGCGAAATTGCAAGCGTTGAGTATATGATAAAACAGAAGCCAAAGTGCGCCATTGACATTGGCATCACCGGCGAGGCGTTCGCGCAAGCAACGGAAGATGCCCAAGGAAATTTTGTATGCCCTGAAAATTACCATATGCTTCCATTGCTATGCCCGTATTTATCAAAACATTCGCCAAAAACCAATGATACCAGCATACCGGCATTCCATGGGCCGCTTGCGGACTGGACCGATGCCATATCAAACCAATTTAAAGCATTGGGCAAGCTAACGAAAACAGAGCCGTCAACCGACTGGACCATTGACTTGAAAGTCCCTTGCTTCGCGGGAATGTGTGCGCAAGACTGGGAAAAATTTGTCACCGGCATAAATCCAAACGTGAATGCGGCGGAGTATATTCAGCCGGCGGATATGGAGCATGCAATTTTTGGATGCGACCTATGGTTTGAAACCACAGGGATACGCAGGGGAGAAGAATTGCCCGTGTGCGTGCCGACAACAGAAGTTTTGGATGGCGCGGATAATAATTGCAACGGACTTATTGATGAAACCCTTTTCATGTCTGAATACGTTGAAGGAAGCGATACAAACAAAGCATTGGAAATTTATAATCCAACCGGTTCGGACGTGAATCTTAATGGCTATGCTATTCAAAGTTATGTAAATGGTTCCCCAACGGCAAGCGCGACCTACAATCTTCCCAATACGACATTAGCGTCAGGACATGTATTTGTAATCTGTAATTCTGGAAGTTCTGGTTTGCCACCTACTGGTAAATGCGATGCATTAACAAACAGTAATGCAATAGATTTTAATGGTGATGACGCATTAGTTTTAAGTAATGGTTTAATAGCTTTGGATATAATCGGTCAAGTCGGCAATGATCCGGGTACGGAGTGGGGCAGCGGTTTAATAAGCACGGCAGATAATACAATAGTACGCAACTGCGCAATTACGCACGGCGATGTAAATGGCGCTGATGCGTTTGATCCGGCAACAGAATGGATAGGGAATGCCATTGATACGTTCAGTAATTTAGGTTCGCATAATTTGGTTTGTCCTTAAATAATTTACAATAGATTTTCCCCTCTTAAGGTAAGAGGGGCGAGGGGAGTTATGAATGTTGGATATCAAGAAGGAGCTTGTTCGATAACAAACGTTCATAACTCCTCCCACCCTCCCCTTACCTTAAGGGGAGGAGTAGTTGGAAGATTATTTTTCATAATTCATAATTCTTGATTCATAATTCATAAAATATGTCTGAAGATAATACGCAAAGAACGCAAGAGGCGCAAATGAAGCCCGCGGAATCAAAAAAAAGAAGAATATCAAAAGGAAAAATTGTTTTAATCATTATAATATTATTTGTTGCCTGGTTTGGAGCCATACAGTATATGTCGGCGGATAGATACACGGCAGTCGTCAATGTTATTGAAGGGGTGGACAAAGTCGGAGTGAACCCGACAACCGAACTTTTAGATTTTGGAGATTTATCCAGAGATACGGCGCAGACAAGAACTGTCACATTGGTAAATACGGGCAAGATGACAAAGTACATACAGATATGGAAAAAAGGCGAATTGGCGGAGATTATGACATTATCAAAAAATAATTTTGAATTGAAATCCGGAGAAGAGTATAGGCTTGAATTCACGGTAAAAATTCCGTCGTCAGCCGAGTACCGGAAGTATGAGGGATCTGTAGCGATCTTTAAATGGCCAAAGGTGTGGTAGGGTATGTAGATAATTAACCTAATTAACCTAATTTCTAATTAATCTAAAAAATTTCTAATTCCAAATAATAAATATTAAAAAATATTTAGGTCAATTAGAAATTTACAAGCTATGGTTGATGAACAAAATGACGACAATAAAATTGAAACTGAAAATAATGCCAAGCCTACAAGGAAGAAATCTGTTCTTCGAAAAATTATCGGATGGTTAGTATATATTGGTGTGATTGTCGCAATGGTGTATTATACGCCGAAGATTTTGACCAAAGCGCTGGGAACTGATTCTCCCATCGCCGCGATAACTTCCTCATCAATGTGGCCGGCGCTAAAGAAAGGCGATCTCGTTTTGGTAAAAGCCGTGCAAAAGGATGAATTGGAAGTGAAAGATATTATTGTGTACAGAAACGAAAAAGGATTTACCATCCATAGGATCATTGAAATAAATGGAGAAAAAATTATCACAAAGGGAGACGCGAATAATATTTCAGATGTGGCAATAACATATAAAGACGTTGTTGGAAAAACATTATCTTGGAGTTCAGGAAATCCGATAAGAATACCAAGTATGGGTTATATAAGCATTTGGGTTAATTCATATAGAAGCAGTAGGCAATAAGCCATAACTGATAGCATGAGTTAAAAGTTAAAAGTGCAAAGTGCAAAATTACAGTTTAAAATTTAAAGTTTATTAATTATCCTTAATATAAATCCGTAGCTGAAAGTTGTAACTTTGAACTTTGAATTTTGAACTAATATATTATGCGCTGGAAAAAGAAAAAGAAAATGTATAAAAAAATAGCAAAAGTGTTCGGTAAAACCGTAAGCACGGCTTTGCTATTGATTGTTTTTCTCGCAAACCAGGCTCAGCTTATCGGCGCATATGAGGCGCATGTTATTAATGTTACTGCAAAAATTGAAAACAGATGCCAGGAGCCATTTTCCATTTCAGGAGTGAAATTTAATGATAAAAATAAGAATCAAATTCAGGATCCCGGCGAAGAGGGTTTGAGCGGATGGATTATAGTATTAAGCAAGGGCCCGTATGAAGCGCAATTTGATTATGATAATTCAGGATATATAAATGGTGACGACAGGGTTATTCTACAAAAAGTAGTAAACGCGGAAATTTCATGCCCGCTAGCCAAACAATGCGATATCAATAACGATACTTTAGTTGATGCCTCAGATGTAACAGCATTTACAAATTATATTAATAGCAAAGACTTGGGAAATAAATCAACGGCAGCCGATGGCACATATTCATTTACCGGAGAATTTATCACGCAGGGTCCGTATGTTATATATGAAGTGCCAAAAGAAAATTGGACCAATTCCACCCCAAGCGTAAAATATTTTGAAATTTTGGAATGTGGAAATAATACCGTGAATTTCGGAAATTATCAGGGCGAAGTTGAAATATCATGCGGAGATGGAATTATAAATCAGTTGTCAGAAGAATGTGATGATGGAAATAATATTTCGGGAGATGGATGCTCAGCCGAATGCAAAACAGAAGCCTGCTTAAATCCTTTAGTATTGGATTTTGATACTGATGGCGCCGGCAATCCTATTGTTCGCGGACAAATCGTTGATAATGAATATTCGGCTTACGGCATAACAGTCAAAGGGCATAATTACAATGGAGCTCATCCGCAAATAGCAATTACATTTGATTCCTCAAACCCGACCGGCGCGATCAACGGCGACAGGATAAAGGACGTGGATCTTGGCACGCCGAATATTATGTATGCTGGACCGGGGATGAGTGAAACCGGGGACAATAAAGAGCCATCAAATAGTTTAGCTTTACATAATGTATTAATTCTTCCTGATAATGCCGTTGACACAACACCGGCTGACGGCAATATTGATGATCCCAACGACGAGCCGGCAGGCGGATCTTTAAGCTTTATCTTTGATCGCGAATATACTTTTTCATCAGTGAAATATATTGATTTGGATTGGTCTACGGGCGAAGTGGTCGGGTATTCTAACGCAACCGGAACCGTACAGGCGTTTTCAATACCAGTTCCAAAAGGTACGGGAAATTCCGTGCAAACCATTGCGGGAGATGAAACCACGAAAATCAGGAATTTGAAATTGCGCGGACGCGATTCATACGCCATTGATGAAGTGAGGCTTTGCCTTGTAACGCAGTGCGGAAATGAAACTGTTGAAACAGGCGAGCAATGCGATGATGGAAATAGAATTGATGGCGACGGTTGCGACAATACCTGCAAAATCACAAATTATTGCGGAGACGGCACCATACAAACTCCAAACAGTTTTGAACAAAATGAAGAGTGCGACGACGGCGAGAATAATGGGACGCTTGAATCTCAATGCACGACACAATGTACTACAAAGAAAAATGAATGTGATGCAAAATCGCCGGGGTATTATAAAAATAATGATGGTTGCCAGAATGGGACAGGTGAAAGCGCCTGGGCTGATGAAGTGAATGTATTATCAGATACATACTTTGATGTTTTCCAGGCAATGACAGGAACGCAAATGTGCGTAGTGCTTGGAAATAGCAGCTGCAATACCGGAACTGATGTGGAAAGAGCGCGATGCCGAGCCACATGGCACCTCTTGGCGGATGAAATGAATTCCGTTGGAGGCCACCTGCGTCCGGACGCGCTTGTTGCCGGAGGCGATGACGGAAATACAGCATTTGATACTTTAGGCATAAGTGCAACATCAACAATTTCGCAGGCGATGTCTATTATTGAAAATATTATTGCTGATACAAATTCCACAAAAGATAATTTAAACCGCGCGCAATATATTGCATCAAGAATTTACGGCTGGTACGAAAATGAAAATCCGCAAAAATCTGAATGCGTATTACCGGGCTTTGGAAATGGCGTGCTGGAAACAGGCGAGCAATGCGATGACGGAAATCTTATTCCATGGGACGGATGTTCGCCACTTGGAATAAGCGAGGTGGTATTAAATGAAATATTGCCAAATCCTGCCGGCTCCGATAACGCCCCAATGCCGAATGGCGAATGGGTGGAGCTTTATAATCTTTCACCAAAACCAATTTCATTAAACGGATGGGCGCTGTATGATTCAATTGACACGCATGAATTATTAATTACAGATGCCAATACTGATCTTGCGACAACAACCATACCGGCCCTTGGTCGGCTTGTGGTATTTAGAAATGAAAGCACGATATTTGAATTAACCAATACAAAAGATATCGTAAGATTATTCAATAAAAAGATAACACTTGGCGGAAATTCCAACGATGTTTTCTCATGGACTTCCTCAAAAGGCGAGGGGTTGTCATACGCGCGCGTGCCGGATGGAACAGGGGATTGGGTGGATCCGTGTCCGACTCCGGGCGGGGAAAATACCATTGAAATGTGCGTAGAGAATATTGTGGAAACCATTGATCAATCCTTAGCTGTGCCACCAGAGCCGATCATTGAAGAAGAAATTGAAATTGAAGATGTTGCGGATCCCGCGGATGATGCGGCGAATTTTCCTGAATCATATTGGATTGATCTTATGGGCGAAGAGTCACGTTTTCAAAATGATGCGAGATTGGTCAATGAAATACAGCCAATGCCAGAAATACCAGAAGCCATGCAGGATCAGCTTACGGCAACATCTACGTCTACAACCACAGATAGTATTATAAATGAAACACAAGAGCCGATAATTGAAGAAAATGCGCCGGTTCCTACAGAAAATGAAATTCCCATTGAAGCGCCGGAGGAGGTAGACGATCCCGAGCAGGCGATTTTATCAAACAATGAACAGCAAGATGAGGTTCCAATAGAGCTAACAATTATACCTCCGCCTCCCCCCGATCCCGATGAAGTAATTTAATTATACAGATAAAAAAAACGAGAATTTTTATTCTCGTTTTTTACTATTTTACAATAGTAATATTATGCTTTTGAAAGCATTCCTTGCTGTTTTAACATAGCGCGAAATGTGGGGCTTATTTGCTCGCATTCTTCAAAAGAACTTGCTATGGCTTCAACCTGATGCTCTCCCGGCTTGCAGTCTTTAGTGGGCCGTAAAACCACAAAACGATTGCAGGTTTTCAGAGTCGCAAGCCTATGGGCGATAATGAAGCTGATTCTGCTTTGGCAGAAACGGTCAAGATTTTCTATAAGCTGTTTTTCCGTCAAGGCATCAAGATTGGATGTACCTTCATCAATAATGAGTACGGCCGGGTCTTTGGCAATAGCGGTCGCCCATGCCACGCGCTGGCGCTGTCCTCCTGAAAGCTGGACTCCATCCTCACCGATTTTTGTGTCCAATCCGTTTGTAAGCCGTTCTCCAAATTCCATAATTTGGCAGTCGTCCGCGATTTCCAACAAATGATTTCTGTCGTGGACACCTTCGGGAAGACCGAAAGCTATATTATCAAGAATTGAGCCGTCTAAAAGATCTACTTGTTGGGGAATAAAACCGACCAAGCGCCTCCAGCTTGTCAGCGAAAGTTCTTTAAGGGAAATTCCGTCAATGAGAATTTCTCCGCATAAAGGATCAAAGTGGCGCAAAAGAAGCGAAGTAAGCGTTGTTTTTCCTGAACCGCTTTGGCCGATTAACGCGATGCGGTCTCCGCGAACAACTTCAAGATTGAAATCGCGTATCGTGTGCATACCATCCTGATAATCAAAAGTTATGCCGAGGAATTGGATTTTTTCAACTCCTCGCGAAGGCAGAAGCTTTCCGCTTTCAATCATGGCGCCCGGGCGCTCAAGCTCATCAAGCGCTTGCTTTACGACTGCCATAAGCTTGCACATGCGCGCTTCCATCTCGGTCATTCTCCAAACCTTGTCCATAACGGACTGGCTCCACAAAAGCATGGTAAGGAAAACGCCAACAGTGATAATGCCCGTTTCCGCTTGCTTTAATCCGTACCACAGAACCAGCATCCATAAAACAAGATTCAGCATGTCGCGCGCGCGTATGCATTTGATATTCCATTTCCAAAAGGCATGATCGGCCGTAAATATTTTTTGGAATTTTTCTCTGAACGATCTTATGGTATTTGCTTCCTGCGCGTTGTTTTTTATATAAACAACCTTATCAATTCTTTCTTCAATATATCTGCCAAGCTCTCTCCATTCTCTTTCAATAGGGGAGAATTCAACAAAAATTTTATAGTTCATGAACAAATTCCAAACAAGATTGATTATGACAATCCCAAGCATCGCGAGCCCGGCAAACGGCACAAGGATGCAAAGAAATATCGTGACGCAGGCGAATTCAGCAAAAATCGCGTATCCTTCAACCAGCATGGAATCTTCCATAGAAAGCGCGTTTTGTTCGCCTTTTCGTATGTATTCCGCGGTCAGATGTGTTCCTTCGCGCACGTGCTCGCCAACGGATTTTGAAAAAAATTTTTCGTAGAATGCTTCTCCTAAATAGAGGCGAAGCCTTGAAAGACACCGGTCGCGTATCACGCGCCTGTGATAATTCAAATTTTCTACAATAAATTTTAGTCCTCCGCTTGCCAGAAGCCACCATCCCGCTGTTCCAAACGCAAGCGCGTTTATGGATGTGATGACTTTTCCCCAGAAAAACGGGCTTGATGTGTGGAGAAGCACTCCGAAAAATTGTATCGCGACCATCTTCTTGAAATCTTTATCCTGCGACCGTCGCGTGTATTTGCGGAGGCGCCTAAATGTCCGGAAATGCTCAAATGAACTTTTGAGCCGTTTTGTTAGCCAGATCATTGGTTTTTTCCTTTCATTGTAATGAACATTTTTTACAGAAAAGAACAATAAAAAATATTACAATATTTTTGGAAAAGTGTCAAATTTAATATGCATAATTTTTTTCATGCATTGCCTGTTAGCGGTTGCATTGGATAAGGTGATAGAGATTGCCATATAATAGATTTTTCAATACAATTATGTTATAATAATCTTATGAAAATGAAAAAAGGTTTAAAAAGAAATAAATTTGAAAATAAGAAAAAAAATCGTTTTCTTGTTTTTATGTTAGCTGAAATTGCCATGGCATTTTTAGCGTATTTTTTTTCAAAAAATAAGCAAAATTTAGTACGATTTTCAAAAGAAGAAAAACAAGAAGCGATACAATATTTTAATGGAAATTTAGCAGGGACAAGCTTTTGGAATACGACAAAAAATAATCTGAAAGATTTTTTTATCCCGCACGAGGGAAATAACCATAAACCAAAATCACTGCATCCGAAGTCCTTGGCAACCTATGTATTTTTTGCATTATGCATAAAAATAATTGCAACGGCAGTATTATTTTTTGTGTATCCTGATCCCGCGTCAATGGCAAGAATTGTCGCGAACGAGATGATTCAATTTGCAAATGATGCAAGAATTGAAAATAATCTTCCTGCGCTTGTGGTAAATGATGTATTGGTAAATTCCGCCACGCAGAAAGGAAATGATATGTTATTGAGGGAATATTTTGCCCATGATACGCCGGATGGAAAAAAGCCATGGAATTTTATAAATAAAAAAGAATATGACTATGTATTCGCGGGTGAAAATCTGGCGATGGATTTTGTATCAGGCGTTATGATCCATGAAGCATTTATGAAAAGCCCGTCCCACAGAAGAAATATTTTAGATCCCGATTATAAAGAAATTGGTGTTGCGGTAGTAAACGGAAAAATGTTTGGAAACGATACGGATATTTTAGTAATGTTTTTCGGAACCCAGCGCCATGAATTGCTTGCCATGGAAAATGCAAAAAAAATTACATCTTCAGTGTCGAATGTCGTAGAAACTTCCTTACCAAACAACACCGCATCTCCCGCGACAACGCCCATGATTACAGAAGAAGAAAATATTATTACGGACGCAGGCCTAAGCGAAGGGATAATTGTTCTTGGCTCTAAAGAAAACCAGCCGAACGAAATAATCAATTTTATTATTGAATGGATGAATGTCCTTTTCATAGCGTTTATTTTATATATAGGAATGTGCCTGATACTTAATATATTCGTGAAATTTAAAGTTCAGCACCAGTCGCTTATATTGCAAAGTTTCGTTGTCATTTCGCTTATAATGGCTTTATTGGTAACCAAGCTTCATTTTATAGAACAAATTACAAAGCAATTAAAGATATTGTAGATAAACCTGATTTGCCCGAACTCATATAAATGATATAATAAGAATGTATGAAAAAAACATTTGATGTTGTAAGTATAGGAGGGATAGTTCGTGATATCACGTTTTATACCGACAAGGGGCGCATCATTAAAACTCCGGACAATCTCACGGCTCAGAAAATGATAGCATTTGAATATGGCGCGAAAATAAATATTTTTAATACGAATTATACTCTTGGAGGCGGTGCGTCAAACACTGCCCATGTTTTTTCATTGCTCGGTTTGAAAACGGCTATAATCGCGCGGATTGGAAAAGATATTGAAGGGGAATTGATGATGAAAAAATCAAAAGAGGACAATATCTCTACTGATGCCGTACAAATTGATTCCGCGCTTCATACGGGTTATTCGCTTATACTTTGTTCCAGTAAAAAAGAACATGATCACGTGGTATATACTTACCGGGGCGCCAATGAAAATTTAGTGGTTGATGAAAAGGTTATGAATCCTTTGGATGCAAAATGGTATTACATCAGTTCTATGTGCGGGAGCAATTGGCTGAAAACCATGAAAAATATTATTGTTTTTGCCAAAAAGAAAAATATTAAGATCGCGTGGAATCCGGGAAATTTGCAATTGCAAGCCGGAAGAAAAAATATTGAAAAAATATTAAAGTGCGTGGACGCGTTATTTCTTAATAAAGACGAAGCCATTGAACTTGTTTTGTCAGGCGTGAAAATAGGCAAGCGAGATCCCGCATTTCTTAATAAGACGCTTTATCTGCTCCATATTCTAAATGAATGGGGGCCGAAAACCGTTGTGATAACTGAAGGGAAAAAAGGCGCTTATGCTTTACGCGATGATAAAGTGTACAAAGCAAAAGTAGTGAAGAAAAAAGTTGCAGATACGACGGGCGTGGGCGATGCATTCGGCGCATCATTTGTCGCAAGTATGATTGAAGAGCCGAAAAATATTGAAAGAGCTCTGCGGTGGGGAGTAGTGAATAGCGCATATAATCTTACAAAGGTTGGCGCTCAGGAAGGAGTATTGACAAGACAGGAGCTTTTGGAAAAAATTAAATAAATTTTAGTAATCATATGAGTTCAAAGTTCAAAATGCAAAATTAAATGTTTGCCATGTCTCAATAACTTTTAATTGAAAACTGTAACTTTGAACTTTTAACTTTAAACTTTGAACTTGTCATACTATGCTTAAATCATTATTATATCCGAAGTCAATAGCCATTATCGGCGCGTCCAGTGATTCAAAAAAAATCGGTTATTCAATAGCCGCGAATATTACAGCGTATAAATTCAAAGGAAAAACTTATTTTGTAAATATCCATAAAGATATAATAATGGGTAAAAAAAGTTATGCATCAATTTTAGATATTTCGGAAAAAGTTGACCTTGCGATAATTATTATTCCTTCCCGATCTGTAAATACGGTGCTTGAAGATTGCGGAAAAAAAGGAGTTTCCTCGGCCATTATAATCAGCGCGGGATTTTCTGAGGTCGGGGAAGAGGGAAAAAAGCTGGAAGAAGAGATGAAACAAATTTCCCAAAAATATAGTATGCAAGTGCTGGGGCCGAATTGCCTTGGCCTTTTAAATTCTCAAAATAATTTAAATGCGTCATTCGCCGATGGAATGATCCGCGACGGCAATGTAGCTTTTTTTTCACAGTCAGGGGCGCTATGCTCGGCAATGCTTGATTGGGCGGTGGATAAAAA
>Ga0209211_10006564_pt1 | contig 16758 bp, 17 predicted proteins | sample RifGroA2_FD_183992 | JGI IMG/M metagenome (GOLD analysis project Ga0209211, IMG submission 183992) | Groundwater microbial communities from Rifle, Colorado, USA - Groundwater A2 (SPAdes) (version 2) | ecosystem: Environmental > Aquatic > Deep subsurface > Groundwater | place: Rifle, Colorado... | reverse complement strand
AAGCCATAATTATCGCTTCCGAAGAAAATCTCGAAGCCAAAAGAGATTTTCTCAAAAAGATTGGCTCGAACCCCCGCCTCGCGTCCCGCTCGCTTCTTTTGGATTTCAAAAACCCTTGGCGTTATCTCTCGGAAATCCCTGTCGCGTCGCTTTGCGACGCTCCGCATTTTGGCGAAAACGGCGATTCTATTTTTTGGCTGCGGGACTTGGAATCGAACCAAAATTTTCGCTTTCAGAGAGCGACGTCCTACCTTTAGACGATCCCGCAATATTGTAAACTTAGCATATTTTTCTTAGAATTAGAAATCACACATACCATCAAAATTTTCTTTACTTAAAAACAAATGTGTAGTAAAATAGTCATATGAGGTATATATTTGCCATCATCGGTAGTGTTGTTGTGACTGTAACTTTAGTCGCATTTTTTTTTAATCTTAAACAAGTCAACGAAGAACGCGCGACTTTAATTATCAACTTGGAACAGCGGGCAACATTGCTGGCTGACAGCTTAAAAGAATCCGTTGAGCCTTTGTACGCGAATTCTTCTCAAACAACTCTCGAAGCGTCTCTGCAAAAAACCGTCAATAAATTCGCCAATCGTGAACGATTGGCGGGTATTGCTTTGTATGACAATAAAGGAACACTTCTTGCCACTTCTTCGGGACTGCCAAAAACAATAATTGAAAACACTAAATCAGTTTCTGACGCTATGGACAGCAATACGTCAAAGAGCAATTTTTTTGACGCTGATGGTGAAACGCGATATGTTTTCGTGGATACATTGCACAATGATACAGGTATCATCGGAGCGCTGATGATTGTGCAAAATGCCGGATATATAAGTACTAGCATTAATCAAATTTGGAAGAGTAATTTGCTAAAATTAGGCATTCAAATAATAATATTTTCAATTACTATTTTTATTATTTTAAGATTTTTTGTTTTCCGCCAGGTTGTACGTTTAGTTGAGTCTGTAAAAAAAATTCGTATGGGTGGAAGAAATGAAACTTTTAAAGACACAGCAAAATATTCTTTTTTCAAGCCCCTCGCCAAAGAAATTACTCATCTGACAAACAGCCTGCTACAGGCGCGCTCATCAGCCAGCGAAGAAGCTCGGATGAGACTAGAAAAACTTGATACTCCATGGACTGCTGAACGATTGAAAGAATTCATCAAGGCGTATTTGAAAGATAGAAAAATATTTATTGTCTCAAATCAGGAACCATATATTCACCAAAAAATCAAAAATGAAATTGTATGTTCCGTCGTGCCGAGCGGTTTGAACACAGCAGTTAACTCTGTGATGGAAGCATGCGGAGGAGTATGGATTGCGCATGGTGGCGGAGATGCCGACAAAGAAACAGCTGATGAAAATGGGAAACTTCAAGTGCCACCAAACGACCCTCATTATATTTTGAAACGAATTTGGCTTTCCGATAAAGAATTCGGTGGACATTACAGATTTTCGGTGGAAGCGATGTATTCTCTATGTTTGATGACTTATACCCGTCCAGTATTTAAAAAAGCGGATTGGATGATATATAAACAAATAAACAAGAAATTCGCCCAGACCCTGCTGACAGAATTGAAAGATGTGGAACAGCCGATAGTCTTAATACAAGATTATCATTTTGCTCTTTTGCCTCAAATGATAAAAGAGTCTCGTCCAGATGCGGAAGTAGGGATATTCTGGCATGTGCCTTGGCCCAGTCCGGAAGCATTTAGTGTCTGTCCTTGGCGCAAAGAGATTCTTAAAGGAATGCTGGGAGCGGACATAGTCGGGTTCAATACTCAGCAATTTTGCAATAACTTTATTGATACTATTGGGAAAGAAGTGGAATCGCTGATTGATTTAGAAACTTTTTCAATTACTCGCGAGGACCATACTACGCATATTAAATCTTTCCCGATTAGCATTGCTTTTTCGGATGGCAAAGAAACTCCAATGGAGCAATCAGAATTTAATAATCTTGGAATAAGTATTTTAAAGAAACTCGGAATTCAAACTAAATATTTTGGAATAGGCGTCGATCGGCTTGATTATGCCAAAGGAATTCCAGAACGATTTGCGGGGATAAAACATTTTTTTGAAGCGCATCCCGAGTATAAAGGAGAACTTACTTTTTTGCAGATCGCTTCTCCGCATCGCGAACATTTTAAAGAGGTTCAACAGCAATATCAAGATTGGATTACCAAAGAAGCGGATAAAGTCAATCAGAAATTTGGAACAAAAGAATGGAAACCAATTGTTTTAGAAACAACCCAATATAGTCAGAGAGATTTGTCAGCCCTATTTAAAATCGCTCATTTCTGTCTTATTACTTCCTTACACGATAGTATGAATCTTGTAGCTAAAGAATATGTGGCGATGCGAAATGATTCATTGGGTGTGCTTATTTTAAGCCAGTTTGCCGGAGCTTCGCGCCATCTGAAAGAAGCGCTTATTGTCAATCCGCACAATACGGAGGAAATTGGAACAGCAATTTTTACCGCTCTTTCGATGCCCACTTCCGAACAATATCGCCGAATGAACATTATGCGCACTGTTATTAAAGACTACAATGTCTATCGCTGGGCGGCAGAATTTATTAAATCGGTCACAAGTTTAAACTAATATTCTTTGATTTTTTCGAAATAATCGTTTATCAAACGTTTGCTTTTGCGATCTGTCATTTCTCGAAAAATCATTTCTAGTGAAGAAACATCTTTAGTAGATGTTGTAACATATGTTTTATTTGTTACTTCAATATTACCCCGCCTACTCATAAGCATGGCAAGCCAATAATCCTCCAAACTGCTAGGTAAATTTATTTTATTAGATAGCGCCACGCTATTTTTTATAGTTTCTTGGACAAATTTTTTATCTTTTCCCCAAAAAGCCAAACTGGCTCCCCATATCCAAAAAGCGGTTTTCCGTTTCCCTGAAACACGTAAATGTCTGCTATACATATTATACAATTCACCCAAAATTGTTCCTTTAAATTTTACCCAAGAACCAACTAAAACATTTTTGTTATTTTCTAACGTAGCGGTCATAATTTCTATCCAATTGTTTTTAGCAAATGAATCTCCATCAATGCAAAGTATTATATCTCCAGAAACATTATTCAAGCCTTCTAATCGGGCATTAATGATTCCTGTAGCTCCATTAAAAGGCACAATGGTAATAGGAAAACCTTTTGCAATTTCTACTGTTTTATCTGTGCAATTATGCGCCAAAAGAACAATTTCATCAGGGTGTTTAGTTTGACTCAAAATTGATTTAATACACTTCCCAATATACTTTTCTTCATTATGCGCGATAATCAAGACTGATATTTTCATAAAAAAATTGATTTCTTAAAAACGGAAGCCTTGCTTCCGTTTTTGTTATTTCTTCTTCTGGACAATGCAGGCTTTGATAAAAGCCGTGAAAAGCGGATGCGGATCCAGCGGCCGAGATTTGAATTCAGGATGAAATTGGGTTCCGAGGTAAAATGGATGAATAGTTTTAGACAATTCGGCTATTTCCATTAACCGTCTGTCGGGAGAAACACCAGAAAAAATTAACCCGCCTTCGGTAAATCTGATATGATATTTGGGATTTACTTCGTAACGATGGCGATGCCTTTCTTTGATTTCTTGAGCGCCATAAGCCGTATGAGCAATTGAATTTTTGCGCAGATGCGCTGGATAACTGCCGAGACGCATCGTCGCACCATATTTTCCTTCAGCGACTAATTTTTTCTGCTCCGGCATAATATCTATAACCAAATTTCCGGCGACCGGATTAATTTCCGACGTATTGGCATCCTTAATGCCTAAAACATTTCTGGCATATTCAATGACCATAAGTTGCATACCGTAGCATAGACCAAAGTACGGAATTTTTTTTCTGCGGGCATAATTTGCTGCCAAAATTATACCCTCAACTCCCCTGTTGCCGAATCCTCCCGGAACAATAATTCCGTCTAGTTTATCAAGTTCGCTCAATAACTTATTATTCTTTTCATATTTCTCTGAATCAAGCCATAAAATATTGGGTTTCAAATTGAGCGCCCAAGCTGAATGATGAATAGATTCAATTACTGAAATATAAGTGTCTTTGACGGATTTAAAATTAAAATATTTTCCGACAATGCCGATATTGACTTCTTTTTTGATTTTTGGAATTTTATTTGCCAGATTTACCCATTCAATTAAGTCTCTATTGCGAGGCGGTAAACCTATAACTTTAAGCAAAGTAGAACCGAGATTGTCTTTTTCAAAGTTAACCGGAACATCATAAATAGAATAAACATCGGGAGCGGAAATTATCCTTTCTATGGGCAGACTGCATACATTGCTGATGGTTTTTTTGATATCTAAAGTAGCCGGCTGGTCCGACCGGCAAATAACAAAGTCTGGATTAAGGCCGACCGAATAAAGATCGGTAATGGCGTGCTGAGTCGGTTTTGATTTTTGTTCTCCGAGCAATTTCGGAGTTGGCAAATAGCTCACTAAAACCAGAAAAACGTCAAGCGGATTTTTCGCTTTCATCATTCTAGCAGCTTCTAAAAAAGGCAGTAATTGATACTCCCCAACTGTACCTCCATATTCGACGATAGTTATTTCAGACTTGTTCTTTTTTTGGCAAGCCTCTATGCGTCTGATTATTTCTTTCGGTATATCCGGATAAACCTCTACGTCTTCGCCGCCGTATTCTAAATTTCGTTCACGTCTTATAACTTCCGCATAAATTTGGCCGGTGGTAATATAATCCTCTTTTGTGCAGACTTGATTGGTAAATCTTTCATAGTTGCCAAGATCCTGGTCAGCCTCAATACCATCTTCTCCGACAAAGACCTCCCCATGCTCGGCAGGACGAATTGTGCCCGCATCAATGTTAACATACATATCCGCTTTCAAATTGGCAACAGCATAGCCACGGGATTGTAGAATCTTGCCGATGGACGCAGCAGCTACGCCTTTGCCCACGCTGGACATAACTCCCCCAACCACAAAAATATATTTTGTTGATTTTTTCATATTTTAACAAAAGGAAAATTTGAAAGATTTTAAGAGTCGTGGGTTCCCTGTCTTGATGTCTCCGAGGACGAAAGTTCAAAAATCTTTCAAATTTTCCTTTCTCTTACTTATTCAAATATTTCCTAACTGCTAAGAAACTGGAAATCACCCCAAAAAGTATACCTGATAATAAAATAATTGCAAAAATTTGGAAGAAATTTGAAACATAATAATCATAGACATTCAACCCTAAAAAATCAGTCATATTTCGTCCAAGCCACGCGGTAGCCGGCCAAAAAAGAATTAAGGTTATAACGGTGGCAATAATTCCATAAATCACACCTTCAACCATAAAAGGACCCCGAACGCGCATTTTAGAAGCCCCAACAAGACGCATTACGCCGATTTCTTCTTTAGCAATAAAAATAGTCAGCCGAATCGTATTAAAAGTAATAATAATTGTAATAATAATTAAAATCAGAGTAATTAAAAAACCAAGTTTTTGCGCGCCGGATATTATGGCATTTAATCGATCTATGACTAATTTATTCTGGTAATAATTCACTTTATCTATAATGGAAGTCGTCCCCAAAACGAGACCGCTGTCTGATTTCATAAAACTGGCAATACTCTCATATTGAGAAATTTCTTTAGCTTTGACATTTAGGTAAGCGCCAAGCGGATTAATTCCTATCTCGTCCAATGCGGCAATCGTGGGATAGTCATTTTCGTGACGAGCGCGGAAAAGACTGAGCGCTTCAGTGGCGCTAGTATAGGAAACATCTCTTACTTCTGGCAGTTTTAAAAGAGACTCTTTAAAAAGCAAAATTTTACTTTCAGGCGCATCTACCGTAAAATAAATTGTCACATCAACTTTATCTTTTATCACGTTGAGTGAAAAATACAGCACTGTCTGCAGCAAAATAATAAAGGTAATAACAGAAAGAGTAATAGTAACTACAAGCACCGCCGCAAAAGAAACCAGCCCGCCTCGGGTAAAGTTTATGAATCCTGCTTTGATAATTCTTTTTAATTCTGTCATAAAATGCGGAGCTTTTTTAAATATAACACATCACTTGCCATTCTTGCTATCTCGAATAATTTTTCCTTTTTCCATCGTAACCACCCGTTTTCCGACCGAATCAATGACTCCGCGATTATGGGTGGCTAAAATTACAGTCGTACCGAGGTCATTTATTTTCTTTAAAATCTGGACTATCTCATGCGTATTGATCGGATCTAAATTTCCGGTCGGTTCATCGGCAATAATAAGTTCAGGCTGATTAATGATAGCGCGGGCAATCGCGAGCCTTTGCTGCTCGCCCCCGGACATTTGGTTTGGAAAGTGGTGAAGACGACTGCTCAAATCAACCAGCTCTAAAACATGCGGAACATCGCTTTTTATTTCCTCATCAGTTTTGCCAACCGCCTCCATCGCGAAAGCGATGTTCTCATACGCAGTTTTATTTGATAATAATTTGAAGTCTTGAAACACCACCCCAATGCGCCGGCGAAGTTTGGTTAAATCTTTGCTCTTTAATTCATGCACATTAATGGATTCAAAAAAAACTGTGCCTTGAGAAGGATTTTCGTCTGCTACAATCATTCTAGTAAGAGTTGTCTTGCCCGCTCCCGAGTGCCCTATAATGGAAACAAATTCCCCAGCTACGATTTTTAAAGTAATATCGTCTAAAGCTAATCCATCCTTATAGGCTTTTGAAACATTGTTAAAATAAATCACCTTCCCAGTTTACCATAAACTCCTTTCCGCCTCAACAAAAATATCTATTTCACCATTCAAAACAGCCACAGTATTTGATGTTTCCACTCCCGTTCTGTGGTCTTTGACCATTTTATAAGGATGAAGCACATATGAACGAATTTGATTTCCCCATTCTATTTCCGTATTCTTAAGTTTCATACTCTCTTCAAAACTTTTCTTTTCTTCTTCCGCTCTTTTGAAAATTTTCGCCCTTAAAATAGACATTGCCCGTTCGCGATTTTGTTCTTGGGAGCGCTCTTCGGAAGAATGCACTGCTATGCCACTTGGTATATGCACTAATCTGACTGCTGTTTCCCTTTTGTTCACATTTTGCCCGCCCGGTCCGCCTGAACGGGCAAATTCTATCTTTAAATCTCCATCTGGAATCGTAATATTTTTCTCTTCAATTTTAGAAAATTTTGGCAGAACTTCCACTAAACAAAAAGAAGTGTGTCGAAGCTTTTTTGCATCAAAAGGAGAAATGCGAACTAGTCGATGCACGCCAGATTCTTTTTTTAGAGTTCCGTAGATGTTCTTGCCACCTATTTCTAAAGAAATATTTCTTATCCCATTGTGCTCATTCCAATTTTGATGGATAATCTGCCATGCCCCCCCCTTACTTACGATATACTTCGCATACATATCATAAAGCATGCGAGCAAAATCTTCTGCATCATCCCCACCCGCGCCGGAGATAATAGTTATTATTGCATTTCCCTTGTCATATTTTCCAAAGCCATCTTTTTTTTCTTTGAGTTCTGCTAATTCTTTTAAAACAGTTTGCGCTTTATTTTTGTCATTCCAAAAATCAGGATTGACCATTTTCTCTTCCAGTTTTTTAATTTGTTCTTCTACTTTATTAATATCTTGTTCCATAATATTTTTTTGGAGTACCTTTACGATACCGCTAGAACCTACTTTATCAAAAATTCATAAGGAATTCCAGCGTGCCTCGCGTGTGCTACGCACGCCTGTGTGATACACAGTTTCTCCAAAGGAGAAAGCGAGGCACGCAATCCACCGAACGGCTCAAATGGCAGGAAATGAGCCGTTCAAGAAAAAATGGGCTCGGTTTTGCGAAACTATTTTCTGGGAAAGGATTCGCAAAACCGAGACTAATGTTTTTTAAATTCGGCGGGATTTTGAATTCTGTCCGCGCGGAGGAAGGGTCTGGGAGGGAATCCGCGGGGGGGTTTTGGAATTCGTTTTGGTGGGGCGGGCAGATGGATTAAAAAGATCAAAAATGATAAAATAATTTTTATGAAACGATATGCTTTTATCGATGTACAGAATACAGAAACAACAACATTGAAAGTGTTGAAATTCGCGCTTGATCATGAAAAATTATTTTCCTATTTAAAAGACAAGTGGGAATGTGAAAAAATATTTTTCTATCCGGGCATACAACACGGGGATGATATTCGTGGAGAATTATTTACAAAATTAACAGAGCTTGGTGCTATCGTGCGACCAAAATATTTTTTCACATACAAAAATGAAGACAAAATCGCCATTACAAATTGTCCTAAATGTAATACTGAAATTACGCAGAGAATAGAAATGGGTTATTCTTGGAAATGTAATTGCGATGTAGAACTTACTGCCGATGTTCTAGATCATGCTGACAAAAACACGGAAATATTTCTATTCTCTGGTGATGGCGATTTTGAATTCTTGATTCAGAAAGTTATTGCAAAAGGTTGTAAAGTTTCTATTGTTTCAAGCGCAAAAAGAGTTCCGAAAGGACCAAGGTATTCTACTTCAAGATTATCTACAAAATTGAGAAAACTTACTCAAGCAAGTGGTTCACCAGTTAAGTTTATAGAGATAGATAACTTGAAATTTAAGATCAAAAAAGAAGCCTAGAAAAGGAAAAAGCCGCGAAGCGCGACTTTTTCTAAGGACACTTTAAGTATATATGAACAGTAAAAGAAGTCAAGCGAAAAAATATCTTGATAGAATAATAGTGAATGATTTTTTTGGTCAAGAAAATTTAGTATACAAACTAGAACCTTATTTAGATATGGAATAACACATTTTATCATTACCTATAGAAGTCGAATAGCCCCAACAACAAATTTTATCATAAGTATTATTATCTTGAGGAACAGATAGCTCATTTATTCCAGGATTCAAATTATAAACTTCCCCACTAAATCTACCGCCACTTTTTGTTGGTCCACCTACATCACACCTAATATCTGATAATTTTTTGTTTGGATATAATAATTTACTTGGTGTTGATAATTCTAAAACAATTTCCTTAGAATTTGAAGATATAAGTTTTATATTTTTTGATGTAAGTGGTTGGTTGGAATAAATAGACAAACCTAGAACTATCTGAGAAATAAATATTCCAGCAATTATTAATGCAATCAAGGAATAAACTCTGGAATCTTTCTTTTTTATCAAAGAACATATTGATAATATGAGTGAGATTATTGTAAGTAATAAAAATAAGGTTAGTGAAATGGAATAATTTATTTTAATTTCTTCAAAAAAATAATTTGTTCTGGGTAATATAAATGCAATAAATAGGAAAAGTAAAGAAAATCTAGAAAGGGCACCCATTTCAAGATTTATCACTAACAACAAAACTATTGAAAGAACAAAAAGAAACATACCCAGAAAAGGGGCACACAAACCGAAACTATCACTACTACATTGATTACCTACAATCAGAAACGACAAAACAAAGATAATTATTCCGCTACCTAACCATCTAACTGTTTTCGTATTCATATATTATTTAATACTACTATTGTATCAAAACTTAGGTGCAATGCGAACAGCGTTTGGCTTTCATTTTTTGTTTGTTATTGGACCTTTAACTTCATCGACTTCTCCAACGCTTCGAGGTCTTCAAAGACAATACCTGACGGAGTAGAAAATTTTGCATTATCCTTGCTCCAATTATTGCACTTGTAATTTAAATTCTGATCAAAAATTGATGAGAGGCCGAACGACCCACTGTTTTGAGAAGAGACATTTGTATTCATTTGAGACATACCCAGCTTCGCTCCTTTATTTCCTGACCATGTGAAAACGACATCTCCTTGTTTGATCATATGTGATTCCTCCATAACTCCACTCGGTCCTTTGGAGGAAAAATCTCCTCTCACCATAGAACCGGAGAGATACATCGTTCCAGAAACTTCGCTTGCACCAGTACCAGAATTAAATGTGCAGACTTGATTTCGCCCAAGCGCGAGAAGTGATCGGAGCGAACTCTTGGCATTTATATTGGCATTGACGCCCAAGTTGGCGTTCACCTGCGTGTCCACATTGTCCTCTGTATCAATTTTTTCTTTCTTTGTCGCCACATACACTCCACCGCCGACAGTCAGCACCGCAATGATAGCGATGATGATTAGAAGCGGCGCAAAACCTAATTGTAAATTTTTATTTTTCATATTTTTGTTAAAAATTATTATCATACTTAAATAAACAACCCTGTTCCATAATCTGTACCCCACGAGGAAAGAATCCCTTTTGCAATTATAGCACTAATTTTTAATTCATGCTAATTATATTTAGCTTAAGAGAATCTGCCCGCCCCACCAAAACGAATTCCAAAACCCCCCGCGGATTCCCTCCCAGACCCTTCCTCCGCGCGGACAGAATTCAAAATCCCGCCGAATTTAAAAAACATTAGTCTCGGTTTTGCGAATCCTTTCCCAGAAAATAGTTTCGCAAAACCGAGCCCATAGGGAGCCGATGGACAGGATTGAACTGTCGACCCTCGCTTTACGAAAGCGATGCTCTACCAACTGAGCTACATCGGCTTAAAATTTGTCAACCTACCACGTCGACAAGTTTTTGGAGCCGTTAAACAGATTTGCACTGTTGACCTCGTTCTTACCAAGAACGTGCTCTACTACCTGAGCTATAACGGCTTATCTTTTAAAATAAGGCACCTAAATATACTAGTTTATATTCGCTTATTTTGCAAAACACATTAAACTATATGGTTATATTGATAACAAAAAATACTTTGCTTTGTCTGCTGCTACATACACCACTCTATTTAAAACCTTGGTCGCAAATACTCTCAATGTATGGATACTGGGTTCGGTAGCGGGAAACTGTAATCGCCTGCATATAGATATAGCCATCACCGAATTTGTATTTCTCTCCATCACAGATAAATTTTTTCATATTTTTATTGTTTTACGCTAACCTTTTATAAACCTAACTTCATCTGAAACCACCTTCCCTGCCTTAAAGTCCTCTGCAAATAGTTTTGGAAGAATGCGAACATCGTCCGTGGGACTTATCCAAACTATTTCAGCAATTTCGTGAGCGTGAGAACGAGTAAGTTTTGTAGTGTCTAAATAATCTACTCCGTTCTTTATCTCAAAGAAAAACTCCACATACTGTTTACCATCAGATTGGGTATAATTGTTTATATAAAATAACCTACCTATTTCTGGCTTTACCCCAAGCTCTTCAACTATTTCTCTAGATAAACATTCTTTTACATCTTCTCCCCATTCTAAATGACCTCCAGTAAGTGCTACGAAGCTTGTATCGTGAGGGTGTCGCACCACCAACAACTTTCCTTCGTGTAAAATAATTGCCCGAACTTTAATAATGATTTTTTTGTCTTCCATATTTACATCTTCTCCCCATTCTAGATGACCTCCAGTAAGTGCTACGAAGCTTGTATCGTGAGGGTGTCGCACCACCAACAACTTTCCTTCGTGTAAAATAATTGCCCGAACTTTAATAATGATTTTTTTGTCTTCCATATTTATATCTTCTTTGCATCATTTTTAATCATTTTAACAATTTCGGGAAACTTTGGAACACGAAAATGCCCATTTTTATTTTTATAAAAAATGAATTTTGAGTTCTTCAGTTTACTTCTGTACTTTTCAGCGTGAGATACTGGAACGACATCGTCATCTTTTGAAAATATGAGAGTGGTATTTTTACAATTTTTCTCAATTAAAGACAAATCAGACTTGAGCTTAAAACCGCCAACAAGAGCTTCGTTTGGTAGAGTATTATCAAAAGGAGGGCAAATTATATACGTGGCAAGTATTTTCTTTGGAAATTTATTTTCTGACAAATTTTTTGCAAGAAAAATACCGCCCAAAGAACTGCCAATTAAAATTACATTGTTTCTTAAGAAAGGAATATATCTTTCAAACCATATTTTCCAATCTTCGTATTTAGCATCGTCTTGGAGAGGCATACGAGGTTTAATAATTTCAAAACTTTTACCTAGTTCTTTGTCAAAATAACCTTCAGACCAACGAACTTTCTTTTCAATAGAAACTTTCTTTGTTTTCAAATACTTCAAATAGTCTTTTTTGTTTTCAAAAGTGTTGCCACCGTGAATCATTAAGATTTGTGTTTTCTTTTTCATAGAGGCATTTTAGCATTTTTAGTTATAAAACAAAAAACTTCCAAAATGGAAGTTTTTTGTTAGAGTAGCACTCTTGATACACCCGTAAGCCAGTTATCGCTTTTCACCGCTACCTTCTGTCCTTTCGGACAAATCCACCGCACAAGGCGGATGACGGATTTAATTCACGACCCCCGTTCATAATCAAAGTTATAAAATACCAACTCTCACTACCCTGTGTCCATTATACCAGTTCCCACTTCATTCGCTAGCGCGACCGACCGGATTTGAACCGGCAACCTCGTCCGTGACAGGGACGCGATCTAACCAATTGATCTACGGTCGCATTGTTTCATTATACATAAAATGATCCAATTTCAAAGAGTTTTCAATTATTGGTGTCGGCGGCAGGGAGTGCGCCTGCGACCTGAGGCTTATGAGTCCTCCGCTCTACTGACTGAGCTACGCCGACATATTTATGAATATAACAGAAAATTTGTAAAAATAAAAGTTTTCAGATACTTGAGATATGTTCTATAGCTCCTAAAATCTTATTTCTCAAAAGCGTACCTTTTCTTACTTTGACTCTCAAAATACCCTTATATTTTAATATATTTTTTAGAGAAGCTTTTTTAAGACTTGTTTTTATAAAAGTAGTTTTTGAAAATTGTTCTTTTTTAATACCCAAGAAATTTATCCAAAAAAGTTTTATATTATTCTCTTCTTTTCTAAAAAATTCATTAAGAGTCAGACGAAATACAAGAGAATTTTTTTCTACATCCCATAATTTCAGCCATTTAAAATAAAAATGTATCATAAGTGGATTGCTGTTTGTGAATCCAAACTCACCATTTTCATACTTGTAACCTTCTCCCCAATATAATCCTAAACCAATCATTAAAATATCCCTGTTTGATAATTCTTTTATTATTTTTACACCTTCTTGTTTCTGTAAAATGTGTCTTTTAATTCTTTCTCTTCGTTTAATTTCTGAATATCTCAAAAGACCTCTTATAGATTTTTCCTTCCCTTTTGTTTTTATTTTTCTTATTGCTGATTCTGAAAGGATTATACACTATGATAAGTACAAAAAACAACTTGCGCATTTTAGTATTCCAGTATAGTATAATCAATATAGCGGGATAGAGAAGAGGCATCTCGTAAGGCTCAACTTGTGGGGCCCCCTCTTGGGAAACCTGGAGGTGTGCACTCGCCAAATTCGGAGAAATCCTATCTGTCATCACAGACAGAAAGACAATTCCGAGCTAAATTTTCCGGCATGAGTCGGATATAAATGTGTAGAGACTAGATGGCGAGCTCCTTAATTTTCAAATTATCTTTTGAAAAAGGAGATGGTATAGTCCAGACCACAAATTCTTTTTTGAAGCAGTGAAAACTGAAGTGGTAAAGCATAACCTTAAGACGGCCGTTCGATTCGGCCTCCCGCAACAAATATTAAAGTTAGATAAATCCGTATTCGCGGAAAATTTGCTCGTACAAAGCAATCACTCTTTTTGCCTCATGGTGGGAAAGCTCAAAGGAAACTCCCTCGTGAACTATTTTATTTCTAATAGTATGCACTTCCCAAGCAGAAGCAAAACCGCGAAATTTATCTTTATCGGCTGATTTTAATTTATCTCCGAGAGTTTCTCCGCTTAAGCCAAGCTGATCCAACAAAGATTCAAGCATAGCATCAGCTTCAATAACTGCCAGCTTCCAATCACTTGGATGTTGTGAAAAAAGATAATTCAAAGTTTTTACCCACTTCTCGTTTTTAGACACTGTTTCTCCTTGATGAATTTTTTTCTCGCGTTCTGCTTGAAAGTGAGCATATTCAGTAATTTCGTGCAGAAGATGCTTGCGTTCCTTGCTTCTGATTTCAAGCAGACGAATTGCGCAATAAGAAATAATTGTAAGAAAAAACAGTGAAAACAAAAAAACAACAGCATGGTAAATAGCTATTATCTGCGGGCCATTAGTAGCATTAAATCCTAAAAGGTCGTTAAAGAACGAAACGCTCTGATTAAACAGGTGATCTGGATTTAACCATCTAGAACCAAGCACTGAATCGCCAAGAACGGGGTTTTGAGTTACTGTTAACGGTGTAGCCATATATATCGGGATATTATACCATTTTACTTTATTGCCTCAAACTTTTTACCAACTTCAAAAAGTAAATCTTCTCTTCCGTGCGGAGCCATAAATTGAATACCAAGCGGTAATTTTTTGCCTTCTATTTCAATAGAACCCGATGGTAAAGAAATTGCTGGCAAACCAACGATATTTGCCGTAACTGTAAAAATATCAGCTAAATATACAGAAAGTGGATCATTTTTTTCGCCGATTTTCCAAGCCGGTATTGGAGATGTGGGCGTAAAAACCAAATCAACTTCGGAAAATAATTCTTTAAATTCTTTTTTTAGAGACGCTCGAGCGGTTTGCGCTTTGCCATAATATGCGTCGTAATAACCGGCAGAAAGAACATAGGTGCCGAGTAAAATTCTCCTTCGAGATTCTTTGCCAAAACCTGCGCCCTTGCTTAACAAATAATCTTCCAGCAGATTTTTGCCGTTTTTGTGCAAACCATACCTTACGCCGTCAAAACGCGCAAGATTGGAAGATACTTCAGCAAAATTAATAATGTAGTACAAAGCGATACAATTCGGCAATTTAATATTTTTTATTTGATATCCCAAATTCTTAAAATTTTTCACTGCACTTTGAAAATCTTCTTTAATTTTATGATCAATTCCTTCTTGACTTATCAAATCGAAAGGCACGCCAATAATTTTCTTCGTGGGTAATTTTGGATACGTGCTATCGGTAACGCTTGTACTGTCCATAGGATCGTGTCCGACAATAGCATCGAAAATAATCCGCGCATCTTCAATATTTTTGGCAATCGGACCAATGCAATCAAGAGATGACGCAGCTGCTATAAGACCGTAGCGGGAAACTTTGCCGTATGTGGGCTTCAATCCAACAACCCCGCAGAATGCAGATGGCAAGCGAACTGACCCGCCAGTGTCCGATCCAAGAGCACCAAGGGCCATATTGCCAATCACGACGGCCGCTGAACCGCCTGAGGTTCCTCCAGCCACCCGCGAATTATCATAAGGATTTTTTGTCACTCCATAAGCCGAATTTTCAGTAGAACTCCCTAAGGCAAATTCATCCATATTTGTTCTGCCTAAAAACACTGCCCCTTGTTTTTTTAATTTGGAGATCACTGTGCTATCGTACGGGGAAATATAGTTTTCTAATATTTTAGAGGCGGCAGAAGCGCGTCTGCCCTTGATTAAAATGGCATCTTTAATAGCGAGTGGAATTCCGAGAAGCGGATATGATTTCCCTTTAGTGATCATTTCGTCTGCAATTTTTGCTTGATCCAATACATCGTTATAAACTTCCAGATAAGCGTTAAGTTCTTTATTTTTCTTTTTAATTTCCGCCAAATAAGCCGACGCCAAATCAACTGCTGAAAATTCTTTGGCGTCTAGTTTTTTTCTTGCTTCTTTAATTGTTAAATTTTGCAAATCAATCATAGGTATATATTTATAGAATCTTTTTTACTTTCAGAAACTCGTCTTGTGAGTCTGGAAATTGCGAAATAATTAGCTCTTTTGAGAATTCACGCTGTCCTGGATTATCTTCCCGCCAAATATTTTTTAGATCATAGTCGAGCTTTACTTCTTTAATTTTTACTTCTTCAATTTGTTTTACATACCCCAAAATACTGTCCATATCGGAAAGCAATCCTTCTTTTTCTTTTTCTGTAAGCTCTAATCTAGCAAGTGCTGCAAGGTTTTCTATATCTTTAATGTTCATACTGAAAGTATAACAAAATTAAAACAAAAAATAAAACCAATCTATTTATGCAATCTACGCTATAGCGTAGATATTAAACAAATTCCTTTTTCACTACCCAAACTCTTCCAAATCTGGACCACTTTTTTATGATTGTATTTTTAGATATTTTCATTATATATCTTGTATCTTTAGTAATTTTTTCATATTCCAATCCTGCAACCTGATGAGTGTCAAAAACATACAAATTATCTTCATTATAACCATATACAAAAATAACATGATCCATCAAGCCCCAAAGACTTAAAGAAATGTCTATGCCTGCTACAAAACCTTGACCTATTAATTTTTCAACCTCTTCAATAGCTTCTTGGGCTGATTTTTGATTTGGGCTAATTATTGAAACTATAAAATCCCAAAAAGTTTTTATTTGTTTACCACCTATCAACAAAGATAACCCTAATTCTTTAAATAAAACAGGAACTTTAAAAAATTGAATCATAAGCCATGCAAACTTAGCGTTTACAGAAAAAGAAAAAATATTATTTTTTTCAATCAATAGTGGATTATTGATATTTCTATTAAATTTATCTGGAAAATAATAATGGAGACTGTAATACAAAAAATCCCTACCACATTTATTATTAACTTTTTTTCCATTAACAAATTCACGTTCTATGAAGTCAAAAGTGTCTAAATTAATCGGAAGCGTTACCATATCATTAATCAATCACCCCGCGGCAAGCCGACGGGGTATGACCGAAGGCAGAGCCTAGGTGAGTAACTTAAGTTGATAAGGTGTCGCCATCGTCTTTCCTTGGTTGGCGACATATCGTTCGACCGATTTCCA
>Ga0209211_10006562_pt1 | contig 16759 bp, 19 predicted proteins | sample RifGroA2_FD_183992 | JGI IMG/M metagenome (GOLD analysis project Ga0209211, IMG submission 183992) | Groundwater microbial communities from Rifle, Colorado, USA - Groundwater A2 (SPAdes) (version 2) | ecosystem: Environmental > Aquatic > Deep subsurface > Groundwater | place: Rifle, Colorado... | reverse complement strand
TCGATTACGGTCTGCCAGTCGACCTGGCACGCTACGTGCAAAAGGTGAGGTGCGACTCTCAAAGATTCCTTCGCAAATCGACTGACAGACTAAGGAGATTACACCATGGCTAAACTGCGTCAATGCGCCATCTACGGCAAAGGCGGCATCGGCAAGTCCACCACCACTCAGAATCTGGTGGCTGCACTCGCTGAATCCGGCAAGAAAGTAATGATTGTTGGCTGCGATCCGAAAGCCGACTCGACCCGCCTGATCCTGCACAGCAAGGCTCAGACCACCGTTATGCACCTGGCTGCCGAAGCCGGCTCGGTGGAAGACCTGGAACTGGAAGACGTCCTTTCCGTCGGTTTCGGCGGCATCAAGTGCGTTGAATCCGGTGGCCCGGAACCCGGCGTCGGCTGTGCCGGCCGCGGCGTCATCACCGCCATCAACTTCCTGGAAGAAGAAGGCGCCTACGACGAAGACCTCGACTTCGTTTTCTACGACGTGCTCGGCGACGTGGTCTGCGGTGGCTTCGCCATGCCGATTCGCGAAAACAAGGCGCAGGAAATCTACATCGTCTGCTCCGGCGAAATGATGGCCATGTACGCCGCCAACAACATCGCCAAGGGCATCGTGAAGTATGCGAACTCCGGTTCTGTCCGTCTGGCCGGCCTGATCTGCAACAGCCGCAACACCGACCGCGAAGACGAACTGATCATGGCCCTGGCCGCTCGCCTGGGCACCACCATGATCCACTTCGTGCCGCGCAACAACGTTGTCCAGCACGCTGAAATCCGCCGCATGACCTGCGTTGAATACGATCCGACTCACAAGCAGTCCGACGAATACCGCGCCCTGGCCAGCAAGATCAACAACAACACCAACTTCGTCATCCCGACCCCGATCGAGATGGAAGAGCTGGAAGAGTTGCTGATGGAGTTCGGCATCATGGAAGCGGAAGACGAGTCCATCGTCGGCAAGACCGCTGCCGAGCTGGCGGCTGAAGCTGCCGCCGCCTAAGCAAGACCCTGCAAGCTCCGGCGGGGGTTTTGCCTCCGCCACTTTCAACCAGTACGTCGGCCACAGATTGGTGGCGACGTCAGGAGGAAAACATGACAACTCTGTCTCGCGAAGAAACCGACGCCCTCATTGCCGAGGTGCTCGAGGTTTATCCGGAAAAAGCCCAGAAGGATCGCGCCAAGCATCTGGCGACCAACGATCAAACCATTGAACAATCCAAGAAGTGCATCACGTCCAACCGCAAGTCCCTGCCGGGCGTCATGACCATTCGTGGTTGTGCCTACGCCGGTTCCAAGGGCGTGGTCTGGGGTCCGATCAAGGACATGATCCACATCTCGCACGGCCCCGTCGGCTGCGGCCAGTACTCGCGCGCCGGTCGCCGTAACTACTACGTCGGCACGACCGGCGTCGATACCTTTGGCACGATGAACTTCACTTCCGACTTCCAGGAGAAGGACATCGTCTTCGGCGGCGACAAGAAACTCGCCAAGCTGATCGAAGAGGTCGAAGAACTGTTCCCGCTGCACAAGGGGATCTCGGTCCAGTCCGAGTGCCCGATCGGTCTCATCGGCGACGACATCGAGTCGGTTTCCAAGAAGGGTTCCGCCGCCATCGGCAAACCCATCGTGCCGGTCCGCTGCGAAGGCTTCCGCGGCGTTTCGCAGTCCCTCGGCCACCACATCGCCAACGACGCGATCCGCGACTGGGTGCTCGACAAGCGCGACGGCCAGGCTTTCGAATCGACCCCCTACGACGTGGCCATCATCGGCGACTACAACATCGGCGGCGATGCCTGGGCAACCCGTATTCTTCTCGAAGAGATGGGCCTGCGTGTCGTCGCTCAATGGTCCGGCGACGGCACCATTGCCGAAATGATGAACACGCCGAAGGTCAAGCTGAACCTGCTGCACTGCTACCGTTCGATGAACTACATCTCGCGTCACATGGAAGAGAAGTACGGCATTCCTTACCTGGAATACAACTTCTTCGGCCCGACCAAGATCATCGAATCCCTGCGCAAGATCGCCGCCTTCTTCGACGACACCGTCAAAGAAAAGACCGAAGCCGTCATCGCCCGCTACAAGCCGATGATGGACGAGATCATCGCCAAGTACAAACCGCGTCTCGAGGGCAAGAAGGTCATGCTCTACGTCGGCGGCCTGCGTCCGCGTCACGTCATCGGCGCCTACGAAGACCTCGGCATGGAAGTCATCGGCACCGGCTACGAATTCGGCCACAACGACGACTACGACCGCACGATCAAGGAAATGGGCGATGCCACCCTGCTCTACGACGACGTCACCGGTTTCGAGCTGGAAGAGTTCGTCAAGCGCCTGAAGCCCGACATGGTCGGCTCCGGTATCAAGGAAAAGTACATCTTCCAGAAGATGGGTATTCCGCTGCGCCAGATGCACTCCTGGGACTACTCGGGTCCGTACCACGGTTACGACGGTTTCGCGATCTTCGCCCGTGACATGGACATCGCCCTGTCCAACCCGACCTTCAAGAACCTGGTTCCGCCCTGGAAGAAGGTTGCTGCTGAAGAAGTCAAGAAGGCTGCCTGAGTTTCAGGAATTGGGAAAAAGTAGCGGCGGTGGGTGATTGCGGACTTCGCGTCCTTCACCCGCCCCGCTGCCGGAAACCCTGATCATCAACCTTTCGCCTGGCGCCGCAGATGAGCGGACCGGGCAAGGAGATAGCAATGCAAACCGCAGACAACATCAAGCCCTGTTACCCGCTGTTCCGCGATGACGACTACAAGAAGAACCTCGCTGAAAAGCGCGAGCAGTTCGAAGAAGGCCACGGCCCCGACAAGGTCTGGGAAACCTTCGTGTGGTCGACCACCAAGGAATACCAGGATCTCAACTTCAAGCGCGAAGCCCTGACCGTCGATCCGGCCAAGGCCTGCCAGCCGCTCGGCGCCGTCCTCTGCGCCACCGGCTTCCACAAGACCCTGCCCTATGTGCATGGTTCGCAAGGCTGCGTCGCCTACTTCCGCACCTACTTCAACCGTCACTTCAAGGAACCGTGTTCCTGCGTGTCCGACTCGATGACCGAAGATGCAGCCGTGTTCGGTGGTCAGAAGAACATGATCGACGGTCTGGAAAACGCCAAGGCCATCTACAAGCCGGACATGATCGCCGTGTCCACCACCTGCATGGCGGAAGTCATCGGTGACGACTTGAATGCCTTCATCAACAACACCAAGAAGGCCGGCAACATTCCCCAGGAATACCCGGTACCCTACGCCCATACCCCGTCCTTCGTCGGTTCGCATACGACCGGCTGGGACAACATGGAAGAAGGCATCCTCCGCTACTTCACGCTGAACCACATGGACGGCAAAAAGGTCGGTTCGAACGGCAAGATCAACATCGTGCCGGGCTTCGAAACCTATCTCGGCAACTACCGCGTCATCAAGCGCATGCTCGGTGAAATGGATGTCGATTACACGATGCTCTCCGATCCTTCCGAAGTCTTCGACACCCCGGCCGACGGCGAATTCCGCATGTACTCGGGCGGCACGACGATGGACCAAGTCAAGGATGCACCGAACGGCATCACCACCGTGCTGCTGCAACCTTCCCAGCTGGAAAAGACCAAGAAATTCGTCGAGAACACCTGGAACCACGACATTCCGAAGCTCAACATCCCGATGGGTGTCGAATGGACCGACGAATTCCTCATGAAGGTTTCCGAAGTCACCGGCAAGCCGATCCCGGCCTCGCTGGAACTGGAACGCGGCCGCTGCATGGACCTCGTTTCCGACAGCCACGCCTGGCTGCACGGCAAGAAGTTCGCCCTCTACGGTGACCCCGACTTTGTCCTCGGCCTCGTCAAGATCCTGCTCGAAGTGGGTGCCGAACCGACCCACATCCTGTCCCACAACGGCAACAAGCGTTGGGTCAAGCAGGTCGAAAAGCTCCTCGCCTCCAGCCCGTTCGGTGTCAATGGCAAGGTCTATGCCGGTAACGACCTGTGGCACATGCGCAGCCTGTGCTTCACGGACAAGCCGGACTTCCTGATCGGCAACTCCTACGGCAAGTACATCCAGCGCGACACCCGCCACAAGGGTGAAGCGTTCGAAGTGCCGCTGATCCGTATCGGCTTCCCGATCTTCGACCGCCACCACATGCACCGCGCCACCACACTGGGCTACGAAGGCATGATGTCCGTGGTGACCCAACTGACCAACGCGGTCCTTGAGCAACTCGACAAGGAAACGATCGGCATGGGCACCACCGACTACAACTTCGACCTGGTGCGGTAAAAAACACTCCCTCCCCTTCAAGGGGAGGGCCGGGGTGGGGATGGGTTTCAAGCGACGAAACTCCCATCCCCCTCCCGGCCTCCCCCTTGTCCCAAGGGATACCGTCCCTCTGGGACATAAAGGGGGAGGTGTCATAGGAGCAGCAGTATGGCCAACATCATGATCCAGCAAGGCAGCAACGGCGGGCTGGTGTTCTACCTTCCGAAGCGCGACCTGGAAGCGTCCATCGAATCCATCGAATTCGACTCCGCCGACAAATGGGGTGGCGAACTCAAGCTGGACAACGGCGGCACGTACTACATCGATCCGATCGCCAAGCCGGCCCGCCTGCCTGTTTCGCTGAGAGCCAAGCGCCTCGGCGCTGCCGAAGACTAAGCCCGTTGAAACTTGCCCGCCCAGCCAGCAGATTAGCCAGCTAAAGCGGATTTTAAGGAGAGCATCATGGCAATGAAAATCGATCCCGACATGTGCACCGCCTGCGGCGACTGCAAACCTGTCTGCCCGACCAAGGCCATCAGTTCCGGCAAGATCTTCTTCAAGATCGATGCTGCCACCTGTACGGAATGCGACGGCCACAACGATTCACCGTTGTGCGTCGACGTTTGTCCGTCGGGTTGCATCAGCCCGGCCTGAGACCAAGAGTCTTGAGCCGAACACCGGGGCAGCGCAATCTGCCCCGGTGTTCCACTGAAGACCCTCTGTGGAGCACACCATGTCGAACACGCCCATTGCCTCTCGTGAAGCCGCGCTGCGCATTGCGCTCGCGGCTCGCACCCTGAACGGTCTCGATGTTCGTGCCCTGGTCGGCGCGCTGATCGAGAAACTCGAAGCCCCGCTCACCGAAAGCAAGCTCGGCACGCTGACCGTCGAAGACCTGCGCATCATCCTGGCCGGCGATTTTGCCGAACAGGGCTGCCACGTCGGCGTCGAAGGCGAAGCCCTCAAGGAAGCCGTCCGCCTGCTCTGGGGGCAGGGTGTCGAGAACAACGACTTTCCGACCGTCGACGCCTACACCGACGGCGACATGCCCGGCTCGCTGCGCATCGCCATCGCGGCCAATCGCGGTGAAAGCCTCGACGGCCATTTCGGCTCCTGCGAACGCTTCCTGGTCTATCAGGTGAGCACCGACGCCATCCGCCTCATCGACATCCGCACGACCATCGAGGCCGATACCGCCGAGGACAAGAATGCCGCGCGCTCGGCCCTGATCAACGATTGCCAGATCGTCTACGTCCAATCCATCGGTGGCCCGGCCGCCGCCAAGGTGGTGCGCGCCGGCGTTCATCCGGTCAAGAAGCCCGAGGGCGGCAAGGCCCGCGAAGTCCTCGTCGAATTGCAAGGCCGCCTGGCCAGCCCGCCGCCCTGGCTGGCCCAGATCATGGGCGTGCCGGCCGCCTCGCTGGCCCGTTTCGAAGAAGATCTGGCATCCGAGGAATCGGCATGATCACCCCTGACCTGCTCACCCGGGTCGGCGAAGCGGCGCTGCTCGACGGCAGTGCCGCCGCCCTCCGCGAACGCTTTCCGGAACTGCACTTCACCGAATGCAGCGAGGACGACGTTTCGCCGCGTTACCGCCCGGCTTTCAGTATCGACGGCTACGATCTTTTCTACATTTCCGGTGCCACCGGGCATTGCCTCGAACTGACCAACCAGGCGGCGTCCGCCACCGGCATCCTGATTGCCGCCAAGGTCGATGACGAGTGACAAGACCGCCGCCGACGCCGGCTACGGAAAACTCGGCCTGTGCTCGGGCTGCCGCTTTTTTCCGGATTACCTGAACGGCCATAAATGCACACCGGGCGATGCCTGCATCCGCGCCCACAGCGGCCGGCAGATCGACCGCTTTCTGCGTGCCAACCCCGAGCTGGCACACGAATACCTGAACGACATTTTCTGGGAACGGCGAGCCATTGCCACTCGTTATGCTACGGTCGACGCCATTTTTCGGCTAAAAACGGACCCCGACGAAGTGGTCCGCCGCGTTGTCGCCATGCGCCTGCCGGTTGATGAATTGATCGACATGGCGGGCGACCGCGACCGCGAGGTTCGGCTTTCCGTAGCGGCCCGCCTGCCGGAGGCGCTGCTCATCCGCCTGGCCAACGACCCGGACTATCTGATCCGCGCCACCGTCGCCCGCCGCCTGCCGCACGGTCAACTGGCCAAAATGGCCAAGGACCCGGAACGCGAAGTGCGCAAGGTCGTCGCCGCCCGCCTGCCGGCCTTTGCCCTGCATCTGCTGGCCGACGATGCCGAACCGGAAGTACGCGCCATCGTTGCCGAACGCGCCTTGCCTGGCCTGGCCGCCGCCCTGCTCCAGGACAGCGAATGGTGGGTACGCCTGGCGGCGGTAGCCAACGCCCCCATCGAATTTCTCCGGCCGCTGACCGATGACCCGGAAATCGAAGTCCGCGAAGCGGCGCAAGCTCGGCTTGCCGAGTCGGAAGCGGCCTGACAACAAGGAAACATCATGAAACAAGACCAGGGTTGGACCGAATACTGTAAATCGCTGTCACCGACCATTGTTGAAACCTGCGCCAGGACGCCGGTCAGCGCCGGCCCGGCGGCGTTGGTCAAAGCCCTGGGCAGCGCCCAGCCGGAGTGGAAATTCCACCACGCGCTCGGTCGCGGCGGCTGGTACCGCCTCGGTGGCATCGTCGATGCGAGTGGCCGGCGGGTCAGCGACAACCTCGAGAGCTGGGTCGAAAACGCCCTTGACGAGCGCGACGGCGACATCGCCCGACTGATCGACGATTTCGCCGGACAAACCCTCTACGCCACCCGGCTGGTCGGCCAGACGCACTACCTCGTCGCCTCGGCCGGCGAAGGCAGCGCCGATTTCCTGCAACTGGAAATCGAGGATTTGCAGGAAATGCGCGCCCATCGGCTTTTCGTCAACGAACCGGCAACGCTCGAAGAGCTGGTCGATCCGCGCGGCGGCAACGCCGGCCTCGCCCCGCTCGGACTACCCTTCTACGCCTTCCGCCGCATTCAGCACGTCGGCAATTTCCTCAAGCGCATGCTGGCGCAAAAACCGGAACCGGCCGCCATTCACCGCATGGTCGACGACTGGAGCAAGAGCAGCGCCGGCAACGCCAGCAATTTCTACAATCACTGGGTCATCGCCACCCGCGAGCACCTGGATCGCTTCCACCAGCCGGTCTTCCGCGCCCAGCCAATTGCCACGCGGGCCGGCGAACCGCCCGAATTCGAAGCCAGCCCGGGCACCAGCGGCTTGGGCCTGCAGGAAGCGCTGAGCTGTTTCGACCACGAAATCGGCTACCCGCTGGCCTGGTATTTCCACATGTTGAGCACCAAGGCGGTACCCCACTGGGTGGCGCAGACCGTCGTCGAGGATGCGCTGGCCGGTTTCGCCTACCTGCCGCAACGCGACGTCGATGTCGTGCGCGGCTGGCTGCACCGGCCGTATTCGATCTGAGGGCGGCGCCCGGTCGTCATTCCCGCCCTTCACCAAGCCCGGGCGGAAGAAAGGCTCAAGCCACTTCGGCCCGGTTGCGGCCGGCGTCCTTGGCCTTGTAGAGGAGGTTGTCGGCGAGGCGAAAAAGGGCGTTGATCTGGCCCATGGCTTGCGGGAAGCAGGCCGCCCCGAGCGAGATGCTGACGACGCCAATATCGGCATTCTGGGCATGCGGAATGGCCAGTCCATGAACCGCCTCGACGAGGCTGGGCGCCACCCCGGCGTGCACGCCGGGCGAGGCATCGGGAATGATCACGGCGAATTCCTCGCCGCCATAGCGGGCAACGAAAGCGCCCGGTGCGGTGCGGTCGTCGTTGATCAGCCGGATCTGCTCGCCGAGGCAGGTGGCAACGGCACGCAGGCAATCGTCGCCGGCCTGGTGGCCGTAGTGATCGTTGTATTTCTTGAAGTTGTCGATATCGATCATCAGCAGGCTGAAGGGTCGGGCAGCCTGGCGCGCCAGCTCCCAGGCGATGTCCACCTGCATGTCCATGGCGCGCCGGTTGAGCAGACCGGTCAGGCCGTCGCGATTGGCCTGATCCTGCAGCTTGTTGTTGGCCAGGCACAGGCGGCTGCGCATGGCGGCGATGCGCGACATGGCCTTCATCTTGGCCTGCAGCACATTTTCCGGCACGTTCTTCGAGATGAAATCATCGCCGCCGGCTTCGATGGCGGTGACCAGATTGGTGTCGGTATCGGTCGCCGTGACGAAAATGATCGGTGTCCATGCCCACGGCTCGAGACCTTCCTGGGCGCGAATCCGGGTAGTCACCTCGAAGCCGTTCATGCCCGGCATCTCGATGTCCATGAGAATCAGATCGAAGCGCTCGGCCTGAAAAAACCTCAGTGCCGTCTCGCCATCGATGGCGTGCTTGACCTCGTACCCGAAGGACTCCAGCCGCGCCCGCGTGACCATGGCAATCGCCCGCGAATCGTCTACCAGCAGAATTTTCATGCCGACCTCAACCCGTCAAAAAGCAATTCGCATAGTTTATCTCCCATTCCGAAGGTAATAGCCATCAGCCTCTCTCAGGCCGGACAGAAATCACGTTTCGGTGTCAGAAAATAAACTTTCTGCTCGATCCTGACCGGCAGGCTGATGGTCGGGTCCGGGTCAGGCTCGAAGCTGCTTTCAACGTGACACAGCGCGATGTCGAAGGCACCGGTGTACAGGCTGGCGATTTCATCGGCCACGGCAAATGGCTGCTCCGGTGTTTCGCCTTCGTCCGGCTCCTCGGTGGTCAGCAGCAGCATCCGGCAAGTTGCGGGCAGTATGCGCCGGAGCTGCGCGACGTAGTCGCCACGGATGTCGTCGGGCAGGGCAGTCAGTGCGGCGCGGTCGAAAACGACGGCGATGTCGCCCACATCGGCGGCCGTCAATTTGAAGAAATCACCGCACAGAATCCCGATCCGGCCATGCTCCCAGAGGGTGAAGCTGCCGACTTTCCGGCGCCGCGGCTGCAACTTGTTTTCACGAAAAAAGGCCCGCACGGCAAGCGGGCTGAGTTCTACGCCGATGACCTGGTGGCCTTGCCCGGCCAGCCAGAGGAGATCGAGGCTTTTGCCGCAGAGCGGCACGAAAACCCGGTCTGCCACGGTCAACCGGAAATTTGGCCAGAATTTCAAAAGAAGGGGATTGACTGTCGGCTGGTGGAAATCGATGTCGCACCGGCGCCAGGCGTCTTGCCAGAGTTCGTTGTCGCGTCCGGTCATGGCGGTTTCTCTCCGGCGGATGCCGCGTTGATGAATCAGGAAAATGTTCTGATCGAAAGACACAACGCTCAGGAAAACGCCATGCAGGCCGAAAAGGCACTCGCGCATTTGGGGCTTCAGACTGCCCGGTGACGACTAGCCTATCATCGAAATCGGCCGCGTGGCGCCGGCTGAAAAATTGTCGGATTCGCTACACACGCCTCACATCGATGCCCGTGAAATAAATTTTTATTTTATTTTCAAGCACTTGCCAATTGGCACCATCCTTGCTCAAAAGAAAGCGAGGAGATTTCCATGACCCAAGCGGCTTTCGTCACCATCAACGACACCACCCTGCGCGACGGCGAACAGTCGGCCGGTGTGGCGTTCTCGCTGGCCGAAAAACTGGACATTGCCCGCCAACTCGCCGCCATCGGCGTGCCCGAACTGGAAGTCGGCATCCCGGCCATGGGCGACGAGGAGCGCGACTCGATCCGCGCCGTCGCCGACCTCAAGCTGGCCCCTCGCCTCATGGTGTGGAGCCGCATGCACCCGGCCGACATCGCCGCCTGCGCCGGCCTCGGCGCCGACATGATCGACATCTCGGTGCCGGCCTCCGACCAGCACCTGGCCTACAAGCTCAAGCAGGACCGCGCCTGGCTGCTGCGCGAACTGCCCAAGTTCATCGGCGCCGCGCTCTCCCTCGGTCTCGAAGTCGGCCTCGGCTGCGAAGACGCCTCGCGCGCCGACATGAATTTCCTCTGCGCCCTGGCCGAAACGGCCGAGCGCGCCGGCGCCCGCCGCCTGCGCTTCGCCGACACGCTGGGCATCCTCGAGCCGTTCGGCACCTTCGACAAGATCGGCACCCTGCGCCGCAACACCGGCCTCGAAATCGAGATGCACGCCCACGACGACATGGGCCTGGCCACCGCCAACACGCTGGCCGCCTGCAAGGCCGGCGCAACGCACGTCAATACGACGGTCAACGGCCTCGGCGAACGGGCCGGCAACGCCCCGCTCGAAGAAGTGGTGCTCGGTCTGACCAAGCTGTACGGCATCGACACCGGCGTCAGCCTCAAGGGCTTCCCCACCCTCTCCAGCCAGGTGGCCAGCGCCTCCGGTCGCGCCGTGCCGTGGCAGAAGAGCATCGTCGGCGCCGGCGCCTTCACGCACGAAGCCGGCATCCACGTCGATGGCCTGCTCAAGCATCCCGACAACTACCAGGGCTACGACCCGCAGGAAGTCGGCCAGGCGCACCGCATCGTGCTCGGCAAGCATTCCGGCTCGCGCGCCGTGCTGGTGGTTTTCGCCGGCCTCGGCATCGAACTCGATGAACACGAAGCCCAGGCCATGCTGCCGCGCGTTCGCAACTTCGTCGCCACCCACAAACACGCCCCGGAAGTCGCCGACCTGCGCGCCCTTCTGGCCTCTGTCCGGAGCCACCTCCATGTCTGAAGCGATGACCATGACCGCACCTGCACTGGCCGCCCCCGGCCTCTGGGCAACCCTTCGGGAAGACCTGGCCTGCATTTTCCAGCGCGACCCGGCCGCCCGCTCGACCTTCGAGGTGCTGACCACCTCCCCCGGCGTCCATGCCATCCTCACCCATCGCCTGTCGCACCGCCTGTGGCAGGCCGGCTGGCGCTTCCCGGCGCGCTTCCTGTCTTTCCTCGGGCGGACGCTGACCAATGTCGACATCCACCCCGGCGCCACCATCGGCCGCCGTTTCTTCATCGACCACGGCGCCTGCGTCGTCATCGGTGAAACCGCCGAAGTCGGCGACGACGTCACGCTCTACCACGGCGTCACGCTCGGCGGCACCTCGTGGAACAAGGGCAAGCGCCACCCGACGCTGGCCGACGGCGTCGTCGTCGGAGCCGGCGCCAAGATACTCGGCCCGATCACCATCGGCGAACGCGTCCGCGTCGGTGCCAATTCGGTGGTCGTCAAGGACGTGCCGGCCGACCGGACCGTCGTCGGCGTTCCCGGCCGGATCGTCGACACCCGGGTCGGTACGGCACGCCCAGCCAATGGCATCAGCCTCGATCACAACCTGATGCCCGACCCGGTGGCCAAGTCGATTGCCTGCCTGATCGAGCGCATCGAAATCCTCGAAAGGGAACTGGCGGAAGTCCGCCACGAGCCACCAACCGACCACAGCGGCGAATGCAATACCTGTTCGGCCGGCGACTTGTGCTGCGAGCACGAGTCCATGCATGCGGTGAATTGACCATGGACCTGCTCGACTTCTCCGACTGCAAGCTCTACTTCGAGGACGAGCTGCCCGCCGAGGCCGAACGTCTGATCGCCCAGGCAGCCGGCGACTACGGCGACCCATCAGCCGAACTCGCCCTGCTGCGCGCCCACCTGCTGGCGCCCGAACACCTGACCGTCCTGGTCAGCCTGTACCGCTACTATTTCTATCAGCACCGGCTGGACGACGTGATGATCGTCGCCGACCACGCCATGCGCGTTTCTGCCCGTCATCTTGGCATTCCGGCCGACTGGCGCCAGATCGACGAAGCCCAGCTCGGCTCGGCCGCGGCGACCTCCTTCGGCCTGCTCCGTTTCTACCTGCTGGCGCTCAAGGCCGAAAGCGTCGTTCTGCTGCGCCTGGGTCGTATTGCCGAATCGCGCGATCGCCTGAACAAACTCGCCGCGCTGGACAGCCGCGACCACCTTGGCGCTGCCAAACTTCTCGAAGTCATCGATGAGTTCCAGAGCAGTGACGACGACAGCGATGCCACACCCGAATTTCAACTTGTTGCAGCCTGAGGAAACCATCATGGAAGACACCCTGACCCTTGCCGAAGCCATGGAAGACCTGGTTTCCGCCGAAGACTTTCTCGACTATTTCGCGGTCCCCTACGACCCGGCGGTCGTCCATGTGAATCGCCTGCACATCCTGCAGCGCTTCCACGATTACCTGTCGAAGCAGGCCCCGAACCTGCCGCCGGAAGAGGAAATGCAACGCGGCATCTACCGCCTGTGGCTGGAACGCGCCTACCAGGACTTCGTGACCTCCGACTCGATCACCGAAAAGGTCTTCGCCGTCTTCCAGCACGTCGCCAAGCCCGACGGCGGCATGAGTTCCTTCGTTTCGCTCGACAAGGTATTCCGCCAATGATGAACGCCAAATGGGAGTACGGCGAGGCCGTGCGCCTCACCCGCAACGTCCGCAACGACGGCACCTACCCCGGCCTCGATCCGGGCGATTTCCTGGTGCGCCGCGGCAGCATCGGCTATGTCGTCGATGTCGGCACCTTCTTGCAGGACCAGATCATCTACTCGGTGAACTTCCTCGAGGAAGGCAAGATCGTCGGTTGCCGCGAAGAGGAACTGATCGGCGGCGACGACGAATGGACGCCATCGCGCTTCGAATTCCGCGAAAAGGTCCGTGCTGCCAAGCAGCTATCGGTCGGCGGCCAGGTGCTCGTCGAACTCGGCGCCGTCGGCGAAGTCATCAAGGTGATCCGCGATGCGGCCAACGGCGTGACCTATCACATCCACTTCGACAGCCTGCCCGGGCGCGTCCTGCAAATCCCCGAAGCCATCCTCGAACCGCACAAACCGGCGGAGTAAGCACAATGCGACACGGCTACCTTGAACTCAAGCTCGCCCACGAACTGTTCAAAAAGGCGCCCGACACCCTGAGCCAGGCCGAACAGGCCCGCCTCGGCGAAGTCGCCGGCCAGCAGGCCCGCCTCGAACAGCGCATCCTGGCCAGCGCGGCGGCGGCCCAGGTCGTCGTTCCGGTGGCGACCATCGCCACCCGGCTCGACGAGATTCGCCAACGCTACCCGAGTCCCGACGACATGGCCGCCGACCTCGAACGCAACGGCCTCGACGCCGACCAACTGGCCGCCGCCGTCGAACGCGATCTGCGCATCGAAGCCGTGCTCGACAAGGTCGCCTCGGCCGTTCCGGCCGTCACCGAAGTCGATGCCGAAATCTACTATCGCCTGCATCCGGACGCGTTCGACCGCCCGGAATCCCGCCGGCTGCGCCACATCCTCATCACCTTCTCCAACCCGGTTGAAAAGGCGGTCGCCCGGTCTACGCTCGAAACGCTACGGTCAACCGGAAAAAACATCGAAAATTTCAGTCAGGCTGCGCTGCGCCACTCGCAATGCCCGACCGCGATGGATGGCGGCAAGCTCGGCATCGTCAAGCGCCAGCAGCTATTCCCGGAACTCGAACCGGCGGCCTTCGCGCTCGCCCTCGACGAAGTCTCCGAAGTCCTCGAATCGCCGATGGGCCTGCACATCCTGCGCTGCGACGATATTCCGCCCTTCGGCATGCTCCCCTTCGCCGAAGCCTGCCCGCGCATCATCGAGAAACTCACCGAAAAACGCCGCCGCGAAACCCAGCGCGACTGGATCAATGCTTTGTCCAGCACCTGAGCGAAGCCGGCTTTTCAGAACGCCGGACAGCAAAAAGGGCAACCCTCGCGGGTTGCCCTTCTCACATCAAGTGGTGCCGCTTGCCGGAATCGAACTGGCGACCTTTTCATTACGAATGAACTGCTCTACCAACTGAGCTAAAGCGGCGAAACCAAAACTTGTCATAACCTTGTCTGCGCCCGAAAGTCTTGTCCTGCAAGCCTTTCATCACCGGAACCGAAGCCTGTTTCGAGGCTTTTATCGGCTCCCGGAGAAGCAGAGCGTAGAATTATAGCTTTTCTGCCCCTTTTCAGGCAACGGAAAAACCGCAATGAATCTGCTCCGCGTACTGGCCACGGTCAGTGGCATGACCCTGCTCTCACGCGTTCTCGGCTTTGCCCGCGACTTCGTCATCGCCCGCACCTTCGGGGCCGGCCTGGCCACCGACGCCTTCTTCGTCGCCTTCAAGCTGCCCAACCTGCTGCGCCGGATGTTTGCCGAAGGCGCCTTCTCCCAGGCCTTCGTCCCCATCCTTGGCGAATACAAGAACCAGCGCAGCGAGGAAGACACACGCACCCTCGTCGACCACGTCGCCAGCCTGCTTTCGATGGCGCTGTTTGCCGTCACCGCCCTCGGCATCGCGCTCGCCCCGGTGCTGGTCTGGATCTCGGCGCCAGGCTTCACCGACGACACGGGCAAGTTTGAATTGACGGTGACGCTGACCCGCATCACTTTTCCCTACATCCTCTTCATGTCGCTCGTCGCACTGGCGGGCGGCATTCTCAACAGCTGGAGCCGCTTCGCACTGCCGGCCTTCACACCGGTGCTGCTCAACCTGTCGATGATCGGCATGGCGCTGTTTGCCGCCCCCTATTTCGACCCGCCCGTGCTGGTGCTCGGCTGGGCGGTTTTTCTCGGCGGCCTGCTGCAACTCGCCATCCAGATTCCCGCCCTGAAAAAGATCGCCATGCTGCCGCGCCCGTCGCTGAACTGGCGTGCCGCCTGGTCCGACCCCGGCGTCCGGCGGATCACGATGCTCATGGCGCCGGCCATGATCGGCGTTTCGGTGTCGCAGATCAGTCTGCTCATCAACACCATTTTCGCCTCCTTCCTCCAATCCGGCAGCGTCTCCTGGCTCTACTACGCCGACCGCCTCATGGAATTCCCCTCCGGTCTGCTCGGCGCCGCGCTCGGCACCATCCTGCTGCCCTCGCTGTCGCGCTACCACGCCAGCAACAATCCGGTCGAATACTCGCGCCTGCTCGACTGGGGCCTGCGCCTGACCCTGCTGCTCGCCGCCCCGGCCGCCCTCGCCCTGGCCATCCTGGCCGTGCCCCTGATCTCGGCGCTGTTCTTCCACGGCGCATTTTCGGCCGACGACGTCTTTCGTACCCGCGAAGCCCTCGTCGCCTACACCGTCGGCCTGACCGGCATGATCCTCGTCAAGGTGCTGGCCCCCGGCTTCTATGCCCGCCAGAACATCCGCACGCCGGTACGCATCGCGCTCATATCACTGGCCGCCACGCAGGCCATGAACCTCGCCTTCATCGGCTGGCTGGCCCACGCCGGCCTGGCCCTGTCGATCGGCCTGGCCGCCTGCCTGAACGCCTTCATGCTCTATCGCGGCCTGCGTCGCCTGGAAATCTACCAGCCGCAGGCCGGCTGGCTGATTTTCAGCAGCAAGCTGCTGGCCGCCCTGATCACCATGGGTGCCGCCCTGTGGTTCGGCATGGGTGCCGAAAAAAGCTGGTTGCAAAGCAGCTTCGTCGACCGGACAATCCATTTGGCCTGGCTGGTACCACTCGGCGCCACCACCTATTTCGCCACGCTATGGATTCTTGGCTTCCGCCTGCGGGATTTCCGACGTCAGGCGGCCTGATAAACGAGGTTACGATGAAACTGACCAGCACGAGCTTTGCAGACGGACAGAAAATCCCCGGCGAGTTTGCCTTCTGCACCCCCGACCCGGCCCACCATGTCTGCCTCGGCAGGAACGAAAACCCCCATCTGGCCTGGCGTGACGTTCCCGCCGGCTGCCAATCCTTCGTCGTCATCTGCCACGACCCGGACGTCCCGAGCCGGGGCGACGATGTGAACCAGGAAGGCCGCACCGTTCCCGCCAGCCTGCCCCGCGTCGATTTCTTCCACTGGGTGCTCGTCGACCTGCCAGCCTCGGTCAACGAAATCAAGGCTGGCGAATTCAGCAACACCGTCACGCCGCGTGGCAAGCCCGGACCGCAGGCGGCACAGGGCGGCCGGCAAGGCATCAACAATTACACCGACTGGTTCGCCGGCGACCACGACATGAACGGAGACTACTACGGCTACGATGGCCCCTGCCCGCCGTGGAACGACGAGATCGTCCACCATTACGTGTTCACGGTATATGCGCTCGATGTCGACAAACTGCCGCTCGACGGCAAGTTCGGCGGCCCGGAAGTCCGCGCCGCCATCCAGGGCCATGTTCTCGGCGAAGCCAGCCTGACCGGCACCTATACGCTCAACGCCAGCCTGCAAGACTGATTTCTCGCCCCGGTCAACGCCAAAGGCCATGCAAACGCATGGCCTTTGTCATTTAGGGGGGATAGCCGACCTACCGGCCCTGCCCCGTCACCTTGCAGCCGCCGACGGTGTTGCCGACGCAGGGGATCGAGGTCTCGCGGTTGATCAGCCACTGGCCGTTCACCTTGATCATCTCGAGGACCTTCTGCGTCGTGTCGTTGAAGGCCTTGGATTCATAGACCTGGCGGAATTCGGCGAAGGCGCGATCGGGACCGTCGAGGCGGATCTTCAGGTCGTGGATCTCGACGTTGATGCGCTCACGGGGCGTGATGCGGCTGCGCCGGAGCTGGTCCCAGTCTTCCCGGGTCAGCCCGCCGTCCGGGGTGAAGGTCGGGGCGTAGAAGCCGGTGTAGGCGGTGTAGTCGCGGGCCGACC
>Ga0209211_10006561_pt1 | contig 16762 bp, 17 predicted proteins | sample RifGroA2_FD_183992 | JGI IMG/M metagenome (GOLD analysis project Ga0209211, IMG submission 183992) | Groundwater microbial communities from Rifle, Colorado, USA - Groundwater A2 (SPAdes) (version 2) | ecosystem: Environmental > Aquatic > Deep subsurface > Groundwater | place: Rifle, Colorado... | reverse complement strand
CGCGCAACCAGTTGGACGCGCTGATCCACTCCACACAGAAGTCGCTGAAGGAATACGGCGAGCAGTTATCTGCGGATGAAAAGTCCGCCATCGAGGCCGCGCTGAAGGAAGCCGAGGAAGTGGTGAAAAGCGACGACAAGGCCGCCATCGACGCCAAGGCCGAAGCGCTGGCAACTGCCGCGCAGAAGCTGGGCGAAAAGATGTACGCCGCCGAACAGGCCAAGGCACAGGAAGGCGGCTGCGAAAGCTGCGGGCCGGACGAGACCTGTTCCGACCATAAGAAGGATGAAGGCGATGTGGTGGATGCGGAGTTTACGGAAGTAAAGGACAAGAAATAAGTTGGAAGACTGAGACTTAAGACGGAAGACGGAAGCAAAACCCACGGGTTTTTTAACTTACGTCTTTCGACTTGCAACTAACAACGGATTAATAAGTTGGAAAACGTAAGACGTAAGTCGTAAGCAATCCCTTGGATTGCTTTTCAACTTACGTCTTACGACTTGCGACTAACGACTATGCCCAAAAAAGACTACTACGAAGTTCTCGGCGTCAACCGCGACGCGTCGGACGAAGAAATCAAAAAGGCTTATCGCAAGCTGGCGATGAAGCATCACCCCGACCGCAATCCGGATAATCCGAAGGCGGAGGAGCACTTCAAGGAAGCCAAAGAAGCCTACGAGACGCTCTCCGACGGGCAGAAGCGCGCCGCTTACGACCAATATGGCCACGCCGCGTTCGAGGCGGGCGGCATGGGCGGCGGCAACCCGTTCGGCGCGGGTGCGGGCGCGGCAGGCTTCGATTTCTCCGACATCTTCGGCGACATCTTCGGCGGCGCGCGCGCGGGCGGCGGGCGCAGCAATGTGCAGCGCGGCGCCGACCTGCGCTACAACATGGAAGTCACGCTGGAGCAGGCCGCGCGCGGCACCGAGACGCAGATTCGTGTACCGACCATGGCCGAATGCGAAACCTGCAAGGGCAGTGGCGCCAAGCCCGGCACCAGCCCGACCACTTGCACCACCTGCAAAGGCCATGGCCAGGTGCGCATTCAACAAGGCCCATTCTCGATCCAGCAGACCTGCCCGCGCTGTCACGGCACCGGCAAAATGATCGCCTCGCCGTGCAAGGATTGCAGCGGCAGCGGGCGCATCAAGCAGCACAAGACGCTGTCGGTAAAGATTCCCGCAGGCGTGGATAACGACGATCCCGCCGAAACGCAAAGCGGCAGGCAATTCCGCCTGCGTGGCAAAGGCATCAAGGGTGTGCGCAGTTCAAGCCATGGCGATTTGCATTGCCACGTCATCGTGGAAACGCCGGTAAACCTGACCGAACGGCAAAAGGAACTGCTGCACGAGTTTGAAACGATCAATGCAACCGACAGCGGACATCACAACCCGCGCGCCAAATCCTGGATGGATAAGGTAAAAGACTTTTTTGGGCAGTAGCCCAAAAAATCTTTTACCTTACGGTGCAGGCTCACATGAGCGCAGCGGATTAGCCCTGCATAGCCAATCGGCTAAGCTGACAAACAACGTCAGCCAAGCCGCTGGTTAAAGAGCGTAAACCCAGAACGGGAACCGCAAATGGTAGGGTGCGCTGCCCGCATCGATCAGGATGTCGTCGTCCAGCAACAGCGCGGTGGTGCGCCGCAAACCGCCGATCCCGCCATAACAGCCCAGCACAGTCAGGCGCATCGCAGCGTTATACCGCCGACAAATACATCCCGCACAGCGCGATGCTTGCGCCGGCCGCGCGGATGACGCGTTCATGCGCCCGCTGTTGCATGCCCAGGCCGAACGCGATGCCGATGGCATGCAGCAACGCCGTCGCCAGCAGGAAGCCCAGCACATATTCGACCGGAGGCCAGTGCCGGCATCTCGGCGCCGTGCGCGCGGCCGTGCCACAACGCGAACAGCCCGACCAGACCGCTGCCCAGCCACAGCGGCAGGCGCACCGACACGGCGATCAGTACGCCCAGCAGCAGCACCGACAACACGATGCCCTGCTCGACGAACGGCAAGCCGATGCCCGGCAGCGGCAATGCGCCGCCCAGCGCCATTACGCCGACGAAGGTGAGCGGCACTGCCCATACGGAGCGCCCGCCCGTCTGCGCCGCCCACAGCCCGACCGCCAGCATCGCAAGTACATGATCCAGGCCGCTGGCCGGATGCGCGAGTCCATGCAGAAAGCCGCTGGCATCGGAGAGGCCGACATGCGCATGAACGGGCAGCGATGTCAGCGCCGCGACAGGCAATAGCAATCGTATTGAAGTTGATGGGCTCATGACGTTAGCCCCCTTTCAAACTATCCCGGACTCAACCTTGTAACGCACATAAAAGATATTCAAACTTTGCGCGCGCGCCCGCTGCAACATCTGCTCGGCAAGCCTGTCGTCCACGACGAACTCGACCTTCACCGCCAGTTCTCCGGCAAGCTCGAAAAAAGTCTCCTCATGCAACCTGCCGTGCCGCCCGAATCCGGCAATCGCGCGGAATGCCGAGCCGCCGAGAATACCGAGACCCTTGGCCTCTTCCAGCAGCCATTCATACAGAGGCATACCGGCGTGAAGCTGTTTTTCGGTGACATAGAAAGTGAGTTGATCCATGATTGTCCTCCTAGTGTTGAATCCATTTGAAAGTCTGGATACCCAGCACCGTCATCAGCAGCGAACCGCCGAGGTGCGCCGCGATGATACCCGCTCCCCACGCATACTGACCGCGCAACAGCAATGTGACGGTTTCCGCCGAGAAGGTGGAAAAAATGCGATCGCAAGCCCGATCAGGTAACCGCCTACCAGGTTGGCGGCAAGCGTGCCGAGCGGCAATGCCGGCAGCACCGGATTGAACCACAGCCCGAAGCCCCAGCGCAGCCACGCGCCGAATGCCGCGCCGATTCCGATTGCAAGAAATGCGTAAAGGGTCATGAATAATTTTGAAAACTCGTCAATTTTGCCTTGCCATTATTCTACAACACACACCGGCGCGAAGCCGCCGCCCGGCGTGCGAAAGTTGGTAGTCTGGCCCTGGTAGAGCCGCGCAGCAACCAGTTGCACCTGACCGTCATAAACGTAGCAGCGCATATCGTACTTGAGTGGCTGCGGCTCCGCCCCCTCCGCGCAGACCATGCGCTCGCCCGGCGCGGCCATGCGCTGCGCGACATATCCGCCCCGCATGATCTCCTCGAACACCCGCAGGGTGAGCTTCGCGCCGCTATAACTGCCCTTGCTGCCGTAGCCTTCGGCGGGCTTGAAGAACCATTGCTTGCGCTCCCGCCACCATTGCTCCTGATCCGCCGCTTCTACCAGCCTCGTCTGCGGCACACCGGCCTGCAACGCGGCGATGTCGGCTTCGCTTGCGCCGAGCGCGCGCAGATTGTCCGCATCGGTCAGCCGCGCCAGATTACGCTTGTCGGCGTACTGCGCATAGTGCGCGGGGTCGGGTGTCAGCACTACGCTGCCCTCCAGATATGCCCGACGCAATATGGCATGCCGCTGCAAGGAAAAATCCGTCAGGCGGTTGTACACCAGGTCAATCTTCTGGCCATCAAGGTACAGGCCATCGCCGCGCGAATGCAGCGCGTCGGGATCGGCGATAAACGCCGCGATCCCGACGCGCTCGAACATGCGCTGCGCCAGCAGGAATTCTGGATACAGGTATTGTCCCTCCGGCTGCTCGTCCACGATGGCGACGGTTTGCAGCGCCGCCGCGCCGCGCTCCAGCCGCCACTCGTTGCGGAACATGTCGAGAAATACCTGTTCAAGGTTCGCTTGCGCCACCACCGCGCCCGGCCAGCCAGCTTCGCGCTGGCTGTCGAGCAGCAGCGCATTCAGAAATCCGCCGCCCGCGTTGCTGTTGATCTCGATGAGATGCGCGCCGTCGCTGTTCAAGTGGAAGTCGTAGCCGAAGAACACGCCTTTGGCGGAGTGCTGCATCCACTTCCCACTCCCCACTCCCCACTCCCCACTTCCCACCACCCGCTCCACCGCCCCGATCACTTCGCGCATCTGTTGCATCTGCACAGGCGCGATGAACACCGGCACATCGGCGAACAAATGCTGGCAACGCTCCGTCACCAGACTCCGCCACACCCCACCTTGTTTTTGCATCGTGTGTTGCAGCGCGGCGCGGTCAACCTGGGCCGAATGGCAATCGCCATTCAGCACTTCAGCAGGCGAGACAGAAGATGCCGTGATATTCATTAAGGCAACGTGCTGGCGGTGGAGTATGTTGCTGTATCAGCTTTTCTTCACCACCTGCATCGCGGTGGCGACCAGCCCGGCAATGTCGGCGGCGTTGCCGGGCAGGATCATGGTATTGCCCTGCTTGGCGATGTTACCAAAGGCATCGACGAATCTTTCGGCGACTTTGAGATTGACGGCGACCAGGCCACCTTCGCTTTGAATCGCGTTGGCGACCACCTTGATCGATTCGGCGGTGGCGTTGGCGACCAGCAGCAGCGCCTCTGCCTCACCCTGCGCATTGTTGATGGCGGCCTGCCGGGTGCCTTCCGACTCGCGGATCGACGCGGTCATCGAGCCTTCGGCGAGGTTGATTTGTTCCTGCTTTTGGCCTTCCGACTGCGCGATCAGCGCGCGCTTTTCGCGCTCGGCGGTAATCTGCTTCTGCATCGATGCAAGCACTTGCGCGGGCGGGGTGATATCCTTGATTTCATAGCGCAGCACTTTCACGCCCCAGTTCGGGCTGGCTTCATCGAGCGCGAATACCACCGTGCGGTTGATCGCATCGCGGTCCTCCAGCAATTTATCGAGGTCGCGTTTGCCGCATTCCGAGCGCAGCGCAGTCTGCGCCAGCATGGTGATGGCGGCGAGATAGTTCGAGGTGCCGTAGCTGGCGCGCGCGGCATCGGTGATCTGGTAATACAGCACGCCGTCCACCTGCACCTGGGTATTGTCGCGCGTGATGCAAACCTGCGGGGCGATGTCGATGGGAAATTCGGTCAGGCGGTGGCGGTAGGCGACGCGATCCATGAACGGAATGACGATGCTCAGGCCGGGTTCCAGTGACCTGTTGTATTTGCCGAACCGCTCGATCACCCACGCGTTTTGTTGCGGCACGATTTTGATCGACTGAAAAGCCAGAAATACCGCAAATACTCCCAATACGATAATGAAGGTATCCATGCTTTATTCTCCCTGAGTAAAAATATTCTGGTGCAATTGGCGCTTGGCTGAGTGCCTCTTGCGGGTCTTACTCGATGATTAACCGTGAGCCGACGATTTCCTTGATGCGCCATTTTTGCCTGGCTGAATCGGGCGATGCATTCTTCGCCAGTTCGGCATCCCACTCGGCGCCGCGATAGCTGACGCGCGCGTGGCGTTCATCCGTCCACTGTACGACATGCACATCCTGCCCGATGTCATAAGCGAGGTTTGCCTGTTCATGCGGTTTGGTGTGCTGCTGTTTCCAGCGATAAATCCCCGCCACACTGGCAGTACACAATAATGCCGCAACAGCAGCCTGCCCGCTCCACGCCATGCCCATATACGCAACAAACCCGGCAACCGCCAGCCCGAATGCCACGGCGATCAGATAGAACGTGCCGCTAAGCATTTCGGCAATCACCAGCACCAACGCCGCCATCCACCAAACCCAATATGCGTCCATCTCACTACCCTCGCTGTGTTGCAGACAAGTGCATTTTGCCACGTTTAGCGGTTTTTTCGGCGGAAACAAAAACTCCCGCATACAGCGGGAGTTTGGCGCAGCAACACAGGGCATTGCGTTAATGCAGCAGCAACGATTGCTGCACCGCTACGGCACACACCGACATCAACGTGCCGGGCAGCAAGCCGAGCAGCAACACGCCCAGGCCGTTCACGCTAATCAGCAGCATGCTGTCCGAACCGACGGCGATCGGCGCATGGCTTTCCGGCGCGTCGAAATACATCAACTTGACGATGCGCAGGTAGTAGAACACGCCGATCAACGAAAGAAGTACGGCAATCACGGCCAGCGGAATGTGTCCGGCATGCACCACCGCACTTAGCACCGCGAACTTGGCGTAGAAGCCAACGGTGGGCGGCACGCCGGCCATCGAGAACATCAGCAGCAGCATCAGGAAGGCAAGCCACGGGCTGCGTCGGCTGAGTCCCTTGAAATCGTTGAGGGTATCAGCCTCGAAGCCGTCTGCGCGTGACAGCAGCATGATCATGCCAAACGCGCCCAGCGACATCAGCACATACACCACGGCATAAAACATCGACGCTCCATAACCTTCGATGCCACCGCTCAACAGCCCCAGCAGCAGAAAACCCATGTGGGTGATGGTGGAGTAGGCAAACATGCGCTTGATGTTGGTTTGTGCAATCGCAGTGATGTTGCCGATGGCCATCGAAGCAATCGCAAGAATAATCAACATACCCGACCAGTGTTGCACCAAGGGTTGCAGGCCTTCGACCAGAATGCGCGTGACAAAGGCAAATGCGGCAAATTTGGGAGCCGAGCCGATCAGCATAGTTACGGCGGTTGGCGCACCTTGATACACGTCCGGCACCCACATGTGGAATGGCACCACACCAAGCTTGAAGGCCAGACCGGAGACCACGAACACCAGACCGAACACCAGCAAATTCTTGTCCGCCGCACCGGACTGGATCGCATGCGCCACCGCGCCCAGTTCCAGCGTGCCGGTCGCACCATACAGCATGGACATGCCGTACAACAACAGGCTGGAAGCAAGCGCGCCAAGCACAAAGTATTTCATCGCGGCTTCGATGGCGCTGGCGGAATCGCGTTGTAAGGCAACCAACGTATACAGGCTCAGGGAGAGCAGTTCCAGACCAAGATACAAGGTAATAAAATGGTTGGCCGAGATCATTACCATCATACCGAGCATCGCGAACAAGACCAGCACCATGAACTCGCCGGTGAACAGACCGCGCGCGGTGAGATATTCACGCGAATACACCAGCATCATGGACAACGCCAGACAGGTCAAAAGTTTCAGCACATCGGACATCAGATCGTCCACAAACATATCATGAAAGGCATAGACCACGCCGCTTTCGTGCGTGCCAACGACAATCAGCGAACAGCCCAGCAGGGTGAGTTGCACCAGCATATAGGTAATCAGCCTGCCGTTTTGCCTGATCAACAGATCCGCAATCAGTATCACACACGCCATGGTCAGCACGAAGACCTCGGGGAGCACAGGCAATAAGTCTGATATTGCAAAGTTCATAGCGTCTGTTTCCGATCCCAGTTAGAGGTTTGACAAGGCGGTGCGCGGCACGAGTCCGCAGCAGATATCCGGTTCACTGTGGCAATGTTCGCTCCTGCTACGGCATGCTGATGGCTCTGGCCTGGCAGCGGCGGAAATACTGCGTCATTCAGCCCTTCGATATTTTTGACACCACTGACCGACGACACCTCCGACACGAGGTGCTCTACGCTCACCCGCATCCTGGCAAGGAATGGTTCCGGGTTGAAGCCGATCCAGAAGACCAGCACCAGTAGGGGCATCAACGTTGCGATTTCGCGGCCGTTGAGGTCGGTAACGACAACATCATCCTTCCTGGTCGATTCCCCCCAGACCACCCGTTGCAGCATCCACAGCATGTAGGCCACTGTGAGCACTACCCCGCCGATGGCGATTGCACCGGCCAGCAGGTTGGAATTAAAGGTTCCGACCAGCACCAGGAATTCCCCGACAAACGAATTCGTCCCGGGAAGCCCGAAGGAAGCGAACGAAAAAATAGCCAGCAGCGTCACATAAATCGGCACGGTCATCCGCAACCCTCCGCAGTCCGAGATAAGCCGGCTGTGGGTTCTTTCATAGATCATGCCCACCATAAGAAACAGCGCCCCGGTGGTGATCCCGTGGTTGACCATCTGGAGGATTGCCCCTTCGATACCCTCGGAGTTGAAGACGAATATTCCCAGCGTAACGAATCCCATATGCCCCACGCTGGAATAGGCGACCAGCTTCTTGAGATCGGTCTGCACCAGCGCCATGTATGAACCCCAGATGATGGCAATCAACGACAGGATCAGAATGACCGGCGCAAAAGCATGGCTCGCATCCGGAGTTATCGGCAAACTGAACCGCAGAAACCCGTAGGTACCCAGCTTCAGCATCACGCTTGCCAGCATCACGCTACCGGCAGTGGGCGCCTCGACGTGGGCATCGGGCAGCCAGGTGTGAAACGGGAACATCGGCACCTTGATCGCGAAAGCCAGGAAGAAAGCCCAGAATACCCAGAACTGGAACGTTGAACTGTAAGATCCTTGCGCAAGCTGTTGAATGTCAAATGTCTCGCCACCCGTGAAATACAGCGCCAGTATCGCCACCAGCATGGGAAGGCTTCCTGCCATCGTATAGAGGAAGAACTTCAACGTGGCATATATCCGGCGCTGCCCCCCCCATATCCCGATGATTAGAAACATCGGGATGAGTTCCGCCTCCCAGAAGACGAAGAACAGGAACAAATCAAGCGCTACAAAGACGCCGATGAGCGCCGCCTCCATGATCAGAATCGCCATCATGTACTCCTTGACCCGAGTATCGATGGCCTTCCATGAACAAAACACGCACAGCGGAGTAATCAGGGTGGTAAGCAGCACCAATAGCACACTGATACCGTCCACACCGACGGCATAGTTGATGTTGAAAGCTGGTATCCAGGGCACCCGCGTAACAAACTGCATCTCGTGGCTGGAGGTATCAAAGAGATACCACAGCGGAAGCGAAACAACAAACACCAGCACGGTAAAAGCGAGAGTGATCCAGCGTGTCCACCCATCATTGCGCGGGGCGAGGCCGATGATCGCCGCACCGAGTAGTGGGAGAAGTATAATGAAATTTAATAGGTTGGATTCATACATCACGCTATAACCTCAGAACAGTGAATAAAGGCTCAGGATTAAAAGTGATCCCACCATAACCAGGGCATAATGCTGGAGCTGTCCGGTTTGCACCTGCCGCAACGCGCCGGCCCAGCGCACCACCATAGCTGCAACGGCGTTGACAGCCCCGTCAATAACGTTCTTGTCCAGCCAGAGCCCTTTTATGCCAAGCGCCAGATTGCCGCGGAACACGTAACGGTACACCTGAATAAACCAGTCCTCGATGGGGACTACCACATGGCGCACGAACAGCATGAAAATGACTGCGCCCTTGCGGTAAAACCAGTCCGTATCCAGGCTGATCTTGGGCGACCCGCCAAGGTGTTTGACCAGCATGAAGAAACCCAGACCGGTAAACAGCAGTATCTGCAACGCCCATACAACGTGGGTTGCCGTGTAAGCATGGTATTCGACTTCGTTCGGCAGCATGTTGTAAAGCCAATCGGGATAAACACCGATGAAGACGCACAAAAACGCGGCAATTCCCATCGCTACCAGCATGTTGCGCGGGGGTTCGGTCGGTCGTGCCCCGCAGTCTTCGCCGAGGAAGGTGAAATAGGGCAGCTTCAGCCCGGTATGGAGGAATGTTCCGGCGGAAGCCAAAGAGAGCAGCAGCCATATCCAGGTAAGATGCAGTTCGGCTGCTGCCGAGACTTCCATGGACTTGCTGACGAATCCGCTGAACAGCGGAAAAGCCGAAATCGAGAAGCCACCGATCATGTAAAGGACAAAGGTCACGGGCATGTAGCGGTATATTCCTCCCAGCTCGCTCAGCTTGCTCCGTCCCGTCATCTGGATGACGGCACCCGCCCCCATGAATAGCAGTCCCTTGTACAGGATGTGCGTGAATGCATGCGCGACCGCTCCGTTGATGGCCAGCGCCGTCCCCATTCCCACGGCGGCCACCATATAGCCCACCTGGCTGATGATGTGGTAGCCGAGTAGCCTGCGAATATCATTCGCCAGCACGGCAAACACCACGCCGTAAAGTGCCATGATTGTACCCATCCAGATAAGGATCTCTGTTCCGGGATAGCCGCGGATCAGCGCATAAACCGCTGTCTTGGTGGTGAAGGCGCTCAGGAAAACCGCGCCCGTCACCGTTGCCTCGGGGTAGGCATCCGTCAGCCATGCGTGCAGCGGAGGCACGGCAGCGTTGAGCATGAAGCCGATCAGGATCAGATAGGACGCCACGCCATGCCCCTGCAACTTATCGAAGCTGATCGATCCGGTTGTCGAAGCAAGAATCACGATGCCGGCTAATAACACCACGCCGCCGACGGCATGCACCAGCAGATAGCGGTAGCCGGCTTCGATCGAGGCCTTTACCCGGCGCGACCAGATGAGCCATACCGAGGCGAACGCCATCAGCTCCCAGAACACGAACAGCGTAATAAGGTCGCCGGCAAACGTGACCCCGAGCGATGATCCGGCATAGACGAACGCGGCGATATGCTGGCTGACATCTTTTACATGCATCGCGTAGATCGCCCCGATCAGCGCTGCAATCGAGAACACGTACGCGAAAGCCAGGCTGAGCTTGTCCGCCCGGCCGAAGATCAGTTCAAAGCCGAGAAACTTGACGACGCCGTGGACACCGGGCGACATCAGCATCACGGTCACCAGCGCGAGGGCCGGAAGCAGGATGGTATAAATCTGCTGCACTCTCCCTCTGAAGAAAGGGATGAGCAATGCCCCGAAAATCAGGAAAACCGAAGGATGTAACCATTCAATCATTGTAGTAATCCTCGGAACGTTCCAGCCAGTAATGCCCCAATGCCTTCGAAATGACGACGATCAGGACACAGGAAACAAACCCGTACACGGCACTGAATCCCGGGATATCGTCCCAGAAAAAAACATGGTGATGCCGTTCGATGAAAAAATCGAGCACGACCGTGAGCGCCAGAACCGCATAAGCGATCCGCTTCAGCGTCTTCCGGTTATCCATCATGTATTCCAGAATTTTGCCGGTATTCATTGCAGAAGGCCCACCTTGATTAAATTGAGGAAGTGGTCGGGGAATATGCCAAGCGCCACCGTTCCAGCCGCCGTGATCAGCAACGGGATAACGACCTTGAGGGGCGCTTCGCTGATGCCTTCATGCCCGTCCGCCGGGGGAGCCCCGAACACAGCCTTGTAGACGACCGGCGCGAAGTACGCCACGTTGAGCAGGCTGCTGGTCAATATCACCCCGAGCAGCATCCAGCTTTTGGTCTCGATCGTGCCGATGGCAAGATGCCACTTGGTGATGAATCCGGCGAACAGCGGCACGCCAATAATGCTGAGTGACCCGATCGTGAAGGCCGCGATCGTCCACGGCATTTTCCGCGCAATCCCGGACATCTCGCTGATGTTGGTCTTGTGCGACGCGACATAAATCGAACCGGCGCAGAAGAACAGCGTGATTTTTGTAACGGCATGGTTCACGATGTGAATAATGCCCCCGGTGATTCCGCTGACCGACAGCAGCGCCACGCCCAGCACGATGTATGAAAGCTGGCTGACTGTGGAATAGGCCAGCCGCATCTTGAGATTGTCCTGGGTCAGCGCATAGGCAGACGATGCCAGGATGGTGATGGAAGCGATAATGGCCGTGTAGTCACCCAGGTGGAGGTTCTGCATCTCCGTAACCCCGAACACGTCAATCACCAGCCGGACGATACAGAATGCGCCAACCTTTACCACCGCCACGGCGTGCAGCAGAGCGCTCACCGGCGTGGGCGCCACCATCGCGGAGGGAAGCCAGTTGTGCATCGGCATCAGTCCCGCCTTGGCAAAACCATACAGGAACATGAAATACATTATCGTCAGCAGTGTCGGGATCTCCATCCCCGAAAACGTCGTGGCCGTTATCCCCGCGAACATCCCCGCCTTGTTGAAGTCCAGTGTGCCGGTCAGGCAATACGTCAGGATAATCGCGCCCAGAAGTATGCTGCTCGATGCGCCCACCAGATAGAGAAGGTACTTGCGCCCCGCATCCCAGTCCTTGACGCCTTCATTGTGAATAACCAGCGGCAAAGTGCACAGGCTCAGTATTTCGTAGAAGAAGAACAACGTAAACAGATTCCCCGCAAAGGCAACCCCCATGGCCGAGGAAAGGGCAATGGCAAAGCAGGTGTAATATCTCGTCTGGGCGTGCTCCTCGAGGGTGCGCATATAGCCCATCGAGTAAACCGTGGTGATAATCCACAGAAACGAGGACGTGGTGGCAAACAGCAAGCCGATACCGTCTACCTTGAAGGCGAGTTCAACGCCGGGAAGGATTTGGAAGACCGTATACTTGATCACTGTCCCGGAAAGAATAACGGGAGTCATGGATATCACGATCAGGAACTTTATGACTCCCGCGCCAATAGACCAGCCCTCTCTCAGGTTCGGACGCTTGTAGGAATACATGACCAGCACGGCGGCAATCGCCGAGACCAGCACCGCCAGAAGAGGCTTTATCGAAATCACTGGTTCCATGTGGCCATCCGGTTCATCTTAGCGAGTGAAAAGGCGGCGAAATTGTCCGCCGGGTTATCCGTCATACAGCAAAGATTATTTTTCATCATTATTGTCATCATTATCACCATTGCACCGGCAGGTCATCCTTTCAGCTCGGTCCAATCGGCCACATCGATCGTCTGCCGATTGCGGAAAAGCAGCACAACGATGGCAAGCCCGATGGCCGCCTCGGCAGCGGCAACCACCAAGATGAAAAAGACAAATATCTGGCCGGCTGGGTCGCCCCGATAGTGCGAGAATGCGACGAAATTCGTATTCACCGCCAGCAGCATCAACTCAATCGCCATCAACACATTGATGATGTTCTTCCGTTTGAACAGAATACCGGCAACTCCCATGCAGAAGATAACCGCTCCAAGAATCAGGAAATCCGAAAGAACAATCATCGTGCGACCTCTGCTGTGCTGTCTATTTTTTCCTGGGCGTGTTTCTCCGAGGGCATCTTGACCAGGCGCAGGCGGTCCGCCTTCTTGACCGCAATCTGTTCGGAAACCACCTGCGATTTTGCATCCTTGCGGCGGCGCGAGGTCAAAGCAATTGCGGCGACCATCGCCACCAGCAGAATCACGGCGGCAATCTCAAATGGGTAAACATATTCGGTATAAATCAAACGCCCCAATTCCTTGGTATTGCTGTAATCGGCCGCATGCTTGATGGCCGGCTTGCCAGCCGATGTTCCGGAGGAACCCAACACCCAAACCATCTCGAATACCAGCAGGCCGGCCAATACCGCACCGAATGGCAACCAGCGCCAGAATCCTTCGCGTAGCCGCACCAGATTGATGTCCAGCATCATCACCACGAACAGGAACAGCACCATCACCGCACCAACATACACCAGCACCAGCGTAATGGCGAGAAACTCCGCCTCCAGCAACAGCCAGATGCCGGACGAACTGATGAACGCCAGCACCAGGAACAGCACCGCATGCACCGGGTTGCGCGCGGTAATCACGCGCATCGCCGCAAACACGGTCAGCGCGGCAAACACATAAAACACGACAGTCTCAAAATTCATAAATTCATCCTATTAATCAGAAGACAGAGGACACAGGACAGAAGGCAGAATGTTGTCTGCTGTGCAGTGCTTTTTTGTAACAATGCGGCATAGCCGCAACAAAACCTCTGTCATCTGTACTTCGCATCCGCCGCTCTATCCCTGGCGATTTGCTCCTCATGCAGGTCACCGTTCGCCAGCAACATGGTCTTGGTGTAATACAGGTCTCCGCGCTTCTCGCCGTGATATTCGAACACACGCGTTTCGACAATCGCATCCACCGGACAGGATTCCTCGCAGAAGCCGCAGAAGATGCACTTGGTCAGGTCGATATCATACTGCGTGGTGCGCCTTGTGCCGTCCTCGCGCTCCGCCAACTCGATCTTGATCGCCAGCGCCGGGCAGATTGCCTCGCACAGCTTGCAAGCGATGCAACGTTCTTCGCCGTTGGGATAGCGGCGTTGCGCGTGCAGACCACGGAAGCGGAAACCCTGCGGTGTCTTCTCTTCTGGATACTGCACGGTGATCTTGCGCGCGAAGAAATACCGCCCGGTCAGCGCCATGCCCTTAACCAGTTCGAACAGCAGGAACGTCTTGAAGAAGTTTTTGATTTTTTCCATTTTCATCTTCTCCGCTTACCAGACCCACAGCGGGGTCTGCATCCATGCGGCGACTACCACCACCCAGACAATGGTGATCGGGATAAATACTTTCCAGCCCAGGCGCATCAACTGGTCATAACGGTAGCGCGGGAAGGTGGCGCGGAACCACAGGAACAGGAACAGGATGAACGAAACCTTGCCCAGCAGCCAGATGAAACTGTCCGGCAGGAACGGCAGCGGTGACAGCCAGCCGCCTAGGAACATGATTGCGGTCAGGAACGCGATCAGTATCATGTTGGCGTACTCGGCCAGGAAGAACAGCGCGAATGCCATGCCGGAATATTCCACATGGAAGCCCGCGACAATTTCCGACTCGCCTTCGGCCATGTCGAACGGCGCACGGTTGGTTTCCGCGACACCGGAAATCAGGTACACCAGAAACATCGGAAACAGCGGCAGCAGGTACCAGTTGAGCAGGCCGAAGCTGCCTTTCTGGCCATTCACGATATCGCTCAGATTCATGCTCTGCGAGGCCAGCAACACGCATACCAGCGCGAAGCCCATCGCGATCTCGTACGACACGATCTGCGCTGCGGAACGCACTGCGCCAAGGAAAGCATATTTTGAGTTGGATGCCCAGCCGGCAATGATGATGCCGTACACGCCCAGCGAAGTCATTGCCAGCAGGTACAACAGGCCGGCATTCAGGTTGGTCAGCACCACGCCGTCGCTGAACGGCACCACCGCCCACGCCGCCAGCGACGGCGCCAGCGCCATGATTGGGGCGATGACGAACAGGAACTTGTTGGAACCGCTCGGGATAATGATTTCCTTGAACAGCAGCTTGATGCCGTCGGCGATCGGTTGCAGCAAGCCGTAAGGGCCGACGCGATTCGGGCCGATGCGGATCTGCATGAACCCGATGACCTTGCGTTCCGCCAGCGTCAGATAGGCAACGGAACCCATGATCGGCAGCACGATGGCCATGATTTTCACCACCGTCCAGACCGGCAGCCAGAGCGGGCCGAGCAGATCGAGTCCGGCCTGTTCGAGGGTTTGCAGCAATTCCATCATGCCCGCTCCACAGTGATTGTTCCAAACATCGCGCCCAGTTCCGCCGTAGCCGGATGGCCAGCCGCCACGCGCGCGGCGCCGGCAGGCATGGCATCATCCGCCTGTACCGTCATGCATACCGTTGCCCTGCCCTGCGTCACTTTTACAGTATCGCCGGATTGCACACCCAGTTTCTGCAACTCGCTGCCATGCATCTTCACGCATGGAGTTGCGGCATCGCGGGTCTTTTGCAGCGAGGCGGTACGGCGCACCAGCGCATCGGCCGAGTAAATCGGCACATCCGCGACACGCTGAAATCCCCCCTGCCCCCCTTTTACAAAGGGGGGTGGCGAAGCCGGGGGGATTTCCTGGATCGAAATACCCTCAATGTGATTATTCAATTTATCAATCACGTTCTGGCCAGCCAGCACTTCATCGCGCACCGCTTCGCTGGAGTCGTAGTCAAAGCCGCTCACGTCGAGCAGATTACCCAGCACACGCAGCACTTTCCAGGCTGGACGCGCTTCACCGAGCGGTTTGACCGCACCATTGAAACTTTGCACACGCCCCTCGGTGCTGACAAACGTGCCAGAGGTTTCGGTAAACGGCGCGATGGGCAACAGCACGTCGGCGTAATCGGTCGCATGGTGTTTCCAGGCGGACAATGCCACCACCATATCGGCGGCGGACATTGCGGACATCGCCTGTTGCGGGTCGTGCATATCCAGCTCCGGCTCGACATTCAACAGGATGTATGCCTTGCGTGGTGACGCCGTCATCTGCGCGGCGTTCATGCCTTGCACACTGCCGCCAAACGGTACTGCTCCGGCGAGATAACCGCCGACGCTGTTGGCTGCTTCACCAAAAAAGCCAAAGCTTGCCCCGCACAAGGCGGCAATCCGTTGCGCCAGTGCGGCAAGCTGCGCCGCCTGCGGATGCTGTTGCGCAAAATTGCCCAGCAATATCGCAACACGCTCGCCGCTCGCGAGGCTTTTAGCGATGGCTGCGGCAACTCCCTCCCCTGACAAGGGGAGGGCTGGGGAGGGGTTTTCGACACCTTGCACGGATGCATCAGGCGCAACTTGTTTTTCCGCCGCCAGCGCCTTCAGGATTTGCGCCAGCACGTTTGCCAATTCGTTCGGCGCAACGATGGACTTGTTGGCAACTGGCATCAGCAGGTCATCGTCGCTTGAGTGAATAATATTGGCCTGTGCACCTTTCTTCACCGCCTGGCGCACACGCTGCGCCAGCAGGGGATGATCCTTGCGCAAAAAGCTGCCGACAATCAGCAAGCGGTCGCGGGTGTTGATGTCGGCGACCGGCATGCCCAGCCACGGTGCGCCCGCGTGCTTGCCATCGGAAGAAAAATCAGACTGGCGCAAACGGAAATCCACATTGCCGCTACCCAGGCCGCGCATGAGTTTTTGCAACAGGTAGAGCTCTTCCAGCGTGCTGTGCGGCGTCGCCAGCGCAGCAATCTGCTCCGCCCCGGCATCGTTACTGATTTGACGCAAGCCGTGCGCCACATATTCCAGCGCAACCGGCCACTCGACTTCCAGCCACTTGTTGTCCTGCTTGAGCATCGGCTTGGTAAGGCGTTCCGCCGCGTCCAGCCCTTCGTAGCTGAAGCGATCCCTGTCGGAAATCCAGCATTCGTTGACGGCTTCGTTTTCGATTGGCGTAACGCGCATCACCTTGTTGTTTTTCACCTGCACGGCCAGATTGGAGCCCAGGCCGTC
>Ga0209211_10006558_pt1 | contig 16764 bp, 16 predicted proteins | sample RifGroA2_FD_183992 | JGI IMG/M metagenome (GOLD analysis project Ga0209211, IMG submission 183992) | Groundwater microbial communities from Rifle, Colorado, USA - Groundwater A2 (SPAdes) (version 2) | ecosystem: Environmental > Aquatic > Deep subsurface > Groundwater | place: Rifle, Colorado... | reverse complement strand
GATGCAGCCCATCACCTGTATGAGCGCAATATGCGCCGGGTTTACCGCGGCAAAATGCCGCCCCTGCTCTATGCCGTGGGGGTGTTGCAGGTGGAGGTAGATGGCATGGGCCATGTGACCAGCACCAGTTGGATGCGTGCCCCGAAACATGCGCCTGAGGTGATGGCCGAGATTGAGCGTACCGTGCGCCTGGCCGAGCCCTACCCCGCCCCTGTGCGCATGGGCCGGGTCACCTACACCGACACCTGGCTCTGGCACAAAAGCGGCCTGTTCCAGCTCGATACGCTGACAGAAGGACAAATGTGAAACTTTGCGGGACAGACCAAGATTTGCGCAGCAAATTTGTTCTGTCCTCAACTGATTAAGCTGGCGGGACAGACCGCCGCGACACGAAGTGAGCCAGCTCTGTCTTCGACAAATTAGAACTTTGCGGGACAGACCCCACCCCATCACGACCCCCGATAAGTTGAATAGCTCCACGGGCTGACCAGCAGCGGCACATGGTAATGCTGTTCGGGGCTGGCCACACCAAAGTCCAGACTCACCTGGTTCAAGAAATTAGGCTCTGGCAAGGCCACGCCACTGGCCTTGAAATACGCCGCTACATCAAACACCAGCCGATAGGTACCACGACGCAATTCAGTGCTGTCAAGCAACAGCCCGTCGGGGTTGCGGCCGTCCTGGTTGAGCACAAACTGTTTCAGGCAACGCTCACCATCGGGCCCAGTGGCATACAGGGCCACAGGCATGCCCGCGGCCGGCCTGCCATGCATGGTGTCAAGAACATGTGTACTAAGTCCCATGGAAATTCCCTCAAAATATTTGCCAAAGTGTATACACTTTTTCCACAAACGGCTATCATCCCGGCATGGCCACCGAACAATTTATTTCCATCAGTACCAGCACTTCAAGCACCGACCAGATCGTGGCGGCGCTCACCCAGGCCATCGTGTCGCACCGGCTCAGGCCCGGCACCAAGCTGGCCGAGCAAAAAATTGCGAGCCAGTTTGGTGTCTCACGCACGCTGGTGCGCCAGGCCCTGTTTCAGCTCTCACAGCACCGCCTGATCAGCATGGAACCGGCGCGCGGCGCCTACGTGGCCAGCCCGTCGGTGGCCGAGGCAAAACAGGTGTTTGCGGTACGCCGCATGCTGGAGCTTGAGACCACACGCGCCTTTGTGCGCCAGGTCACCGGCAGGCAAATCAAGGTGCTGCAAGTCCACGTCAAGGCCGAACAGGTCGCCCTGGCGCTGGATGGCAACAGCGGGCGCAGCCAGCGCAACGAGTTGCTCGGCGACTTTCATGTGCGCATGGCCGAACTCATGGGCAACCAGGTGCTGGCGGAATTGCTGGGCGAGCTGATCTCGCGCTGCTCGCTGATCACGCTGATGTACCAGTCCACCCGCGCGGCCGAACATTCCAGCGACGAACACGCGCAAATCGTCAAGGCGCTGGCCGCCAAGGACGAGGGGCTGGCGGTGCACCTGATGGAAGAACACCTGCACCATGTCGAAGCCAACCTCGACTTCGAACCCGCGCCTGCCACCGATGCGGTCGACGCCATTGCCAACGCTTTTGCCTGACCGCGGCCCATCCTTCAAGCCTGCCCCATGAGCCACTACAACAGCACCCTGCCCTACCCGCGCGACCTCAAGGGCTATGGCCCCACGCCACCCCATGCCCGCTGGCCCGACCAGGCCCGCATTGCGGTGCAGTTTGTCCTGAACTATGAAGAAGGCGGCGAGAACTGCGTGCTGCACGGCGACGTCGGCTCGGAACAGTTTTTGTCCGAGATGGCTAACCCGGCCAGCTACCCGGATCGCCACATCAGCATGGAAGGCATTTACGAATACGGCGCACGTGTCGGCGTGTGGCGTATTTTGCGCGAGTTCGAGCAGCGCGGCCTGCCGCTCACGATGTTTGGTGTCAGCATGGCCTTGGAGCGTTACCCGGAACTGGTGCAGGCCTGCACCAGCCTGGGCCACGAGATCGCCTGCCATGGCTGGCGCTGGATCCACTACCAGAACCTGCCCGAAGCCGTGGAGCGAGAGCATATGGCGCGTGGCATGGAAATATTGACCCGCCTCATGGGTTCCCGGCCGCTGGGCTGGTACACCGGGCGCGACAGCCCCAACACGCGCCGTCTGGTGGCCGACTACGGCGGCTTTGACTATGACAGCGACTATTACGGCGACGACCTGCCGTTCTGGATGGCGGTGGCCAAAACCAACGGCGAGGTGGTGCCGCAACTGATCGTGCCCTACACGCTGGACTGCAACGACATGCGTTTTGCGCTGCCGCAGGGCTACGCCTATGCCGACCCGTTTTTTCAGTACCTCAAGGACACGTTTGATGCGCTGTATGCCGAGGGCGACCCGGCCGGACTGGACGCCCCCAAGATGATGAGCGTGGGCATGCACTGCCGCCTGCTGGGTCGGCCGGGGCGCATTGTGGCGTTGCAGCGGTTTCTGGACTATATCGGCCAACACGATCGGGTTTGGATCTGCAGGCGAATTGACATTGCTCGGCATTGGCGAGACAAGTGGCCGTATCAAGCCACAGCCTAGCGTTCGGCTTAGCCCGTTTACTTTGATTGTTTTGATTGCTTTGATGAAAGATTGGGTCACGTGGCTGCTTTTGTTTCCCCCCTCACTCCCCCCGCCCTCTCCCGCCCCGCCGGGCGCAAGAGGGGGCTAACAGCCGTATTTGGCTATCTGCTTTTAATTAGGCACTGCACTTCTTCGACCAGGGAAGGGAGAAAAGTCACATCAACAAACATTCACTTTATTTGACGAAAGGAGCCTTATGTCGATGAGCCTGGACCAACTCAATGGCGCTACCGACCATGACGCATTAACTTTGCTCGACGGCCTGTACGAACACTCGCCCTGGATCGCCAAAACGGCGCTTGCGCAGCGGCCGTTTGTGTCGCTGCCCCAGCTCAAATTTGTCCTGGCACAGGTGGTCAGCGAGGCACCGCGCGAGGCCCGGCTGGGGCTGATCCGCGCCCACCCGGAGCTGGCGGGCAAGGCCATGGTCAACCAGAGCCTGACGGCCGAGTCGACCGTTGAGCAAAACAAGGCCGGGTTGACGCACTGCAGCGCCGATGAATTTGCCCGACTGCAACAGCTCAACGCCGACTACAAGGCCAAATTTGGCTGGCCCTTCATTCTGGCGGTACGTGGCCCGCGCGGCCTGGGCCTGAGCCGGGCCGAGATCATTGCCACGTTTGAACGGCGCCTGCACGGCCACCCCGACTTCGAGTTGCAGGAATGCCTGCGCAACATCCACCGCATCGCCGAGATTCGCCTCAACGACAAGTTTGGCGTCACACCGGCGCTGGGCGACTTGGTGTGGGACTGGCAGGAGCAATTGAGCCACTACTCGGAAGCGCCCGATCAACTCACCGTGACCTACCTGACCGACGCGCACCGCGCCTGCGCCGCATTCATCCACGCGCAGATGGTTGCCTGTGGCTTTGACAGCGTGGTCATCGACGCCGTGGGCAATGTGGTGGGGCGTTATGAGGCCACGGCCCCAGGCAAAACCCTGCTCACCGGCAGCCACTATGACACCGTGCGCAACGGTGGCAAATACGACGGCCGGCTTGGCATTTTTGTGCCCATGGCCTGCGTGCGTGACTTGTACCGTGCGGGCAAACGCCTGCCGTTCGCGATCGAGGCGGTGGCCTTTGCCGAAGAAGAGGGCCAGCGCTTCAAGGCCACCTTTCTGGGCTCGGGCGCGCTCACTGGCGACTTCAACAAGGCCTGGCTAGACCAGCGCGATGCCGACGGGGTCTCGATGCGCGACGCCATGCAACAGGCGGACCTGTGCCCCGACGACATCGCCAAGCTCAAGCGCGATCCTGAAAAGTACCTGGGCTTTGTCGAGGTGCACATCGAGCAGGGCCCGGTGCTCAACGCGCTGAACCTGCCGCTGGGCGTGGTGACCTCCATCAACGCCAGCCTGCGTTACAGCGGCGAAGTAGTGGGCACCGCCTGCCACGCGGGCACCACGCCCATGAACCAGCGCGCAGATGCCGCCTGCACTGTCGCCGAATTCATGCTGACCTGCGAACAACGCGCCTTGCGCGACGGCAACTCGGTCGCCACCATGGGCCAACTCAAGGTGCCCAACGGCTCGGTCAACGTGGTGCCGGGCCGCTGCCAGTTTTCGCTCGACCTGCGCGCGCCCAGCGATGCGCAGCGTGACGCACTGCAGGCCGACCTGTTGAGCGCATTGGCCGACATCTGTGCGCAGCGCAAGCTCAGCTATCACCTCACCGAAACCATGCGCGCCAGCGCCGCACCCAGCGCGCCGGAGTGGCAAAGCCGCTGGGAGAACGCCGTGACCAGCCTGGGCTTGCCAATTTACCGCATGCCCAGCGGCGCCGGCCACGACGCCATGAAACTGCATGAGATCATGCCGCAAGCCATGCTGTTTGTGCGCGGCCAAAACGCCGGCATCAGCCACAACCCGCTCGAATCCAGCACCAGCGACGACATGCAACTGGCAGTGGAGGCTTTCAAACACCTGCTGGAACAGTTGGTCCGCCCGGCCGACTGAAGTCGGCCCCACAACACCCCGAACAACAATGACCACCCTTCAATCAACATGACACCCTACGCCCAACTCGACGCCTGGATCGACGCCCACTTTGACGACCAAGTCAAGTTTTTACAAGAGCTCATCCGCGTGCCCACCGACACGCCGCCGGGCAACAACGCACCCCACGCCGAGCGCACCTTTGAACTGCTGCAGGCCATGGGCATCGAGGCCGAAAAGCACCCGGTGCCCTTCGCCGAGGTGCAGGCCGCCGGCCTGCAAAGCATCACCAACCTGATCGTGCGTCGGCACTACGGTAAAGATGGCAAGACCATTGCCCTCAATGCCCATGGCGACGTGGTCCCGCCCGGTGAAGGCTGGACGCATGACCCCTACGGCGGCGAGATTGAGGACGGCAAAATTTACGGCCGCGCCAGCGCCGTGAGCAAGTGCGACTTTTCCACCTTCACCTTTGCCATGCGCGCGCTGGAGGCGGTGTGCAAACCGACCCATGGTCAGCTTGAACTGCTGTTCACCTACGACGAGGAATTTGGCGGTGAAGTGGGCCCGGCTTGGCTGCTGCAACACCAACTCACCAAGCCCGACCTGATGATTGCCGCCGGCTTCAGCTACCAGGTGATCACCGCGCACAACGGCTGTCTGCAACTCGAAGTCACGGTGCACGGCCAGATGGCGCACGCCGCGATTCCCGAATCGGGCGTCGATGCCTTGCAGGCTGCGGTGCAAATTTTGAACGTGCTGTACGCACAAAACGCGCTCTACCAATCGATCACTTCTCAAGTGGAGGGCATCAACCACCCTTATCTGAACGTCGGCCTGATCGAGGGTGGCACCAACACCAACGTGATCCCCGGGCGTGTCAGCTTCAAGCTTGACCGGCGCATGATTCCCGAAGAAAACGCGGCAAACGTTGAAGCCGGTTTGCGCGAACTCATTGCCCGCACCGCAGCGAAACTGCCCGGTATCAGCGTCGATGTCAGGCGCATGCTGCTGGCCCAAAGCATGCGGCCACTGCCGGGCAACCAGCCTTTGGTTGATGCCATTCAAGCCCATGGAAAAACCATTTTTGGCGAGGACATCCCGGCACTGGGCACACCGCTTTACACCGATGTCCGGATCTTCAGCGAAGCCGGAATTCCCGGCGTGATCTATGGCGCCGGGCCGCGCACGGTGCGCGAATCCCACGCCAAACGCGCCGACGAGCGGATGGAACTCGACGACCTGCGCCGCGCCACCAAGGTCATCGCCCGCACCCTGAACGACTTGCTGAACTAAGCGCGCAAGCGCCCGGATGGATGACAAACTAGGGTAAATCTGTATACAAATATTTTGATAAAGTGTATACATTTAAGCCTCCAAGTTTTATCCAGGAGCGTTTAAATGTCTTCATCCATACACCCGGTTGACCAGCACCTGCCCACCGGCAAAGTCGCGGCGCTGGGCCTGCAGCATGTGCTGGTGATGTATGCCGGCGCCATCGCGGTGCCGCTGATCGTGGGCCGCGCCCTCAAGCTCAGCCCCGAAGACGTGGCTTACCTGATCTCTGCCGACCTGTTCTGTTGTGGCCTGGTCACGCTGATCCAGTCGCTCGGGGCCACGCAGTGGTTTGGCATCCGCCTGCCGGTGATGATGGGGGTGACCTTTGCCTCGGTGGCGCCCATGGTCGCCATGGCCAATGCCAACCCCGGGCCAATGGGAGCGCAGCTTATCTTTGGCGCCATCATCGGCGCGGGCGTGATCTCGATCCTGATTGCGCCCATGGTCAGCCGCATGCTGCGATTTTTTCCGCCGGTGGTCACCGGCACCATCATTGTGGTGATTGGCATCAGCCTGATGCGTATTGGCATCAACTGGATTTTCGGCAACCCGTTTGGCCCCACGGCCCCCGCCATCGTCAGCCCGGAGCACGCCAAGTGGCTGGCCGATGTAAGCCAGGCCGCCAGCGCACCAGGCTCGACGCTGGCCCCCATGCCCAAGGATCTGGCCTTGCTGCCCAAGGTGCCCAACCCCAAATACGCCGACCTGTCAGGCGTCGGCATTGCCGCCCTGGTGCTGGTGTCGATCATGATGATCGCGCGTTTTGGCAAGGGTTTTCTGGCCAACATCTCGGTGCTGCTGGGCATTGTGATTGGCGGTGTGGTGGCCACGGCGATGGGCCTGATGGACTTTGGCAAGGTGGGCAAAGCCGCCTGGTTTGACGTGGTGCTGCCGTTTCACTTTGGCATGCCGCAGTTTGACCCCATTTTGATTTTGACCATGACGCTGGTGATGATTGTGGTGATGATCGAATCCACCGGCATGTTCCTGGCGCTGGGCGAAATGACAGGCCGAAAAATCGACCAGCCGGCGCTGGCGCGCGGGCTGCGCACCGATGGTCTGGGCACGCTGATTGGCGGCATTTTCAACACCTTCCCCTACACCAGCTTTTCGCAAAACGTGGGCCTGGTGGCGGTCACCGGTGTGAAGAGCCGCTTTGTCTGCGTGGCCGGCGGCCTGATCCTGATTGCCCTGGGCCTGCTGCCCAAAATGGCGGCGCTGGTGGAGTCCCTGCCCACCGTGGTGCTGGGCGGTGCCGGGCTGGTGATGTTTGGCATGGTGGCCGCCACCGGCATCCGGATTCTGGCCGGAGTGGACTTCAAGAAAAACAGCTTCAACGCCATGATCGTGGCGATTTCGATTGGCGTCGGCATGGTGCCGCTGGTGGCGCCCAACTTCAAGCAGTGGATGCCACACGGCATCCACCCGCTGATTGAATCCGGCATCCTGCTCGCCAGCCTGTGTGCGGTCAGCCTCAACCTGTTTTTTAATGGCGCCAGCACCGACACGTCTGCGGCGGTCAAGGCAGCCGCCCAGGCCGACAGCCACTGACTTTCAGCGCGGGGTTGTCAGTCAATGAGCCTGCTGCGGGTGTAAAGTGCTGGCCATCCACTTCACGAGGAACCCTAGATGAGTAATGAACTTTCACAGGCAGAACAAGCCCTGGGCGACGCTTCGCGCGACTACCACCGCTTTCCCACGCGCGGCAAGATCTCGGTCAATGCCACCAAACCCCTGGTGAACCAGCGCGACCTGGCGCTGGCCTACTCGCCCGGTGTCGCCTACCCCTGCCTCGACATCCAGGCCAACCCCGACCTGGCCTACGACTACACCAGCCGCGGCAATCTGGTGGGTGTAGTCACCAACGGCACGGCCGTGCTGGGCCTGGGCGACATCGGCCCGCTGGCCGGCAAGCCGGTGATGGAGGGCAAGGGCTGCCTGTTCAAGAAATTTGCCGGCATTGATGTGTTCGATATTGAACTGGCCGAGCGCGACCCCGACAAACTGGTCGAGATCATTGCCGCGCTGGAGCCCACGCTGGGCGGCATCAACCTGGAAGACATCAAGGCGCCCGAGTGTTTTTACATTGAAGAAAAACTCAAGGCCCGCATGGGCATTCCGGTGTTCCACGACGACCAGCACGGCACCGCCATCATCAGCAGCGCCGCCCTCATCAACGCGCTGGAGCTGGTGGGCAAGAAGATTGGCGACGTCAAGGTGGCGGTGTCGGGTGCCGGCGCGGCTGCCATCGCCTGCCTGAACGTCATGGTCGGCCTGGGCGTGCAGGTCAAGAACGTATTTATTTGTGACTCCAAAGGTGTGGTTTACAAAGGTCGCCCTGGCGGGTATGACGAGTCCAAAGCCCGCTTTGAGCAAGACACCAGCGCCCGCACCCTGGCCGATGCCGTCAATGAAGCCGACGTGTTCCTGGGTTGCTCGGCCGCCGGCGTGCTGACACAAGACATGGTCAAGTCCATGGCCAGCCAGCCCATCATCCTGGCACTGGCCAACCCCGAGCCTGAAATCCGCCCGGAACTGGCCAAGGCGGTGCGGCCCGACTGCATCATTGCCACTGGCCGCTCCGACTACCCGAACCAGGTCAACAACGTCCTGTGTTTCCCCTACATCTTCCGCGGTGCGCTGGACTGCGGCGCCACCCAGATCACAGAAGCCATGAAGCTGGCCTGCGTGCATGAAATTGCCGCCCTGGCCAAAGCCGACATCAGCGAAGAAGTGGCGCATGCCTACGCCGGCCAGGACTTGGCCTTTGGCGTTGACTTCATCATTCCCAAGCCCTTTGACTCGCGCCTGATCCTGCGCATTGCGCCCGCCGTGGCAGCCGCAGCCGAGGCCTCGGGTGTGGCCAAGCGCCCCATCAAGGACATGGACGCGTACCGCCGTCAACTGTCACGCTTCATCTACTCCACCGGTTTGCTGATGGAGCCGGTGTTCAACGCCGCCCGCAACGCGCCCGACAGCACCAAGCGGGTCGCCTATGCCGAAGGTGAAGACGACCGTGTGCTGCGCGCGGCGCAGCTCGTGGTCGAAGGCGGGCTGGCCCGCCCCATTTTGATTGGCCGCCCGGCCGTCATCGAAGCGCGCATTCTCAAGGCCGGTTTGCGCCTGCAACTGGGCCGCGACTTTGACTGCTGCAACCCCGAAGACGACCCGCGTTTCCGCCAGTACTGGGAAACCTACCACCAGGTCATGGGCCGCCATGGCGTCAGCCCCGAAGCCGCCAAGGCGGCGGTGCGCCGCTCCACCACCACCATTGCCGCGCTGATGGTCAAGCTTGGCGACGCCGACGCCATGTTGTGCGGCCTGCATGGCCGTTTTGACGTGCACCTGGACCATGTGCGCGACATCCTGGGTGTCAAGGCGGACGCCTCCGGCTTTGCTACCCTGAACGCGCTGATGCTGGAGCAATACTCCATTTTTGTGGCCGACACCTATGTCAACGACGACCCCAGCGCCGAGCAACTGGCCGACATTGCCCGCATGGCCGCCGACGAAGTGCGCCGCTTTGGCATTGCGCCCAAGGTGGCGTTTTTGTCGCACTCCAACTACGGTTCGTCCAACCGGGGCTCGGCCCGCAAGATGCGCCTGGCACGCGACCTGTTCAAGGCCAACTGCCCCGACATTGAGTGCGACGGCGAAATGCAGGGCGACGCAGCCCTGTCAGAAGACATCCGCAACGCCACCCTGATCGGCAACACCCTGAGCGGTTCCGCCAATATCCTGATCTGCCCGAATCTGGACTCGGCCAACATCCTGTTCAATGTGCTCAAGATGACGGGCAGCAACGGCCTGACCGTCGGCCCCATCCTGCTGGGTTCCGCGGCCACCGCGCATGTGCTCAACCCCTCAAGCACCGTACGCCGTGTCGTCAACATGACTGCGCTGGCGGTAGCCGACGTCAGCGCGCTGCGCTGAACACCCGGCCCCTGCGCGGAGCTGAACGACCACAACGACGCCCTGTGCACCATGTGAGTGCACAGGGCGTTTATTTTTGTTACGGCCTGGTCAGCAAGGCCTGGCACCTTTATTGCTGATTCCCATGCACAAACGCAAACTTTTGGAGTTCTCATGTCAAAACGCTTTTTCCTGAAAACTGCGGCCAACCTGGCTGCGGTGAGCTTCCTGGGTCTGGCCCAGGCGCAAACCACCCCCATCAAATTCCAGCTCGACTGGCGCTTTGAGGGCCCCAGCGCACTGTTTTTGACACCTGCGGCCAAAGGCTATTTCAAGGACGCCAAGCTTGACGTGACGGTCGACGCGGGCAATGGCTCGGGTGGCGCCGTGACCCGTGTGGCATCAGGCGCGTACGACATGGGCTTTGCCGACCTGGCCGCCGTGATGGAGTTCCACGCCAACAACCCCGACGCGCCCAACAAACCTGTGGCCGTGATGATGGTCTACAACGACACCCCGGCTTCGGTCATGGCCCTGAAGAAGTCCGGCATCAAGATCCCGGCCGACCTCAACGGCAAAAAAATGGGTGCACCCGTCTTTGATGCCGGCCGGCGCGCCTTTCCGATTTTTGCCAAAGCCAACGCCATCAGCGGCGTGACCTGGACCGCGATGGACCCGCCGCTGCGCGAGACCATGCTGGTGCGCGGTGACATTGACGCCATCACCGGGTTTACCTTCACCTCGCTGCTGAACCTGGAGGCGCGCGGCGTCAAGGCGACCGACGTGGTGGTGCTGCCCTACCCGGCTTTTGGCGTCAAGCTGTATGGCAACGCCATCATCGCTTCACCCAAGCTCATCAAGGAAAAGCCAGAGATAGTCAAAGCCTTCCTCGCCGCTTTTACCAAAGGCGCCAAAGACGTGATCAGTAACCCTGCAGCGGCCATCAATGATGTCAAGGCACGTGACGGCATTGTCAATGTGGCGCTGGAAACCCGCCGTCTGCAACTGGCCATCGACACCGTGATCAACAGCTCGAACGCCCGCGCCGAGGGTTTTGGCCAGGTCAACGGCCCACGCCTGGCGCTGATGGCGTCGCAAGTGTCGGACGCCTTCAACACCAAAACCCGGGTCAATCCGGACGCGGTCTGGAATGGCAGCTTTTTGCCACCCAAGGCAGCGCTGGACGTGTTGCCCAAGTAACACGCCATGACGCACAGCGAACCCAGTCCCTGGTTTGTCGACTTCTCGGATGTCTGGCTAGCCTACAACGACGAACTACTGGAACAAAACCAGTTTGCGGTAGAGACCATCGACATGAAGGTGCGCCAGGGCGAGTTCATCGCCATTGTGGGCCCGTCTGGGTGCGGCAAGTCCACCTTCATGAAGCTGGCCACCGGTTTGAAAATGCCCTCCATGGGCAAAATTCACATCGACCAGCAGCCGGTCACCGGCCCCCTCAAGATTTCGGGCATGGCGTTTCAGGCGCCGTCGCTGTTGCCCTGGCGCACCACCGTGGACAACGTGCTGTTGCCGCTGGAAATTGTGGAGCCCTACCGCAGCAACTTCAAAGCCAAACGCAAAGAGTACGAAGAACGCGCCCGTGTGCTGCTGCAAAAAGTCGGCCTGGGCGGCTATGAGGACAAGTTCCCCTGGCAGCTTTCGGGCGGCATGCAGCAGCGCGCCAGCATCTGCCGCGCGCTGATTCACGAGCCCAAAATGTTGCTGCTCGACGAGCCTTTTGGCGCCCTCGACGCCTTTACCCGCGAGGAGCTCTGGTGTATCCTGCGTGACCTCTGGACCGAACAGCAGTTCAACGTGATCCTGGTCACCCACGACCTGCGCGAATCGGTGTTTCTGGCCGATACCGTGTACGTGATGAGCAAGAGCCCGGGCCGATTTGTCGTCAAGCGCCAGATTGACCTGCCACGCCCGCGCGACCTGGAGATCACCTACACCACGGAATTTACCAACATCGTGCATGAACTGCGCGGACACATTGGTGCCATGCGCCAAAACGGTGCAGCCAACCCGCCCAAGGTGAGCACATGAACAAGAAACAAATGGAAATCTGGTCACCCTGGCTGCTGCTGCTGCTGGTGCTGGTGCTGTGGCAAATCATCTGCTCGGGTTTTGGTGTGTCAGAGTTCATCTTTCCCAGCCCGTGGCGCATCTGGACCCAGTTCTGGGAATTCCGCGACACCATTGCCGGCCACGCCTGGCGCACCTATTGGGTCACCATGGTGGGCTTTGGCCTGGCGATTGTGGTAGGTGTGCTGCTGGGCTTTCTGATTGGCAGCTCACGACTGGCCTATGCCGCCGTTTACCCGCTGATGACCGCGTTCAACGCGCTGCCCAAAGCGGCCTTTGTGCCGATTCTGGTGGTCTGGTTTGGCATTGGCGCCGGGCCCGCCATTTTGACGGCGTTTTTGATCAGCTTTTTCCCGATCATGGTCAACATTGCGACCGGCCTGGCCACGCTGGAACCCGAGCTGGAAGACGTGCTGCGGGTGCTCGGCGCCAAACGCTGGGACGTGCTGATCAAGGTCGGCCTGCCACGCTCCATGCCTTACTTCTATGGCTCGCTCAAGGTCGCCATCACACTGGCGTTTGTCGGCACCACGGTGAGTGAGATGACCGCCGCCAACGAAGGCATCGGCTACCTGCTGATCTCGGCCGGCTCCAGCATGCAAATGGGCCTGGCCTTTGCCGGCCTGGTGGTGGTGGGCGCCATGGCGATGGTGATGTACGAGCTCTTCAGCGCCCTAGAAAAACACACCACCGCATGGGCGCATCGCGGCTCACAGGACCACTGAACCGGCTGCGCCATGAGCTGGCATGCCCGACTTGACATCGATTACCGCCTGGAACAGCAGCGCAGCGTGGCGCGCCACAGCCACACCGGGCCGCTGCGCGTGCTGCAAAGCCTGTACCCAGAAGGTGACGCCATCTGCCACAACGTGCTGGTGCATCCGCCCGGAGGCCTGGTGGGCGGCGACACGCTGGAGATGACGATTGCGGCGAATGGCGCAGCCCATGGCCTGATCACCACGCCGGGCGCCACGCGGTTCTATCGCAGCTTGGGTGAGCCGGCGGTGCAGCGCACCCGGATCCAGCTCACCGACCGGGCACGCCTGGAATGGTTGCCCCTGGAAGCCATCGCCTACAACGCCTGCCTGGCAGAAAACAACCTGACCGTCACCCTGGGCCCCGAGGCCGAATTCATGGGCTGGGACCTCACCGCCTTCGGCCTGCCCAGCGCGAACTTGCCGTTTGATACAGGCCAGTTTTTGCAACACATCGAGGTCCCAGGTGTCTGGTTGGAGCATGGGTTGATGCAGGCGCATGACCACTGCCTGATGAACGGCCCGCTGGGCCTGGCCGGGCAGCGCTGTATGGCTTCGCTGTTTTTTGTCAGTGGCAGCAAACTGGCACGCGACCGCCGTGAGGCTGGTCTGGAACTGGCCCGTCAGGTCATCGCAACCCACGCTTTGGGCGCCACCGCAGGCGCAACCTGCCCGAACGATCAGGTGATGGTGCTGCGGGTGCTGGCCCCGCTGGTGGAACCCGCTGCGGACCTGCTGCGCCAGGTGTGGCAGGTTTGGCGGCAACACTTCTGGCAATTGCCCGCTGTAACACCGCGCATCTGGTCAACTTGACGCATCACATTCTGGCACCATGGTGGGAAGGTACTGCCGGGCCTAGTGGCCCGGCGGGAGGCAGGGGCGAAGTTGTGCCGTGCGTAGTGGGAAAGCGTCAACCGCGAATCATTGCCATGAGACCGATGGCAACAACAACGCCAATGACGCCGGACGCTGCAACCGCGCCCCACGTTCCCAGCTTCGGCTTGAGCCAGTAGTAGCAGCCAAAGCTAACCAGGCCGCCAACGAGGCCGAACACCTTGACGAGGATGACCGCAACAATGGACGACCACAGCCAGTCCCATGAGTTGGACTTCTTTTCGGGTGTGGCCGCTGGTGCTGTTGCGGGTGCGGCAGGCGCGGGCGTCTGGGGCTGTGACGGCGCGTTGGGGTCTTCGTATGCCATTGGTTCCTCCTTTGTTGGTTATCACTTGCCTGCAGCGTTCAATGCGCTTATCAGGATCAGCACGGCGAAGACAGCGGCAGTACACGCGAGCGCGCGGAACACTCCCCACTTCTTGTGGAGCACCACGGCGTTGGCGGATGTATCCCACAGGGTCGTGCCGGTCTTCGTGAGTCGCCTTCAACTTCAGCTAGCCAGCCAGAATGGTCTGGATGATGGCGGGCTCCAACAGCGTCAGGCGCAGCAGTTCGTTGACCGTCGAGTGGTGCTGCACCTCGCGCTTGGCGATTCGCTGCCACCGCCGACCATGTCGGATGGTATGCCGTGCTAGCACCAACATAATGATGTATATTTGGTATCTACCATTTTGTCTCTGGAGGCCAATATGAACAGCCAACCACATCAACCGGCTCGCGCCAAGTTGTTTCTCCACGGGCGCAGCCAGGCGGTTCGCTTGCCCAAGGAATTTCGCTTTGAAGGGACCGAGGTGTATGTGCGGCGCGTGGGCGCCGACGTGGTCCTCAGCAGTCAGGCCAAAGCACCCATGCAGAATTTGTTTGACGCCCTGAATGAGTTCGAACCGGCATTCACCATGCACCGCGCACAACCGGCGCATGCCGATGTGCGCGCTGATTTGCTGCCCACAGCGCAAACCTGAGCCCTGGCATGCAAGCCACATCCGGCCATGCGCCCATTCGCTACCTGCTTGACACCAACATCTGCATTTATGTGATCAACGCCAGACCGCCCGCGGTGTTGGCGCGATTTGTGGCCCATGAAATCGATGGTCTGGGCATTTCGGCCATCACCGCGAGCGAGCTTTATTGGGGCGTTTACAAAAGTGGTTCCGTGCGCAACCAGACTGCCCTGGAAAAATTTCTGTCACCCTTGACAATTCTTGATTACGACCACGCAGCGGCGCGGCGCTATGGCGAGTTACGGGCTTACCTGGACAAGCAGGGAACCCCCATCGGCCCGCTTGATCAGCAAATTGCGGCGCACGCACTCGCCCTGGGCGTGACACTGGTCACCAACAACACGCGTGAATTTGAGAGAGTGCCCGGTCTGGCGGTAGAGAACTGGGTCTGATTCCTAAATCGCCACCAGTTGGCGCACGCCATCAACCTCCATGTTGGCGCCCAGCCCCTGGGCGCGCACCGCGCCGCGCTCCATCACCACGTAGTTGTCGGCCAGTTCCTGGGCGAAGTCATAGTACTGCTCCACCAGCACAATGGCCATGTCGCCACGGTCGGCCAGCATACGGATGACACGGCCGATGTCCTTGATGATGCTGGGCTGGATGCCCTCGGTGGGCTCGTCCAGGATCAGCAGCTTGGGCCCGGCCGCCAGCGCGCGGGCAATGGCCAACTGCTGCTGTTGCCCGCCCGACAGGTCGCCGCCGCGGCGGTGCAGCATCTGCTTCAAAACAGGAAACAGCTCGAACAGTTCAGGCGGAATGGGTGTGCTGGCGGGCTTGTAGGCCAGGCCCATGGCCAGGTTTTCCTGCACCGTGAGGCGACCAAAAATCTCACGCCCCTGGGGCACAAAACCAATGCCGGTGCGGGCGCGCTCGTAAGGCGTGGCGTTCTGGATCTCGCGGCCATCAAATTCGATGCTGCCGCTTTTGATGGGCACCAGGCCCATCAGACTTTTCAGCAAGGTGGTCTTGCCGACCCCGTTGCGCCCCAGAATCACGGTGACCTTGCCCAGGGTGGCCTGCAGACTGACATCACGCAGGATGTGCGAGCCACCGTAGTATTGGTTGATGTTTTTGACGTTCAGCATAGGCTTGCCATCTCAGCGGCCCAGATAGACTTCGATGACGCGCTCGTCGGCCTGCACCTGCGCCAACGTGCCCTGGGCCAGCACCGAACCGTCGCACAGCACGGTGACGATGTCGGAAATGGTGTTGATGAAACTCATGTCGTGCTCCACCACCATCAGCGAGTGTTTGCCTTTGAGGCTTAAAAACAGCTCTGCGGTGCGCTCGGTTTCCTCGTCGGTCATACCGGCCACCGGCTCGTCGAGCAGCAGCAATTTGGGGTCCTGCATCAGCAACATGCCGATCTCCAGCCACTGCTTTTGCCCGTGGCTTAAGGTTCCGGCTTGGCCGCGCGCATTCTCGTTCAAATGGATGGTGTGCAGCACCTCCGCCAGGCGGTCGCTCTGGGCGGAGTCAAGCCGGAAAAACATTGAGCAGGTGACGGCCTTGTTGGTTTTGAGCGCCAGCTCCAGGTTCTCGAACACGCTCAATTGCTCGAACACCGTGGGTTTCTGAAACTTGCGGCCAATGCCCATCTGGGCTATTTCGGACTCTTTGTAGCGCAGCAGGTCGATGGTGCTGCCAAAGAACACCTGGCCTTCATCGGGGCGGGTCTTGCCGGTGATGATGTCCATCATGGTGGTCTTGCCGGCGCCGTTGGGGCCAATGATGCAGCGCAGCTCGCCCGGCGCAATGTCCAGGCTCAGCTTGTTGATGGCCTTGAAACCGTCAAAACTCACACTCACGTCTTCAAGATAAAGAATGCGGCCATGGGTGATGTCCACTTCGCCCGGCGTGGCAATGCGCGAAAAGCCCGCCTGGCGCCCGCCCGATTCGGTTTGCCCTAGCTTGGCGGCCTGGGCGGTCTGGTAGACCTCCAACCGCCGGGCGCCCTGCTCCATCAATTCGGGCGTCATTTCGCACCACCCTTCAATTTCTTGACCAAGCCCACCACCCCATTGGGCAGGAACAGCGTCACACCAATGAACAGCAGGCCCAGAAAGTACAACCAGAATTCGGGGTAGGCCACCGTCAGCCAGCTCTTGGCGCCGTTCACGATGAAAGCCCCCACAATCGGGCCGATCAGCGTGGCGCGGCCGCCCACGGCGGCCCAGATGGCGATCTCGATGGAGTTGGCCGGGCTCATTTCGCTCGGGTTGATGATGC
>Ga0209211_10006555_pt1 | contig 16769 bp, 19 predicted proteins | sample RifGroA2_FD_183992 | JGI IMG/M metagenome (GOLD analysis project Ga0209211, IMG submission 183992) | Groundwater microbial communities from Rifle, Colorado, USA - Groundwater A2 (SPAdes) (version 2) | ecosystem: Environmental > Aquatic > Deep subsurface > Groundwater | place: Rifle, Colorado... | reverse complement strand
TTTGCCAGGTCATAAAGCTTTTTCTGGTCAGCTCCCTTGATGACAGGGACTATTAAGCCATCAGAGGTGTCTATTGCAACCCCAATGTTATAGTATTTTTTTACTATTATCTCATTTTCTTCCACGCTGGAAGCGACATAAGGGTGCTTTTTTATTGATTCTATTGTAGCTTTTATTATGAATGGAAGGTAAGTCAAATGGACATTTTGCTTTGCAGCCTTGTCCTTTTCCTTGTTTCTTACTTCTGCAAGGGCTGTAACATCAACATGGTCGTGATTTGTAACTAAAGCAGTGTTTCTTACTGCTTCCAACATCTTTTCTGCAGTGATTTTTCTTATGCCTTTTAACGGGACATGATCAACATACCCGAAGAAATCATATTTTTTTATTTTCTTAGGCTCAGGATTTTTTTCTTCTGCCTTTGCTCCGGAAACTGCTTTTTTTACATCTTCTTCTGTTATTATTCCATTTGCTCCTGTGCCTTTTATGGTTGATAAGTCCACATTAAGGATTTTAGCAAGCTTCCTTACAATAGGCGAAGCTTTTACGCTGCTGTCTTCAGGCCTCGAAACAGCATTTTTATTGTTCTGTACATTCCTTTTTGTTTCTCCTTCTGCTTCAGGCAAAAATCCGACAACAGAGCCTGTATAGTGCGCTGATTTCTCTTCTTTTTTTGCCCCTAATTTTTCGCCTTTTTCTCCTATGACTGCAAGAACTTCGCCGACATTAATTGTTTCGCCTTCCCTATGGCTAAGCTTAAGGATTGCGCCTTTTTTCGGGCTTGGAACCTCAACAACAGCCTTGTCTGTCTCAACTTCCGCAAGTATCTGGTCAGCTTCTACATTATCTCCTTCCTTTACTTTCCATTTTACTATGGTGCCTTCTGTGATGCCTTCTCCAACATCAGGAAATTTGAATTCGTATGCCATTTTGATTAAATTTTTTATTAGTTTTTATCTGTTTTATTTTCATTATTAAATTTTATTGATTTTTATTATTGGAATTGATTTTATTGTTTTATAGCATTATTGGAATCTTATTATTGAATTGTTTTTCAATGGCTTTGCTTCATTGTTCGCTTGGATTTAGTGGCTCATCACCTTATCAACTGCATTTAAAATCTTTTTTTCATCCGGCAAAAAGTAATTTTCCAGCTTTGCCAATGGAAAAGCAGTATCGCATCCTGTTACTCTTTCTATTGGAACCTCCAAACTGAAAAATGCTTTTTCGTTAATCCTTGCTATAATCTCTGCTGCAAAGCCGCAATTTCTTTGCTCCTCATTCACTATAACGCATCTTCCTGTTTTTTTGACCGAATTTATTATTGTTTCAGTGTCTAATGGGGAAATTGACCTTACATCAATTATTTCTGCCGAGTATTTGGATTTTTCCAAGGCATCTTTTGTGTATTTCAGCATCGCGCCATACGAAATTACTGTTAAATCAGAGCCTTCCTGGTCTATGTTTGCTTTACCCAGAGGAACTGTGTAATCATTTTCCGGAACTTCTTCTTTTATTGCCCTGTATATTCGCATTGGCTCAAGGAAAATTACAGGATCCGGGTCTCTAATAGCTGAAATCAAAAGGCCTTTTGCATCATAAGGATGTGAAGGTATCACAACTTTGATTCCTGGAACGTGCGCCATTATGGATTCAACTGATTCGCAATGCAGCTCCAAAGCCCGTATGCCGCCGCCATAAGGCGCTCTTACAACCAACGGGCATGAAAACCTTCCAGAGCTCCTTGACCTGATTTTAGCGGCATGTGTTACAAGCTGGTCATAAGGGCCGTAAATAAATCCTGAAAATTGCATTTCAGCTACAGGGATAATGCCATTAACTGACAATCCAATTGCAGTGCTCATGATGCCTGTTTCTGTCAATGGGGTGTCAATTAATCTTTCAGGGCCGAATTCGTCATACAACCCGTCAGTGCACCTAAACACACCGCCGTTTTTGCCAACGTCTTCACCCATTACAATTACCCTTTTATCCCTTTTGAGCTCGTTCCTCAAGGCAGATTTTACAGCATCCACAACATTCATTATTGCCATTTTATCAAAATCACATTATTTTTTATTTGTTTTCAATTATTGTTTATTTTTCATTTAATTTTATCAATTTTTATTTTCAATACTCTACTTTTCAATGATTTTATTAATACTAATCTATCATTTTTTGATTACTCTTTCAAATCAGTTAATTGCTCTTTTAAGTCAGGCGTTAATTCCTTGTAAGTATTTTCAAACACATTCTCTGGCTCTGGCGCAGGAAGATTCTCATAAATTTTCACTTCTTTCTCTACTTTTTCTTTTGCTTTAGCCGCAACTTCTTCCCTGTACTTATCCTCCAAAAGCTTGTTTGCTGCCATATATTTTTCAAGCCTTAATACGGGGTCTTTTTTCAGCCATTCCTGCACTTCCTTATCGCTTCTGTATTTTTTTGCGTCATCAGAAGTTGAATGGTCAGTCTGCCTGTAAGTAACATTTTCTATCAATGTTGGGCCATTGCCTGCCCTTGCATTATCAACAGCTTCTTTTGCAGCTTTGTAAACTGCAAATATGTCGTTGCCGTCTACTTGTATTCCTTTAATGCCATAAGCAATTGCCTTTTGCGCAATTGTCTCGGAAGATGTCTGCCTGTTTCTTGGGACAGAAATTGCGTACTGGTTGTTTTCAACAACTATGATGCATGGGACCTTAAATACGCCTGCAAAATTCAATGCGTCATGAAAATCTCCCCTTGATGTGCCGCCTTCTCCTGTGTAAACTAAAGAAACCGTTTTTTCATTTTTCAATTTTGATGCCCATGCGCAGCCTACTGCATGAGGAATTTGCGTTCCTACAGCTATGCAGATTGGAAAGTTATTCACATTATCATCGCTTCTTAAGCCCCTTACATCGCCGCTGAAGTACTGCAAAATCCTGTGCATCTGGTGCTTTCTTGTTATCAAGGCTGCACCGCTCCTGTACATCGGAAACATCCAGTCTTTATCTTCCAAGGTGTAAGCAGGGCCTAACTGCGAGGCTTCCTGGCCCCTGAATTGTATATAAGTCCCTATTCTTCCTTGCCTTTGCATTGAGAAAGCCTTGTCATCAAAAGCTCTTAGAACAATCATGAGTTCATACATTTCCTTAATCTGCTTGTCTGACAGATTTGGCATCAGGCTTTTATCTACCTTGCCGCTCTCATCCATAACCTGCAGATATTCAACTTCAAATTTTCCTATTACTTTCTTTACCATGAAAATATCCTCTAAAAATTAAGCAGATGAAGAGTATTGGTTTTTCTGGGCTTTATAAATTTTTCTGAGCTTATTTCCCTTCAGCCCATGCCTTTAATCTCTCATATTTTGCATTTCCGCAAATCTTTTTTCCTGTTTTCTCGTTGTAGAAAAACGGAATTCCACCGCAGAATTCATTTCCTTCTGCATCCTTGTCATAGTCCTTTAGCAGTTTTGCATTCTCAATGTTGTGCCATACCTCGAGCCTTGTAATTTTGATGCCCTCTTCCTTTTCCAAGCGCTCTATAAATGGCTCCATTTCCTTGCAGTGCACACATTCGGTGCCATAGAATTCTATAAGCCTTTCCCCCATTTTAAATCAGGATTTTAGAAAAAGGGGTTGTATTTAAAATTTTGTTTTTTAAACAACAAACTTGCCGGCCATATAGAAATTTTATTATAGTAAAGGACACAAATTTTTAGACATAAATATGTCCTTTACTTGTCAAGAAACGCCTATTAAATCCATAGCGTTTCTTGAGCATGCTCAGAAATCGTAACTATTTTAAAAGATTTTGCGATTTCTGACATATTACGAACGGACAACTATTGTATAATTATTTTTGTCCGTGAGTATAGATCTAGCACAAAATATAGGAATATATTTAAATTGATTATAAATACCCCAATAGCTTTCAAATAATTAAAAAGATGATGCAACAAAAAAATTACATAAAAAAAATGATGTTTGCTGCTTTATTTGCGGCTTTAACAGCAGCTGTAAGCCCTATTAAAATCCCGCTGGGCTTCACTCCTGTTCCAATCACATTGCAAACATTAATGGTTTTGCTTGCAGGAGCTTTATTAGGGGCTAATGTAGGGGCGTTATCCCAATTTCTGTATGTTTTGGTCGGCGCTTTGGGATTGCCTGTTTTTGCAGGCGGCGGCTCTGGTTTTGGAGCTTTATTCGGGCCGTCAGGAGGCTATCTGTTCGGATTTATAGCAGCAGCCTATGTGGTTGGAAGGCTAGTTGAGAGAGCAAAAAAACCTTCCTATCTGCAATTGGTTATTGCAATGCTTATTGGAAGCCTAGTGATATACCTCTTTGGCGTAATTGGCGGCTTAATTGCCACAGAACTGCCTTTAGCCCAGATTTTAATAGGCTGGGTTCTGCCATTTATCATCGGAGATGCAATAAAGCTGGTAATAGCTGCAACAATCGCCTATAAATCAGATATTAATAAATATATAAAATAAATTCTCTATAGCTAAATGATTGAAATAAATAATATCAGCTATAAATATGGGGATAAGCCTGCATTAAGAGGCATTAGCCTAAAAATAAATGAGGGGGATTTTATAACTGTGCTTGGGCATAACGGCTCTGGAAAAACAACCCTCATCAAACATTTAAATGCCCTATTATTGCCGGATAAGGGAGATGTATCAATAGACGGCATCAATACTAAAAAAGATTCTTGGGAAATAAGGCAGAAAATTGGCATAGTATTTCAAAATCCTGAAGACCAGCTAATTAATTCTATTGTGGAGGAGGATGTTGCTTTTGGCTTGGAGAATTTAGGCCTGAAATCAGAAGATATCCAGAAAAAAATCATAGAAATATTATGTAAACTAAACATACTCCATCTTGCAAAAGAAAACGTCAATAACTTGTCTTTTGGGCAAAAACAGCTGGTGGCTTTGGCTGGAGTTCTTGTCATGAAGCCAAAATACATTGTTTTTGACGAGCCTACTACTGCGCTCGATCCAAAGAATAAGCTGAATATAATGAAGATAATGTCAGCATTGAATAAAGAAGGTATAACTATAATCTTGGTAACTAATAACCTGAATGACATCAAAAAGTATGTTAAGACTATCCTTATCTTAAAAGATGGAAAAATCATCTTTAATGGCAAAAAGAAAAAACTAAGTAAGGATATACTAAAAAAAGCTGGTATGTATGGGGAATAATTTATTCGGGCAATACTCTTGTAAAAATACCTTAATCCACAGGCTGGACCCAAGAGTTAAAATATTGTCGGTTGTATTTGCCAGCATATTCCTGTTTCTTCTAAAGTCTTATTACTCTTTTGTTATAATCAGTATTTTTATTGTTTTATTAATAATTATATCTAAAATAAAATTAATAAACCTGTTAATAAGCTTAAGGCCATTTTTATTTTTCTTTGTTTTTATTTTTTTAATGTATCTGCTTTTTGCAAGAGCTGAGCTGAATACAGGAATAATCACTATATGGAGATTTACTATTTTAATTATAATTGCGTCAATCTTAACATTCTCCACTTCAATAAGCCAGTTAGTCTATGCTGTAGAAAAGCTATTTATGCCGCTGAAAGTAGTTGGCATAAGCCCGAGGAATATAGCGGTAATGGTTTCTGCTACAATAAGGTTTATCCCTTTGTTGTTCTTAGAGGCCAATAATATTAGAGATGCTCAAAAATCCAGACTGGCAAATTTTAAGAAAGGTAAGCATGTTTATGGGTTAGTATACTCATTGCTTAGAAAAACATTTAGTAAAGCGGCTAACTTAGCGGATGCAATGGAATCCAGATGTTATAGGGACTATAACTATAGCCATTTTAAAGATTTAAGGCTAATGGGGAGAGATTATGTTTCCATTTTGTTTGTAATATCAATTGCGGGTGTTTTGTTATGGATATCCTGAGCGATAAATCAAAGACCTTTTTATGCATAAGAGCCCATCATCTGCTTTGCATGAAATATTTCAAAGGCAAAGGCTATAGCAAAGAATTTGTACTAAACTTCTATGAAATAATAAAAAAACTTAATGATAATCCAACTATTAAAGTAATAAATTATCCGGACATTATCTGCAGCGCATGCCAGCATAATGTTAATAATAAGTGCGTCAAGAAAGGACCTAACAATGAAGTAAAAGTAAAAATGAAAGATGAAATAATTATGAAGCATCTTGGGTTACGCTTGAACCATGAGCTGAAGGGCAAAGAAGCTATAGAGCTTGTTAATTCAAACTTAACTAAACTAAGAAAGATTTGTAAAGATTGCGAATGGTCAAAGTATTGTGTTTAGGACTTGATTAGTTATTATTTAAAATGCATTAGAAAACGACGTATATTCTGATTTAATTTGTATGTTGTTTTATACATAGTAACGGTTATTTATGAACAATTACTTATGCCCGCTACTACACTTTCAAAATCTTTATATATACTCCTTATATCCTTTAAAGCATGGGTGGAGATAAAAAAATACCTTTAAAGTTCAAGGTATATTCAATATTGTATCCTTTTAAAATATTCATAAAATCTTTAATTAACAAACTTAAAGGTGGTGAAAAAATGGGAAATTTTAATCTGAATGGAAAGAAGGCAATTGTTTTTGGTGTAGCTAACGACCAAAGCATAGCATGGCATATTGCTAAAAAATTAAATGATAATGGTGTAAGGATTGCTTTAGGTTACCAGGAAAGAGCTGAACAATTAGTGAAGCCATTGCTTGGCATGCTTAACAATCCTCTTTCAATAAAATGTGATGTTGTTGATGATGTTTTACTGACAGAGTTTTTTGAAAAAGTCAAGCAGGAATTTGGCCAGGTTGATTTTTTAATACACAGCATTGCTTTTGCCAAGAAAGAGAATTTGCAGGGAAAGTTTTATGATGTTAGCAGGAGAGGCTATCAGGTTGCCAATGAAGTAAGCTCCTATTCTTTAGCAGAACTAACAAGAAGAGCATTGCCAATAATGAACGAAAATGGAAGCATTATAGCAATGACATTTGATGGGTCATTAAGGGTTTATCCCAACTATAATATAATGGGAGTTGCAAAAGCTGCTTTAGAGTCATCAGTAAGGTATTTAGCCAGTGATGTCGGAGAAAAAGGAATAAGAGTTAATGCAATTTCTGCCGGGCCTATAAAGACTCTTGCTGCATCTGGAATAAGCGATTTCCATAAAATGCTGGATCATGCAAGGGAAAAAGCACCCTTAAAAAGGAATATAGATGCAGATGATGTTGCTAACCTGGCATTATTTTTGTGCTCAAGCATGTCTAAAAACATAACAGGGCAAGTGATTTATGTTGATGCTGGCTATAGCATTATGGGAATTTAGCTAAGCATATTTTTAGAAAGTCTTTGTCAAATATACAAAGGGGTACATATCCTTAAGCTTGAAATATGCTTCTCTTGCAGTATAGATGCTGTCAAACAGGCCTATAACTGTAGGGCCTGAACCTGAAATTAGAGAATTCAAAGCATTAAATTTTTTTAGATTGGTTTTTATTTCTCTTACTACCTTAAACTTCTTTTCTATTATCGGGCCAAAATCATTATATAAATTTTCAGATATCTTTTTTATGTTTTTTTTGTTTATTGCTCTAACCAGCTCATTAATACTCGCTTTTGCCTTTAATTTATGCTTGTTTTTGTCAAATTCCTTATATGCCCATGCTGTCGACACATTGATTCCCGGGTTTACAAGGACAATATTGAGCGAGGGAGATTTTTTTAATGGCTTTATTTTATCTCCAATGCCTTCAACTAATGCTGTTTCTCCTGAAATAAAGAAAGGAACATCTGAGCCTATCCCTGATGCAAGGTTTATTAGTTTCTTTTGCGAAAGATTCAAATTCCACAACTTGCTTAATGCAAACAAGGCGCTTGCTGCATTTGAGCTTCCACCGCCTAAACCTGATGCAAGGGGGATTTGCTTCTCGATATTTATCTTTACGCCTTCTTTAATCTTAAAATTATTTTTAAGAAGCAAAGCTGCTTTATAGGCAAGGTTATACTTACTTTCTAGCTCTTTGTTATTGCTTTCTATAATTATTTTATCTTCATCTAAACTCTCAAAAGAAATGTTATCATGCAGCTCAATCAGCTGCATTACTGACTGTATGTTGTGGTAGCCACTCTTCAGCTTTTTGCCTATTTCCAGGTACAGGTTTATTTTTGCGTGGGATTTGAGGAGCATAATTTTTCTAGAAACCTTTTAATATATTAATGTTGCTGATTATCTTAACGTAACAACAGCAAAACACTGCATTCCCAATCCTTTGCCAAAATCAGTTAATTCATTACCAGAAGTTGCAGCTATGCCGATGTTTTCTTCTTTTACCTTAAGAAGCCTTGATAATGCAGTTTTAATTTTGCCTGTATGTTCATCAATTCTTGGCCTTTTTCCTTCTAACATTATTGCTATATTACTTATCTTATAATCCCTTTCTTTAACTTTGTTGAGAACGAATTCAATATACTTTTTGCTGTCAGTAATTCCTTTCCTGCACATATCATCTGCCCAAGAGCCCAATGATTTATCTCCTATTGCAGTGCTTAATGCATTTGATAGAGCATGCAAAATTACATCTCCATCAGAATTTGCTTCAAAGCCACTTTCATTTTCTATTTTAAAACCCCCTAACACTAATTTTTTGCTTTTGTCACTGGAAAATTTATGTGAATCCTGGCCAATGCCAATTCTTGATGCATTTGTTAATTTATTTGCATATGCCAAGTCATAAGGGTCGGTAATTTTAATGTTTTCCCTGGGGCAATAAACAATTTTAACACTTCCCCCAAGCCTTTCAACTAAGCTTACATCATCAGTTCCATAAAACTTATCTGCATAAGCCCTTTCAAATGCTTTTTTTGCAAGAAAGAATTTCATTGCCTGCGGTGTCTGCACTTGCCATAGCAAATTGCGGTTAATAGTCTGCTTTACAAGCCCATCTTCCACCACTTTAATTGTGTCTTTTGCAGGAAAGCCCACAACAGCAGCACCATATTTTTTGGTTGCGCTAATACAATTATTTATTGTAGCTTCGTCAACAAAAGGATTTACGGCATTATGAATCAAAATTATATCGTCATTATTTGCATTACCTATTGCCTTGATTCCATTATAGACAGAATCCTGCCTCTCAATGCCGCCATCAACAATTTTAATTACTTTATTGAATTTATTTGATTTTATTATTGATTCAAATTTTTTTTTATCTTCAGGTCTAACAACCAATATTATTTTATCAATATTTTTACAATTTTGGAATGTATTTAATGTATGATAAATTATCGGCTCTTTGTTTAACAGAAGGAATAATTTATTTATTCTCTTGTGCATACGTTTTCCTTTTCCACCTGCGACAATGATTGCGAAGTTCATTTTTCAATAAGCTTTTTTATTTCTTCTTTTACTTCTTTATCAACATCCAAAATCTCATTCAAACTTGGATTTTTTATTATTTTATGCTCTTGCATCATTTTGCTTATTAATTTTGGAATGTCTAAAAACTTGATTTTATCTTCTAAAAAAGCATAGACTGCAATTTCATTTGCAGCATTAAGCACAGCAGGCAAAGTTCCTCCTTTAATGCCGGCATCACAAGCATACTTTAGGCATGGAAACAATTCAAAATTTGGTTCTGAAAAGCTCAGGTTTTTTATTTCTGCAAGATTTAATTTTTTTGAATTTGAGCTGAATCTTTTGGGGTAACTTAATGCATACTGGATTGGAATTTTCATGTCTGGATTTCCCAATTGCGCCAAAACTGAATTGTCTTTGAACTCAACTAAAGAATGAATTATGCTTTGCGGATGCATGAGAACTTCAATTTTTTCATAAGGCATGTTGTAAAGCCAATGGGCTTCAATGACCTCAAATCCCTTGTTCATCAAAGTTGCGCTGTCTATTGTTATCTTATTGCCCATGTTCCAGGTAGGATGCTTTAGGGCGTCTTTTGCAGTTACATTTTCAAGCTGCCATTTTGTTAAATTCTTAAAAGCGCCACCTGAGCATGTTATTATTATCTTATCCACATCATTAATATTTTCTCCATTTAGGCATTGGAATATTGCAGAATGCTCGGAATCAATTGGCATTAGATTAACATTATTTTTCCTTACTTCTTCCATCACAATAGAGCCAGCAGTAACTAAGGTTTCTTTGTTAGCCAAAGCAATGTTTTTTTTGTTTTTTATAGCTTCAATTGTGGGCTTAACTCCGATAGAACCAACTAGAGAATTAATAACAGTGTCTGCTTCATTTAATTTTGCAATTTTTATTAATCCGTCAATACCAGAATAAACATTAACAGTAACATATTTTTTTAACAAATCTGCTTTTTCTTCATCCATTACTGCAACTGCTTCTGGAGCAAACTCCTCAATTTGTTTTTTTAGAAGTTCGATGTTTTTATTTGTTGTAAGACCAACTACTTTAAACTCATTAGGATTGTTTTTCACTATTTCTAATGTCTGTGTTCCTATGCTTCCTGTAGAGCCTAGAATTGATAGTTTTTTCATTTCCACCCACCAAACAGGAGTTATTATGAGCTATTTATAATAATTTTGATAATACATAAGAGCTGTATAAATAGAAAAGATTTTAAAAAACAGCATACTAAGACACCATATGGCTCCATTTTTGAGTAAAAAAAATAAAAAATATGTAATTTTAGGATTAATCATTCTTGGAGTAGTGCTGATTATATTTCTGATAAGGCCTACTATAACAGGGTATAATGTCTACCAGCAGTTAAAGAGCATGAATTACACTGTAGAAGATTACGGGAAGAACATAGAGGGCTTAAAATCAGATCTTCTGGTTTCTAGTACAAACTTATCGTCCTGCAGCGCATTCAACAATGAGCTTTTAACAGAGCTGGAAAAATACTCGGACAAATTTTCTGAATGCAAAAATGAGCTTGGCTCCATGGAAACAAATTTTGATTTTTCCAAAAGCGAGTATGAAAAAACCATAAAAAGCCTGGAATCCGATTTAGAAGGAAAAGAAGGAGATGTAGATGAATTAAATCTTAAATATGACCTCCTTGCAAAAAATGCCGCAAACAATATATGCTGCAAGGCAAAAGTTGACAATCCGGACATAAAATACTACAAAGTTGAGAACGACAGGATTGTATGCCTTGAGGAAGGTGAATTAGGCGTATCCTGCTGAACTTCAATCGCTGTTTATTGCCTTTATTTCTCCCAGCAAACTCTCCACAATTTTTTCTTTAGGAACCTTTCCAATAATTTCTCCGTTTTTATACAATAAATTAGTGTTATTAACACCACCTACAATCCCAATATCCGCTTTTCTGCATTCTCCCGGGCCATTAACAGCACAGCCCATTATTGCAACATGCATCGGCTTTTTTATTTTCTCAGTTTTGTTTTCAATTTCCTCAACTATTTTTATTACGTCAATATTGGCTCTTGCGCATGTAGGGCAGCTTGTAATTTCAACTCCATCTTTTCTTAGTCCTAAAGCTCTTAATATTTGTTTTCCAGCTTTGATCTCTTCTTTTGGGTCATCTGATAATGAGACTCTTATTGTATCACCAATGCCTTCTGAAAGCAAAATGCCCATGCCAATTGAATTTTTTATTGTCCCTGGGAATTTGCTTCCGGCTTCTGTAACCCCTAGGTGCAGAGGGTAATCTGTTTTTTTTGCAAAGAGCCTGTAAGCTTCTACCATTCTTGGAACATCTGATGCTTTTAATGAAACAATTGTATTATAAAAATCAAGCTTTTCAAGGATTTTAACATGCCTTAACGCGCTCTCAACCATTGCTTCTGAGGTATAGCCATATTTTTCAAACAAATCTTTTTCCAATGAGCCTAAGTTAACACCAACTCTGATTGGTATTCCATGCTCTTTCGCAGCATTGACAACCAACTTTATTTTTTCCTCATCGCCTATGTTTCCTGGGTTAATTCTTAGCTTGTCAGCATATTTTGCTGCTTCTAATGCTATGCGATAATCAAAATGAATATCAGCAACTAAAGGAATGCTTATGCTTTTCTTTATTCCTTTAAGCGCTTTTGCAGCTTCTATTGTCGGGGCAGAAACCCTTATAATTTCACAACCAACATCTTCCAGCTCCTGAATTTGCTTTACAGTTGCATCTACATCAGTTGTATCTGTTGTTGTCATTGACTGAACTGTAATTGGAGCGTTTCCACCAATATACAACTTCCCAACTCTGATTTTTTTGGATTTTCTTCTCATTAAGCCAAGTTAATTAAAAGCGGTTTAAAAAGATATTTATTATAACTAAATTAAAATGGGATATTATTAAAAAAGAATGAAGGTTAAGAAGTTGATTATTGAATAGGGTTACTTAAAACTTTTTAACATTTCATCAAGTATTGGTCTTTCAGTGTCAGAAACAACTAATCTAAGTGCTTCGAGATGTGGTTTTGGGACAGGCTTTCCTTCAAGTACATCAACAAAAAAATCCGCATGTCTTCCACCACACATAACTGCAACCTTTTCATTAGGATAATCTGACCTCATTTTTTCAATGTCTGGCTTCCATATTTCATACTCCCTAATAAAAGAAATATAATGAAATAGAAGAGTGCATAGTGGCATTTTATCTTTATTAGAGTTAAAGAGTAATTCATTATTTTCAAAAATATTTTTCATAGCTCTTCTATAATTCAATTCTCCATGATGAGCTAGCCCCTGTATATCCCTTATAGCCTTAGATGAAGGAGTTTCATATTTAGCAATGAATCCATCAGGATTTTGAAGTAATTCTTCAAGAGCACTATTTGTCATACCTAAAGCTTGTATTAAAAAAACCATTTCAAAGACTTCAAGAGGTATGCCATAAGGTTGGACAACATCACTCCAATACAGACCTTTTTCTGTAGTAAATGCCAGTGGCTGCCAATCTTTGGGTTTAACACATGCTATGGTTAATTGCTCAATAGACATTGCTGGATAATTTGCATTTAAGATATTTGAGTCTTTTGAAAGCACTTCAGCCCTCAAGGCTCTAACATCCTCCATTGCCTTAACAACCTTAGGAACATATTCATTTGGAACAACACCTCTATGCCCTTGTCCAGTTATTCTTTTAGTGCCTATCACAACATAATCTAATCCATGCTTAATTATGGGGGTGGTATAGTGATTTTGCATTTTATCTTTGTCCTTTGACTACTTGACCATAGTTAAGAATTTGAATTCAACTTATAAAACTTCTGCCTTTTAACTCATTACTAGAAAAAATTGAACATAACATTTTAAAACAAATATTTATATAATATAAAAAACGCAAACAAAAAATGAAGCATACTTTGAAGATAACCTTGTTATTGATTTTAATTTTCTTAATAACACAGGTAATTGGGCTTTCAATAACCAATAAATACATTGATCATAAAAAAACCGCAATATCTGGGAAAGTTGCTTTTGAGGCTCTGCCTTTTAATCTAGAAAGGCCTGAAATAAAGGAATCAACTTCTTATATATGGATAATATCTGCAGTTATACTAGGAACTTTATTGCTGTTAATATTAATAAAGTTCAAGAAATTTGGATTATGGAAACTCTGGTTTTTCCTTGCAGTTTTCTTTACAATGGCAATTGCCTTTGCAGCATTCATTAACAATGCAATTGCAGCAATTTTAGCCTTTATATTGGCGCTAATAAAAATATACAAGCCAACAACAATAACCCAAAACTTAACAGAAATTTTCATTTACGGCGGCTTAGCTGCGATATTTATCCCTGTAATAAACATTTTTGCAGCATTTATGCTGCTGATTTTGATTTCAATCTATGACATAATTGCTGTTACGCAAACAAAACATATGATTAAGCTTGCAAAATTCCAGACAAAAAGCAAGATTTTTGCAGGCCTTTTAATTCCATACGGCAAAACAGGAAAGATTACACCTAAAGAGAAAGGCATTACTCTGGGGAAAGAGAGCAGGGTAGCAGTTTTAGGCGGAGGCGATATAGGATTTCCGCTTTTATTTGCAGGCGTTGTTATGAAGGGTTTGATGCTCAATAATACAGAACTTATTGGCTTCCTAAAAACATTAATAATACCTGTGTTTGTAAGCTTAGCGTTGCTGTATTTGCTGGTAAAAGGAAAGAAAGACAAGTTTTACCCTGCAATGCCTTATTTAACTGCTGGTTGTGTCATCGGTTATTTGGTTATTTTGCTCTTGTTCTGATTCTGCATCAGAAACTTCATTTCCCAACTCTGTTTGCTTTTCCCCGATAATTTCATTTATCTCTTTGACTTCTTCTTCCTCCTGCTTAAACTCTTGCAATTTTATGCCCTCTTTTTTAGCATATTTATACAATGTTTTTTGGCCTTGCTCAACATCATAGCTTATTGGATTTATAACCATGCCGTCTTTTGCAGCTATTATCTGGCAGCCTGTTTCTTTTTGTATTTCCCTTATTTCATACAAAGGATCAGCTTTTATAAAGTTAATTCCAAAATGCGTTATTATTGCTAATCTTGGATTTACTTTCTTGATTATCTTTATTGCATCTTCTTTGCACAGGCTGTTTCTGCTTTCATCTTTATTTAGGCAAGGCACATTCAGTATTAATACATTGGAGTTTTCATATTCAGCTAATGCTTCTGCACTATACATGGTATCTCCAGTATATGTCAAGGTGTAGTCATTTGTGATAAACTTAAATCCAATTGCGTTAGGCTCAGAATGCTTTGCTTTTATTGCTTTTATCTCAACATCATTTATCCCGACCTTTTTGCCTTCCCCTAAAATAATAAACCTTTCTAAGCAATTCCTATAATATTTTTGCAGGAAGGGCTGGTAATGCGCACTTCCATTTATTACTGTGTTGTTTGCCACTAAGACACCTTTCTTGTCAAAACCACCATAGGTCATAGCATCTATTACAGCATTGATGTCATTTGCATGATTAATATGATTATGCGTTACAAACAAAGCAGTATTTGCCCTTAGGTTAATGCCTGTTTCTTTTGCCATAACCAAAGAGCCCGGGCCTGGGTCGATATGGTACTGGTCATCTCCTATCTGCAATATAATGCCTCCAGAGGCTCTTAGCTGCTTGCCTACAACATAGCTGTCTCCACCAGTCCCAAGAAATATTATATTAGATGCAATTTCAACCCCCAAACCTTAATTATAACTAAACTAGGTTATAAAGTTTTCTATGTTATTATGGTGGCATTGAAAAGTCCTCACATTTGGAAAGCGGGCAACTTCGCTTAAACTCGTTGCAATTCACGAGTGCCATCGGCTCGCATTTCTATGTTTGGCATAAAGGCAAAAATTCCCATTGCAATTTCCTTTTTGCTGGATGTAAAAATAAAAGATGCTCACAAATTGATGGTACCCTTCAACTTTTCAATGCCACCTACATTATTTCTCAATCCTCATGATCTGCTCAATCTCCCTTTTACTGACAGCGCATCCGTTAAGCTTTACCCCCCACAGGACACTTTCCAACAGGATTTTTTTTGAATATGGTATAGTGTTTGTCAGGTATTTATCCAGAAAGCCGTTTTCATAGGCTACGGCAGCAAGCTCGACAGACCTTATTATTCTGATATCTTTTGCTATCTTTTTGAATTCTTTCATATTACCCTTATTTTCTTTTACGCCAGTATGCAAGGTGTGCTTCAGTATGTTAAGAAGTTTCTTGGGGTTTTCAATAAGCAGCCTTGCTGTTCGCTCATCTAAAACTAATGCATCTGCTTTTTTTTGGATGCAAAGGGCAATTGCTGACATCTCTGCTTCATGCATTATGCTTATATTATGCCCAAAAGCCTTGAAGCAATTGTTTGCTATGCCAAGAAGCTTTGAAGTCTGCTTTTTGATTTTGTCATTGTCAACTATTTCCAGAGTTTTGTTTTCTATATAATGCAGAACTTGCAATGCTTCAAACTTAAAACGCTTTGTTTTATTTAGAGGTATATCAACAAGCTCTTTTTTTACCGGGTTTGTTATGCAAAAATTTGCATTGCCTATTTGCTTCAAAGGCTCCAAAACCCATAACAAATTGTTCATTGTCAGGCTTATTATTGGCCCTGTATCAAAAACAATGGTCTTCATGAAAATAGCCCTCTTGCGAATTTTAGCCTTGTTCTTACATCGACAATGTTAGGAATGTCTTCATTGAGTTTTGTTTTTCCTATATAACCCATTAATTCCCATTGTGAAATGCCTAAAATTTCGGCAGCTTTTGCGTATGACAGGCCGTGCTTATAGAGCTGAGAGCCTTTTTTTATCTGCGCCTGGTTTATGACTTCCTGGATATAGAGCTTTAGCTTATCATCTATATTTGAAATCTCAGAAAATAACTTTTTTATTATAACGCTGAAATTATATTCTTCATTATTTTGTAGGTGATTTCTTGCGGTTTCAAGAAACTTTAGTATATATGTATAATCCAGCTCATTTTGCTTTCTTTCAATTATTTTTGATAGAGCATAGACTAAGACAACAATAGAGACAGAAGTTTCATCCTGGAAAACTGATGCGTTGTGTATTGTATGGTTGCTTAGGTCCTTGAGCTCTGTTGCATCTTTTTCTTCTTTTACCTTCAATATGTCAATGACTCTGCCGAGAATTTGCAAAGCGTCCTTTCTTACAATTTCGTCCATCGGCATAAGCTTAATTTTTCGCTTTTATAAAATTTTCTTTTTATATGAGTTTGCCGAATAATTCTAATTTGTCAGCAGAGCCAAGCCCTACTCGGCATCCCGAGGGAGCAACCCCTGCCTCGCCATCGCCATGCAT
>Ga0209211_10006552_pt1 | contig 16770 bp, 16 predicted proteins | sample RifGroA2_FD_183992 | JGI IMG/M metagenome (GOLD analysis project Ga0209211, IMG submission 183992) | Groundwater microbial communities from Rifle, Colorado, USA - Groundwater A2 (SPAdes) (version 2) | ecosystem: Environmental > Aquatic > Deep subsurface > Groundwater | place: Rifle, Colorado... | reverse complement strand
CAGGCCAATTATTTGATAAAAATGACATTGACGTCACAATTTCGTCTCGATTTCAGTTCGCCGCTGTTTTTTGCAACGGCTTATTCAGTGGTTCCCTAGCGAACTTATTCTGCCTTTAGTGCAAAGTCATCTTTTATATACCGCTTAACCTGCTTTGATTTCAAAAGCCCATCTTTTATTCTACTCAGAAGATCAGCGGATACAGGGTCATGCAAAATGAATGTCTTTTCCTTTACACAATTCAGGATGTGATGCACATCATCCACGCGAGCATTTCCGTACTCAATGAATGATTCGCTTTTTACAAACGGATGGTCTCCTGCTTGCAAGATACAGGAGTCATCAACCATGGATGCATCTCTAACTGTACAGACTGGAACAGACAAAGCGACAATCTTCTTGTCGGCTTTGTTGTTTAAGACCAGCACAAACAGGTGCTTTCCAATTGGCCCGCTATCGATGAGCAAACACTCGCCAGGGATAGGCAACCAATCAGACATTAGCTACTATGACGCGAGCTTGGAGTTTACCCATGCCTGCTTTCGGATGCTGGCAATAGCTTTCCCTATGTCTTCTTGTGTGTAACCCAGTTTCTCTAACAATGTTTCCAGCCTAATTGGGACGCTAGATCCATCCGGGTCTTGCCACTCAGGGCAGTTGTCAGGATCATGTGTGTATTCCCGAAGCCGAAGTGCTGAGAACCCTCCGAACTTCTCCCAGGTACTGTCTAGAACTTCCAAATCCGCCTCAGATAGTTCTCTCAAATCGTCAACCGTAAGACCGTCATGTCCATTTAAGGACATGTCTCTACCGGCTCTTTCAGCAATAAGCGAGTCCCATTCACCATTATCTTTTGATGATCCGAAATTCATCAAATCTAACGTGCGAGATAGAACAGGCCCGTTAGGCATCGAAACTAAGGAATCTCCGATTATTGGAGCGCAAAATCGTTCATACGACAGGCGCTCAGCCAAATACATGAGCTTCATCAGTTTCAGCAAGGTGATATTTGCGTGCCTTTGGGCCGCCCGAATAAGGAAGTAGGCAGCAACTTGCGCTGCTCTACGCTCACTGAATAGGGATGACATCTTGAAGTTCATAGGGGCATTATGGTACACAACATTAGTACACGGCATTTGATTTTCGTATCCAAGGTACTGACTGAACAAATGTCTTCTAAGTTCATTTAGTAAAGAATTCAAACTGAGACACTACCCGACTATTGAAGGTCTTGATTCTTTTTCGGCCATCTTCCATAATTCGCCCCTGCCCGACCGGGACTTTTCCGGGCGGCGTGCAGTTTCGGTGGTGGCCGTAGCTCAGTTGGTAGAGTCCTGGATTGTGATTCCAGTTGTCGTGGGTTCGAGCCCCATCGGTCACCCCACCCATTCAAGGGCTACAGGGATTTTTCCTGTGGCCCTTTTTACCGGATCAGTGCCGGATCCTGCCGGTAGAACAGTTTGAGCTGTTCGTAGACATCCGGGTATTCGCCCTTGAGCAACTCCGGCGTCTCGAAGAACGCCTCGCTGGCGACGGCGAAAAACTCGGTCGGTAACTCGGCGCCATAGGGGTCGAGCGGGGTGTCCTCGCCACTATCGACGCGTCGCTGGAAGTCGTCGAAGGCCGCGCTCATGACCTCGATCCAGCGTCGCCGCGACATGCCGGCATGCACCGGCGGCAGGCCATCGGCCTCGCCGCTCTTCATGTCCAGCTTGTGGGCGAATTCGTGGATGACCACATTGATGCCGTCGGCGTCCTCGGGGTGATCGAACCAGGAGATCAGCACCGGGCCGCCGTACCAGGCTTCACCCATGACCTCGTCGTCGAACTCATGCACCACGCCATCCTCGTCCATCATCCGCCGCGGAATCACGAAATCACCCGGATAGACCACGATGCCGACCCAGCCGGCATACCAGTCGAGCCCCAGATGCAGGATCGGCAGGCAGGCCTGAAGCCCGATGGCCAACTGGATGCGCGGCGTCAGTTGCAGCCCTTGCGCGCCGGTCCACTGCTTTTCGGCAATGAACTCGCGGGCGAGCTGGCGCAGGCGGGTGCGCTCGTCCGGCGTCAGGTGGTCGAGAAATGGCAGGCCGGCCTCGACTTTGCCCCACAGCGCGGCGGGGATGGCGAGGCGATCACCCTGGCGTTGGCGCCACCACGCGACGAGCTTGCGGATCATTTCATTCTCACGCCAGGAAGAACGTACGGTTTTCTTTCATAGGCCCGGCATTATGTCCCCGTGCGCTTGCGCCGGGGACGGTATTCCTCGCGGGTTTGTCCCGCGTGGGATAATCCGGGCATGGTCTCCGTAGTGCATTCCCTCCAGCAGACGAGTGGCGAAGCCGACGCGCTGTCGCAGTTGTGTCTCGGCCTTCCCGCGCCGGCAGCGGCCCGCGCCGCCGAGGCGCTGGCGCTGGCGCGCGAGGCCTACGGCGACAAGCTGCTAGGCACCGGCGAACCCATTTTGCAACACGCCCTGGGCATGGCCGTGATCGTCGCTTCGCTCGATCTTGATGCCGATGCGCGCATCGCCGCCTTGCTGTTCGCCGCCAGCGACCATGTCAAGGACTGCAACGAGCGGCTGAAAGTCGGCTTTGGCGACACGGCGGCGGGGCTGGTGGCGGGGCTGTATCGGCTCGGCAAATTGCGACCGCTGACGCGCGCCGCGGCTGGCGGCGGGACCGGCGAAGGCGTGGCCGAGGTGAAGGCGCAGGCCGAAATCCTGCGCAAGATGCTGCTGGCCATGGTCGACGACATCCGCGTGGTCCTGCTGCGGCTCGCCAGTCGGGTGCAGACCCTGCGTTTCCTCAACAACGCGCCCGGCGCCCAGCGCGAGGAAATGGCCAGGGAGAGCCTGCTGATCTACGCGCCGCTGGCCAACCGGCTGGGCATCTGGCATGTCAAGTGGGAACTCGAAGACCTGGCTTTCCGCTATCTGGAGCCGGAAACCTACAAGCGCATCGCCGCCATGCTCGACGAAAAGCGCTCGGAGCGCGCGAGTTTCATCGATAGCGCGGTGGCGCGCCTGAAAGCGGAGATGGCCGCCGTCGGCGTGCGCGCCGAAGTCTATGGCCGGCCGAAACACATCTTCAGCATCTGGAACAAGATGCGCGGCAAGGACATCGAATTTTCCGAAGTTTATGACGTGCGCGCGGTGCGCATCATCGTCGATGAAGTCAAGGACTGCTACACCGCGCTGGGCATCGTCCATCATCTGTGGCAGCCGATTCACGGCGAATTCGACGACTACATTTCGCACCCCAAGGGCAATTTCTACCGTTCCCTGCACACCGCCGTCGAGGCCGAGGACGGTCGTGCGCTGGAGGTGCAGATTCGCACCCGCGAGATGCACGATCATGCCGAGCTGGGCGTCGCCGCCCACTGGCGCTACAAGGAATCCGGCAGCTCGGTCAAGGCCGGCGGCGCCTACGAGGACAAGATTTCCTGGCTGCGGCAGTTGCTGTCGTGGCGCGACGAAATCGCCGACTCGGCCGAATGGGTGCAGCAGTTCAAGCGCGCCGCGCTGGACGACACGATCTACGTGCTGACGCCGCAGGACAAGGTCATCGACCTGCCGCGCGGCGCCACGGCGCTGGATTTCGCCTACCGGCTGCATACCGATCTCGGCCACCGCTGTCGCGGCGCGAAGATCGACGGCCACATGGCCTCGCTCAACACGCCGCTGAAAAACGGCCAGCGCGTCGAGATCGTCGCGCTGAAGAGCGGCGGGCCGTCGCGCGACTGGCTGAATCCGACACAAGGCTATCTCGCCACCCATCGCGCGCGCTCGAAGGTCAAGCAGTGGTTCGCGGCGCAGGATGAGGCCGAACTGCTGGCGCAGGGGCGCAGCCTGGTTACGCGCGAGTTGCAGCGCGAAGGACAGAGCCAGGCCAATGTCGACGAACTGGCGGTCAAGCTCGGGCTGAAAAGCGCCGAGGCGCTGTACCTGGCCGCGGCGCGCGGCGAAGTCGGCATGCGCGCCATCGACGTGGCCTTGCGCGGCGGCGCGGAGCCCCTGCCGCCCGAGCCGGAAATCCACACGCGCAAAAGCCAGACCCGCGCCGGCGACAGCCGCATCCTGGTGGTTGGCGTGGACAAGTTGCTGACGCAGGTGGGAGCGTGTTGCAAGCCGATACCGCCCGATGCCATCGTCGGTTTCGTCACGCGCGGCAAGGGCATCTCGATCCATCGGGTGGACTGCGTCAACTTCCGCAACATGGCGGCGCGCAATCCGGAGCGCGTCATCGGCACCGAATGGGGCGAGCAGGCGGATGCGGTCTATCCGGTCGACCTGGCGGTTGAAGCGGCGGATCGGCAAGGCCTGCTGCGCGACATATCCGACATCCTGTCGCGCGAGAAGATCAACGTCACTGCGGTCAGGACGCAGTCCAGGAGCGGCGTCGCGCACATGGGCTTTACCGTCGAACTGTCGGGTACCGCAGCCCTGCAGAAAGCCTTGACGCTGCTGCGCGAGGTGCCGGGAGTGATCAGCGCGCAGCGGCGTTAGAGCCCTAGAGAAGCTTGGAGGTCATGGGGCGCTTGATCGGCGCGGACGATTGTCAGGGGAGTGGAATAGATGTTTTATCTATCGTCTTTCCTTCGTTTCAGATTGCGTTGATCCGTCGGGCCATCCATATTTTCCCTGAGAGAAGACCTGAGGGCTGCGAGAGTGCTGTCTATTACTTGCATAACTTCAAAACACTCTGCTTTTTTCTTCTCATCGATGGCAGCCTGGAGTTTCTCGATGTTTATTCTGATTCTGCTGATCTTTCCCCGCCAATAGTATTCGGCATCTGTTAAATCTGCTGACATAATTTTAAAATTTACTGAAATGTTGAACTCATCTGGAATTATCGCCAAACGAGCCAGGAAATAAGACATTTTCTTCGCAAAAGGGATAGGAAATCCAATGCCTCCTCGGGAGAGTATGGCTGACGCCGGGTGCCGCAGTCAATCGCCGATTTCGCGTCAGAAAGCTTCACGATTTGCAGAAAATTTCCCCGGAATAGCACCCCAAGTGGCACGATGCGCGGATGAACAAGTCGTTGTTGCTGATCTCAGCGTTGCTTTGCGCAGGTGCGCCGGATGTATCGGCGCAGGGAAAGGAGGTTTCCGCCATGTCGCTCAAGCTGATGTCGATGGCCTTCGCCGACGGTGGCGAGATCTCGTCGAAATACACCTGCGAGGGGCAGGACATTTCGCCACCGCTGGCCTGGTCGGGCGTCCCGCCTGGCGCCAAAAGCCTGGTGCTCATCGTCGATGATCCCGACGCCCCCGATCCGGCGGCGCCGAAGATGACCTGGGTCCATTGGGTGCTGTACAACATTCCGCCGAGCGCGAGCGCGCTTGCCGAAGCGGTGAAACAACTGCCTGCGGGAACCCTGCCGGGAACCAACGACTGGCAGCGCACCGGCTATGGCGGCCCCTGTCCGCCGATTGGCCGGCATCGCTACTTTCACAAGCTGTACGCGCTCGACACGGTGCTGCCCGATCTCAACCGACCCTCCAAGGCGGTTATCGAGGCAAGGATGAAGGGCCATGTGATTGCGCAGACCGAACTGGTCGGAACCTACCAGAAGCGCAAATGATCGGCGGTCGGTCAAGCGGACGCAGCGGGAGGAACTGAATTCCGCTGCATCGTGCGGGAGGACGCAGACGTGCAGATGTTTCGCGCTACCGTTTTCTGTATTTTCGTCGGCGCGTCGCTGCCTGCCCAAGCGGCGGTGGGCCTGACCGATCTGGAGATGCTCGGGCGCTACGCGGAGCTGGAACGGGCCGCCGAGCAACGGCTGGCCGGGCAGGCGCAGGCGACGACCTCGGTGCTGGGCCCCCTTTGCCTGGCCTATTCGCGGGTCAAGCGTTACGACAAACTGTTCAACTGCCTCGATCGCCTGGAACAGCAGATCAAATCGGGTGATTCGATTCTGGAAACCGACAAGTCCATGGTTTCCGACTCGGATGCGACGCCGCTACCGAACATGCTGCGCGCCGAAGCGCATATCGAGCTGGGCGACTATGCCAAGGCCATCGAGGAGGCGCAGGCGGCGCTCGCCAGCGTGCAGGACCGATTGCCCTATGGCATACGACCGGCAAAGATCTACCGGCTGTCGCTGCTCGGCACCCTCGGTCTGGCTTACGCGCTCGGCGGAGATCGGGCGAACGCCCTCGAGCGCGTAAAGCAGCTCGAAGACTTTGCCGTCGGATTTCTCGGCAACGCCATCGTGCTTCCCTTCCGCGCCAACGCCCTGGCCCGCATTCACATGGCGCTCGGACAGTATCGGCAGGCCCTCGACCAGGTCCAGGACGAAGACAGCGCGTGGCGTCGCTCCGCCTGGTTCCTGAACAACGCCGCATGGGGATATTCGGGCGACGACGGGGTCGAGGTCCGGGTGGTGCTGCCGCGCATGCTGATTCGAGCCAAATGTCATGCGGAGCTTGGCGCCCTGGACGAGGCCAGGCAGATCCTCGACGCGATGCTGAGAAGCGCGCGGATCGCCGACCACGGCGAACTGTATTGGCTCGCGCTGTTCGAACGCGGGCTGCTCGGGGAAAGGCAAGGCAGGCTGGCCGAGGCGATTTCCCATTACACGCGCGCGGTCGGCGTCATCGAGCAGCAGCGCTCGACGATCAACACCGAAGCCAACAAGATCGGCTTCGTCGGCGACAAGCAGGCCGTGTATGGGCAACTGATCGCGGCGCTGATCGAGCAGGGCCGCGCCGCCGAAGCCTTCGATTACGTCGAGCGCTCCAAGTCGCGCGCCCTGGTGGATATGCTCGCGTCGAAGAAGGACTTCGCCGCCCAAGACCCGGCGCAGGCCAGGCTGGCGCTGGCGCAATTCGACGCCGCCGACTTGAACGCGCGCGCCGAGGATGGCGGCGCCGGGCCGGCGGATCGCGCCGCGGGTCTGCGCAACCTCCAGGTAGCGCGGCAGGCCTTGCAGTCCGCCGCTCCCGAGTTGTCGACGCTGGTGGCCGTCAGTTCCGTGCCATCGGCGGAACTCGGCGCGCTGGTGGGCGCGGACGAAACCCTGATCGAGTATTACTACCAGGGCAACAACCTCTACGTCTTCACCCTTGACCGGGAGCGCTTGCTGGCGGCGCGGCTGGATGCGACGGAACTCGCCGCCCAGGTTCAGGGCTTGCGCCAGGCGCTCGAAGACACGCAGTCGGCGGCGTGGCAGGAACCGGCGCGCGGGCTGTATCGGCGCCTGTGGCAGCCGGTCGAGAAGCTCGTGGCGAGAAATAACGTCGTCATCGTGGCGCACGGCGCGCTGCACTACCTGCCCTTCGCCGTCCTCCAGGATGACGCGGGAAAGTTTCTCGTCGATCGCTACGGCCTGCGCTTCCTGCCCAGCGCCTCCGTCCTCAAGTACCTGCGCCCGGCGTTGCAAAAGCGGGAGGCGCAATTGCTGGCCCTGGGCAATCCCGACCTGGACGACCCCAGACTGGACCTGGCGTTCGCCGAGGGCGAGGCAAAGCGGGTGGCCTCGCTCTATCCGGGCTCCCGCCTGCTGTTGCGCAAGAGCGCTTCCGAGAGCAACTTCAGGAAGGCAGGCAGCGCCTTCTCGCGCATCCACTTCGCCAGCCACGGCAAGTTCCAGGCCGATGAACCGCTCAAGTCGGGCCTGTATCTCGCCAGGGACGCGGACAATGACGGCGTGCTGACCGTGGGCGAACTCTACTCGATGAATCTGGACGCGGACCTGGTCACGCTCTCGGCCTGCGAGACCGGCTTGGGCAAGATTGCCAGCGGCGACGACGTGGTGGGACTGACGCGGGGTTTCCTCTATTCCGGCGTCCGCTCCATCGTGGCCAGCCTGTGGAGCGTGGACGACGAGGCGACGGCGGCGCTGATGCAGGCCTTCCACGCCAACCTGGCGGCGCTGAACAAGCGCGAAGCCTTGCGCCAGGCCCAGATCACGACGCGCGCAAGCTTTTCGCACCCCTATTTCTGGGCGGCGTTTCAGCTTACCGGGCGGGCCGAGTAGCCGGCGCCCCGGCGGGTTTCGTCAGGCCGATTTCGCAACCGGGAAATATTTCTCCAGCATCCGACCAAAATCCGTTCGCGTCGTGTAACGAAGCCGGATCTCGTTATAGGGAAACGCCCGATGCAGATTTTCGACATTAACGCGATTTTCCGGATCGGTGGTGACCACCGCCACCATGTTGCCCTCCCTTGACCACGGCAGCCATTGATATTGCTGGCACGCGGCCCGGTCGAGATGTTTCGCCAATTCCGGGTTGGGCCGCCAGGAAGTTTCATACGGCTGGTAGGGCACGTTCGACGGGCTGGCCAGCGCGCGTCCCATTGCATCCAGCGGTATCTTGAAGTCCTCCACCAATACCTGCTCCAGATCCTTGTTCTTCCGCTGCGCCCAGCGTTGCGCCAATTCCAGTTCCAGCGCCGAGATTACGCCGTGTTCCGCGAGCGCCTGGTAACGTTTCGGCAGCAGGGCGCCGGTTTTGATTCGCTGGAAAAACGCCAGTGCCAGGACGGCGCAAAATTGTTCCAGGCCGTCTTCGGCGACGTTGTTGAACTGCCCGTCGGTCCGTTGATTGATCAATTGCAGGACGCCGACCAGTTCCTTGTCAAGACCCTGCAACAAGGGCGCTACCAGCATTTGCTTCGTCCGATAGCCGGTGGCCTGATCGATCTGGCCGCAGAATTGCAACTCGGGGTCGATCCGCTTCAATTCTTCCGGGTCGTCCAGATTGTTGATCCGTACCGTGTCGCAAGCCAGCGCGACATAGCCGGCAATGCTCTGCTTGTTGATGGGTAACGCCAACTCCTCGTTCGAGTCGATTCCCGTCTTCACCTTCGAAACCAGGACTCGGCGCTCCTTGTCGACCACATACAGGGTCAATCGCTCGCACTGAAACAGTTCGCATATCTCCGGCGCCAGATCGATCATGATCTGCGCGATGTTGTCGGTCGCATGGATCTTGTTCGACAGGGCTTGCAGCCGTTTCGCAAAATCGAGCTTGGCCTGCATGGCCGCAAGCCGCAACTGGTCAGTCTGGGGTGGGACGGGAAGAGTCATCTGGTTGCATCCTCGGAATGGGCAAACGTCGCTACGCTGACTGCTCCGGGCATTTTAGAGCCATAACGGTTCGTCAGCGTTTGCCGCCCGCCAGTTTAGCGGCCTCCGGCATTCGCCGCAGGCGCCAGATCACCACCGGCCCGAGCAGTCCGCCCAGTCCCAGCGTCGACCAGGCCAGCCCCCATACCACGTGAGCGGGCAGCCCGGCGCCGGCGCGGCCCCAGTCGAGCACCAGGCCGAAGACCCACGGCGCAATCGCGCCGGCGCCGAAACCCAGCACCGAGCGCAGCGAATAGGCGGCGCCGAGATAGCGCGGGTCGATGAGTTCCGTCAGCGTCGTCGAGTGGATCGACGAGTCGGCCACCCCAGTGAGGTTGTAGAACACCGCCACGGCGACCAGCAGGAACATCGGCAGGCCGATCATCCAGCCGAAACTGAAGGAGCAGACCAGGCTCGCCAGCGACATCAGCAAGGTGATGGCGGTGCGCCCGAAACGATCCGACAGCGAGCCGCCGAATACGCTGCCGATCATCGCCGCCAGATAGGTCAGCGCGGTCAGGGTGGCGCCAAGGCTGGTGGCCTGCGTTCCCGCCGTACCGCCGGCGATGGCCGCTGCGGCGAGGAAGGCCGGCAGCCAGGCCCACAGGCCGAGCAGTTCCCAGGCATGAAAGGTATAGCCCCAGATCGACAGCATCGCCGGCTTGTTGCGCACCACCTCGAGCAGACGGCTGCGGGTGTTGTGTGCGTCGGGTGAAGCATGCACGATGTTCGGCACTGCGCGCAGCGCCCGCCAGCCCAGCACAATGCCGGCCAGCGGGCAGCAGGCCATGGACACCAAGGCGCCGCGCCAGCCGGCCAGCGGAATCATGGCGCTGGCGATCAGCAGGCCGATGGCATAGCCGAGCGAGGCGGCGGCGAGGTAGTAACCAAAGGCGCGGCCCTGCCGCAGGCGCTCTTGCTGCGCGACGATGGCCAACCCCGGCGTGTAGGAGCCGCCCGAGCACAGGCCGGTGAGGCCGTAGAGCAGCAGCGCCGAGGCGAAACCGTCGGCGAACAGGGCGAACAGCAGGCCGCTGACCACTGCCGCGCCGCTGGACAGCAGGTAGATGCGGCGCGCGCCATGGCGGTCGGAAAGGAAGCCGACCGCGAACAGGGAAATCAGGAAGCCGACATGATAGGCGGATTGGACCATGCCGGCCTGCCACGCGCTCATCTGCCAATCGGTTTGCAACAAAGGCAGCACCGCCGACCATGCGGTGAACATCGTGGCGAAGGCGGCACGCGCCGCGCAGAACTGGAGCAGCCAGGGCATGCGCGGAGCTTATCACCCACACGTTGCCAGAAATCAGTCGCCTTACTATAATCAAAAACGTAAGGACAAAAGGAGATTGAGATGTCGAGCGAGGCCACGCTTACCAGCAAGGGTCAAACAACAATTCCCAAGGAAATTCGGGATGGCCTTTCAATGAAAGCCGGAGACCGGATGACGTTCACGTTGATGCCGGATGCCACGGTAGTCATGCGGGTGAAGACCAAAAGCGTTACCGAACTGGCGGGCATGTTGCACAAGAAGGGTCGCAAACCCGTTCCGGTTGAACAGTTGTCACGGTGATGCTGGGGGTCGATACCAATGTTCTCGTTCGCTTTCTGGTGCGGGATGACGAAGTTCAGTTTGAGAAGGCACGCAAGCTGATCAAGCGTGAAGTTGCGGCAGGCCGCCGCGTTTTCGTCAGCCAGTTGGTGCTCCTGGAAACCGAATGGGTGCTGCGCAGCCGCTACAGCCTGCCGAAGAATCTGATCATTGAAGCCATCTCGGGCTTGCTCGGGGCGACCGATGTTCGCTTCGAGGATGAACCGGCCATCGAGGAGGCCCTTTTCATATGGAAGGATGCGACTGCCGATTTCGCTGATTGCCTGATCGGTGCAAAAAATCGACGACTTGGATGCCGAGCGACCGCAAGCTTCGATGTGAAGGCTTCCAAGTTGCCAGGGTTTATTGCTGCCTGACGCCGGGTCCTGTTCGGGTTTACCGCAGCCCCCCGGAAACCCCAAGAGGCTGCTAAAATGCGCACTGTTCCGCCGAGTTAAATGACAACTTGCGTGGCGGAGAACACCGGCGACGGTGGACAAACAAATTACGCTAAAGCGTCGCCCGCTCACGCCTCGAAGCCGGCCTCGCCGCAGCAACGAGGCGTTTTTGTTGAAGGAGCGAGACCATGTCGAACGATTTTCTCTTCACTTCCGAGTCGGTTTCGGAGGGCCATCCGGACAAGGTGTCCGACCAGATTTCCGATGCCATCCTCGACGCCATCCTGGCGCAGGACGCGCATTCGCGCGTCGCCGCCGAAACCCTGTGCAACACCGGCCTGGTGGTGCTTGCCGGCGAAATCACCACCAGTGCCAACGTCGATTACATCGGCGTCGCGCGCGGCGTGCTGAAGCGCATCGGCTACGACAACACCGAATTCGGCATCGACTACAAGGGCTGCGCCGTGCTGGTGGCCTACGACAAGCAGAGCCCCGACATTGCCCAGGGCGTGAACCAGGCCTACGACGACAACCTGAACCAGGGCGCCGGCGACCAGGGCCTGATGTTCGGCTACGCCTGCGACGAAACGCCGGTGCTGATGCCGCTGCCGATCTATCTGGCGCATCGCCTGGTGGAGCGCCAGTCGATGCTGCGTCGCGACGGTCGCCTGCCCTGGTTGCGCCCGGATGCCAAGTCGCAGGTCACCGTGCGCTACGTGGACGGCAAGCCGGACAGCATCGACACGGTGGTTCTGTCGACCCAGCATTCGCCGGAAATGTCCGACGGCCTGAAGATGAAGCAGGCGGCGATCGACGCGGTGATCGAGGACATCATCAAGCCGGTGTTGCCGAAGGAACTGATCAAGGGCCAGATCAAGTATCTGGTGAACCCCACCGGTCGCTTCGTCGTCGGCGGTCCGCAGGGCGACTGCGGCCTGACCGGACGCAAGATCATCGTCGATACTTACGGCGGCGCGGCGCCCCACGGCGGCGGCGCTTTTTCCGGCAAGGACCCGTCGAAGGTGGACCGCTCCGCCGCTTATGCCGGCCGCTATGTGGCGAAGAACATCGTTGCCGCAGGCTTGGCCAGCAAATGTTTGGTGCAGATTTCCTATGCCATCGGCGTCGCCGAGCCGACCTCGGTCTGGGTCACGACGCAGGGCACCGGCAAGATCGCCGACGCCACCATCGCCGAGCTGGTGAAAAAGCATTTCGACCTGCGGCCGAAGGGCATCGTGCAGATGCTCAACCTGCTGCGTCCGATCTACGAAAAGACCGCCGCCTACGGCCACTTCGGCCGCGACGAGCCGGAGTTCTCCTGGGAGAATACCGACAAGGCAGCCGCGCTGAAGGCCGACGCCGGTCTCTAAGCCGGGGTTTGTGAGAGGGAAAATGGCCCGTTCGCGGGCCATTTTTATGTCTCTGTCCCTCTGGGCGGCAACGGACTGACAGATTACAATGACGGCACTCATGGAAACCGTCAGTCTCGCCAACCACTTCCTGATCGCCATGCCCGCCATGGTCGACCCCAATTTTTCCCGCACGCTGATTTACGTCTGCGAGCACAACGAGGGCGGCGCCATCGGCATCATCGTCAATCGCCCGATCGACATGAAGCTCGCTGGGCTGTTGGATCGCGTCAGCATTCCGCTTGAAGACGAGCAGGCCGGGGCGCGCTTTGCCGATCTGCCGGTGTATTTCGGCGGCCCGGTGCAGACGGATCGCGGCTTCGTGCTGCACCGGCCCGCCGGGCAATGGCAGTCATCACTCAATGTCAGCGACAGCATCGCGCTGACCAGTTCGCGCGACATCCTGCAGGCCATGGCCAGCGCTGGTGAGCCGGTGGAAGTGCTGGTCAGTCTTGGTTATGCCGGATGGACCGCCGGACAACTGGAGTGGGAACTGTCGCAAAACGCCTGGCTGACGGTGAAGGCTAATGCCGACATCATGTTCTATACTCCTCCCGAAGAGCGCCTGCCGGCGGCGATGCAACTGCTCGGCGTGGATTTCGCCAACCTCTCGGAGGTCGCCGGCCATGCCTGAGACGGCAGGATCGGTGCTTGCCTTCGATTTCGGACAGAAGCGCATTGGCATCGCCATCGGCATACAACTGGGCGTCGGTCGACCGGGTTCGGCGCGCCCCCTGACCACCATCGACAGCGAATCGAGCGACACCCGCTTCGCCGCCATCGCCGAGTTGATCGCCGAGTGGCAGCCGGTGCGCCTGCTGGTGGGGCGTCCCCTGAATGAAGACGGCACCCCGCACGAAATGACGGCCCGCTGCGAGCGCTTCGCCAATCAATTGCGCGGGCGGTTTCGTCTGCCGGTGGAGGATGTCGACGAGCGTTTCACATCCACCGCAGCCGACGCCAGCCTGCGCCAGCGCGGGCTTTCCTGGCGTGAGCGCAAGACGCAAGTCGATGCCGAAGCCGCACTCATCATTCTTCAAAGCTGGTTTGAAACTCATGCCAACAGCCTCACAACTGCCTGACGCCGAAGCGCTCTGCGCCGCCCTCGCCGATGCCATGCGAGGCCGCATCGATCCCGCCGCCACGGCCCTGGTCGGCATCCACACCGGCGGCCTCTGGGTCGCCGAACGCCTGCACGCGGCGCTCGGCCTGAAAACCCCGCTCGGCTCGATCAACGTGTCGTTCTATCGCGACGACTACAGTCGGCGCGGTCTGCACGCCAATGCCAAGGCAGCGCGAATTCCCTTCACTGTCGAGGGCGCGCACATCGTCATAGTCGATGACGTGGTCCATACAGGCCGCACCGTCCGCGCCGCGATAAACGAGCTGTTCGATTACGGTCGACCGGCAAAAATCGACCTGGCCGTGCTGGTCGATCGCGGTGGGCGCGAACTGCCTATCGCCCCCAGCTTCTGTCCGCGTTCGCTGAGCCTGCCCGCCGCACATAAGCTGGCGCTGGAGCGGGCCGCCGACGGCGGGCTTTCCTTCCAGGTGATCGAGAAATGAGCGCGTCCGGAATGCACAAGAGTCCGCAACTCAACAAGCATGGCGAGTTGCAGCATCTGTTGACCATCGAGGGGTTGCCGCGCGACGTGCTGACGCGCATTCTCGATACCGCCGCGCCTTTTACCGAAGTCGCCGAACGCGAGGTCAAGAAGGTGCCGTTGTTGCGCGGCAAGAGCGTGTTCAACCTGTTCTTCGAGAATTCGACGCGCACCCGCACCACCTTCGAGATTGCCGCCAAGCGACTTTCCGCCGACGTCATCAATCTCAACATCAACACCTCCTCGGCCAACAAGGGCGAGACGCTGCTCGACACGGCTGACAATCTCTCCGCGATGCACGCCGACATGTTCGTCGTGCGCCACGCCGCCTCCGGCGCGCCCTTCCTGATCGCGCAGCACATGGCCGCCACCGGGCGCGATCACATCCATGTCGTGAATGCCGGCGATGGCCGTCATGCGCACCCGACGCAAGGCCTGCTCGACATGTACACCATCCGCCACTACAAGGCGGATTTCACCCGGCTCACCGTCGCCATCGTCGGCGACGTGCTGCATTCGCGCGTGGCGCGCAGCCAGATTCATGCGCTGAATACGCTGGGCGTGCCGGAAGTGCGGGTCATCGCGCCCAAGACCCTGCTGCCCACCGGCATCGAGCGGCTCGGCGTGAGGGTGTTCAACGACATGCGCGAAGGTCTGCGCGGCGTCGATGTCGTCATGATGCTGCGCCTGCAGAACGAGCGCATGCAGGGCGCATTGCTGCCCTCGACCCAGGAGTATTTCAAGTCCTACGGCCTGACGCCGGAGAAGCTGGCGCTGGCCAAGCCCGACGCCATCGTCATGCATCCGGGGCCGATGAATCGCGGCGTCGAAATCGATTCGGCGGTGGCCGACGGCGGCCAGGCGGTGATCCTGCCGCAAGTCACTTTCGGCATCGCGGTACGCATGGCGGTGATGGCCATGCTGGCGGGGAATTGAGCGGACAGCCATGAAAATCCACATCAAGAACGGTCGCCTGATCGATCCGGCGAGCAAGACCGACAAGCCTCTCGACCTGTTCATCGCCGCTGGACGAATAGTCGGCGTTGGCGACACGGCGCCCGCAGCTTGGGGTAACGGCGCCAACAGCGTGCTGGATGCGACAGGCTGCATCGTCTGCCCCGGACTGGTCGATCTGGCGGCGCGGCTGCGCGAGCCGGGCTTTGAATACCGGGCCACGCTCGAATCCGAAATGGCTGCGGCGGCGGCCGGCGGCGTGACGCGACTGGCCTGCCCGCCGGATACCGATCCGGTGCTGGACGAGCCTGGGCTGGTGGAAATGCTGACCCACCGCGCGCGGCTGCCCGAGTTTGCCCATGTTCATCCGGTGGGTGCATTGACCACGCAACTGGAGGGCAAAGCGCTTACCGAAATGACAGAACTGAGCGAGGCCGGTTGCGTTGCTTTCGGCCAGGCCAATCACGCCATTGTCGACACGCAGGTGTTGCTGCGCGCCATGATGTACGCGGCGACCTTCGACTTTCCCGTCTGGTTGCAGGCGCAAGACCCCTTCCTGGCCAAAAAAGGCGTTGCCCACGATGGCGAAGTCGCCGCCCGCCTGGGGCTGGCCGGAATTCCGGTGGCGGCGGAAACCATCGCCCTCGCCACCATCCTGCATCTCGCCCGCGAGACCGGTGCCCGGGGCCGCCGGTGTCGACATGATCGTCGCCGCGCGCGCCGCCGGCATCGCGGTGACCTGCGACGTGGCGATTCATCACCTGCATCTGTGCGAAATGGATATCGGCTTTTTCGATGCGAACGCGCGGCTCGATCCGCCGCTGCGCTCAATGCGTGATCGCGACGCCTTGCGCGCCGGACTGGCCTCGGGGGCGATCAATGCGCTATGTTCCGATCACACGCCAGTCGATGACGATGGCAAACAGATGCCCTTCGAGGAAGCCGAAGTCGGCGCCACCGGGCTGGAACTGCTGCTGCCGCTGACCCTCAAGTGGGCGCAGGAAATGAAGCTGCCGCTGGTCACGGCGCTGGCGCGCGTGACATCCGACCCGGCGCGCATTCTCGGCGTCAAGGCCGGCAGCCTGGCTGTTGGCGCCGCCGCCGATATCTGCGTGTTCGATCCCATGGCGAAATTTCAGGTCAGCCGCCGGAATCTCAAGAGCCAGGGCAAGAACACGCCTTTCCTCGGCTCCGAATTTCCCGGTCGCGTGCGCTATACCCTGATCGATGGCCATCTGGCCTTCGACGGCACGCTGGGCTGAAGCTATGGTTTCGACTATCCGCATGCCGTGATGGGCATGCGGATAGCGGGGTGCGCCGCTGCGGCGAGTTACTCGAAAATCTTCTTGAAAATGCTCTTCTGATCCCATTCGCAGAGCTTCTTGCCGATGGGATAGAGTTCTTCGCCAGCGATCAGTCTGGAGGGCGGGGTGGCTTGGCCCTTGACTACGCTGACCACTTCGCGGGTTTCGCAGTTGATCATATAGCGGCCCGTTTCATCGGTCGCGCCTGGGGTGCTTGAGCGGTAAAGCGTGAAGGAAAAGACACTGCCGTTGTGCTCCACCTTTTCCGGTTCGTAGTACGCCTTCATGCTATCTATGTACTGGCGCGCTGCTGGCTTGTCGGAACTTCCCCACGGCACGGGCTGCTGAGCGGGGGCAACAGATGGAAGCAACAGGGCGGCGGCGAAGATCAACATTTGTTTCTGGATCATGTTCATTTCTCCCATGG
>Ga0209211_10006551_pt1 | contig 16773 bp, 16 predicted proteins | sample RifGroA2_FD_183992 | JGI IMG/M metagenome (GOLD analysis project Ga0209211, IMG submission 183992) | Groundwater microbial communities from Rifle, Colorado, USA - Groundwater A2 (SPAdes) (version 2) | ecosystem: Environmental > Aquatic > Deep subsurface > Groundwater | place: Rifle, Colorado... | reverse complement strand
TTATAAACTGCAATTATTATGCTTTTCATTAGAAAAAATCAATATTTTCCACAGGAAATAATTTTAAAAATGTTAAAATCACTTAGGAATTATTTTGTGCCTAAAATTATATTTTATGTCAATCAGCAAGAATAAGTCCTTTCTTTAATTCCTTTTCTGTAATTATCCCATGCCTTCATGTAAAGCTTCTGCCCTGCTTTTGTAGGATAATCCCCTGTTATGCATGCTGTGCATAGCTCATTTGCAGGCTTTCCGATGCTTTTTATAAGCCCTTCAACTGACTGGTAGACAAGAGAATCTGCCCCAAGCTCTTCTGCAATGCTCTTCACAATTTCCTTTGAAATCTCGCCCTTCTTAGGCATTTTTTCATATCTTGGAACCAACAGCTCAGAAATTGTTGACATGTCAATGCCATAGAAGCAAGGGCCTCTTATTGGCGGGCACGAAATCCTAAGATGGACCTCTTTTGCCCCTCCAACTTTTTTTAGGTACTTTACTACCTGCTTTGTTGTCGTGCCCCTCACAATGCTGTCATCAACAAGTATGACTTTCTTTCCTTCAATGATTTCCTTTAAAGCAGTGTATTTGTTTTGTACCCTGTCTTCCCTGTTTGAGCCTTCAATAAAAGTTCTTCCCACATACCTGTTTCTTATCAATCCCTCAGATGAAGGCACTTTTAGCGAGAAAGCCAGGGAGTCTCCTGCAGCTTTTGCCGTGTCCGGCACAGGGATTACAACGTGCTCCTTGTCTATTTTTTCAGTTTCTCTTTTTCCCAGCCCAGTTCCAAGGTTTTTCCTGGTTATATAGACTGACTTGCCATCGACAACAGAGCTTACATTAGCAAAATAGACCCATTCAAACATGCAATGCGCTTTTTTCGGGCTTTCAGCGTATTTCTTAATTTCTATTTTGCCGCTTTCATTGATGTATATCAAATGGCCCGGCTGAAGATCTTTGTATTCTGTAATGCCGCAGTTAATCAATGCGTTGCTTTCAGAAGCAACAAGAAACATGCCGTCTTTTTCGCCATAAACAATGGGGCGGAAACCATAAGGGTCGCGCAGAATTATCATTTCGCCATACGCGTTCATAAAAGCAATATTAAAGCAGCCGTCAAACTTTTGCGCCAATCTTGAAAATGCCTTGATAAGATTAGGCCTTACGCCTCCCTTAAACTCCCTTGAAATATAATGCATCATGATTTCTGTGTCTGTTTCATAAGTAATATGGTAATCAGCTTTCTCCATCAGATGCTCCCTTAGCTCCATATAATTTGCAAGATTGCCGTTCCAGCAAAAAGAGAACCACTTCCATTTTCTTCCATGATGCCTTTCAAACGGCTGCGCAAGGCTTCTATCTTCGCTTCCTGAAGTGGCATATCTTGTATGCCCAATTCCTCTATTGCCGGCATATCTCCTGAATATCTCAATGCTTTTCTGCCTGTCGCTTGTCTTAAAGACCTCATTCACTGTTCCAAGCTCTTTGTATGTGTCAAGCAATTGCGACCTTTGGGCGCTGTAAGTTGTTACTCCTGCGCTTAATTGCCCCCGATTTTGCTGGTTTAGAAGTATCTTATATAGGTAGAACATGGCTTTATTGCCTGAATCGCCGTTTTCCTTTATATAAGCAGCGGCAATGCCGCACTGATGCTTAGCTTCCAATGCACACCCCTCAAATAATACCGTCTTAATGTATATGACCCTATTAGCTTAACGTATTATATAAATCTTTTGATTTGGATTATCTGGTTTATATAATTTATATAAAAAATTGGAATAGAATAGTCTTTTATACAAAGATTTATAAGATGATTAGATTACCCACTAACTATGACAATTAAATTTAATCAAGGAGAGACATTAAAAGACTTGGTTCAAAAAATTAGAGAAGAGCATGACAGAGGGGGTTCGCGCGCTATAAGTGTTGCATGTGAAGACCCTAATTTTGCAACTGCTGTAGTTCTTGGTGTGCCTGCTGGAGCATATTTTAATTTTGAAGAAGATACAGAATTAAGCCGTGCAAGACTTTCCAATGTGTTACCGGCCGTTTTAAGTTATGTTGGATTAGAACTTAAGGGAGCTACTACTGAGGGTTACAACGCTCAAGCCAAACCATATACAACAAGTTTAGAATTGGCCTTTTAATTCTCGTCATTCATATATTAAGTTTGAGCAAACATTGGCAAAGAAACCTAGGAACGTTAGTGACTATGCTTCGCAAGTTTGCAAATCAGGGTGAGAATCACTTCCTTTTCCGATAAAGCGGCGACATAAGTGTAAATTCCAGCCATTGCGGGCTGGCAAATGCCGCTATAAAGGGATATGGACAAAATAAAGAGGAGTCACGGAAGAAATAATTTCAATATTGGCAAATGTTTTGATTATTTGTGTAATCCCTATAAATTTTTTGCTTTTATTTTCACAAATTTTAAATAAACATCAAAAAACATTCATTTATGGCCAATGATATACTCTCAGAATTTGAGCAGAAGCACCTAATCCAGTTCAAAAGCGATTTTCTTCAATTGGTGAGAATTTCATACGAGCTTGACCAGTGCTATGGAAAAGGGCAGTATGATGCTTCAAAAGACATAAACAAATTTGAGGCGCTTGTGAAGAAATTCAACAGGAAATACGCCGATTTAAAATTAAAAGTTGCAAAAGCTGCTGAATCCCTGCATCTGAAGGTTTATTCGCATGAGAAAAGCGCCAAGGACTTTTTTGCAAACTCAGCTTCGAAAGTTTCTGGATTGAAGGCAATAGGAATTACAGGCTTCAACCAGGCAGAAGTAGGCAACACTGAAAAGTTTTCTGCAATGATCGAGAGAATCAAGGATTCCGTGTTTATAACTTACAGTGATGTAAACTCAGGCACAAGCACTCTCGCGGCAGTCTATGACAAAAAGGAAAGAGCGGTTGAAATACTCTATCAGGTTAATGAGCTTTACAATGCCAATTCAGCAGACTTCAAGGCTTGCGCTTATTATGCCCTGAGGAAGAAAGTGGATAACAGGGTTAAGATTGATGTTGATTTGTCGGTATTTGGATTCTGGAGCATTATTAAGGAAGACCAAAGAAATGAGTGGCTTGAGAGATTTAATCCTAGGTTTCCTGAATGAGATATGGGAATAAAACTTGATAATATGAAAATAATCCATCTGGGAGTTGGCGAGGCATTTGACGAAACTTTGCCGAATAATTCACACTTAGTTTTGTCAAAAACAAATCTGTTGCTTGACTGCGGATACTCTATACCCCCTCAAGTGTGGAAATACAACTCAGACCAATCATTTCTTGATGCAATTTACATAAGCCACCTTCATGCAGACCACTACTTTGGCATTCCTGCATTGCTGACGAGAATGTGGGAGGAAAAGAGGAAAAAACCTTTAACCATAATCTGCCAAAAAGGCGCAAAGGCGCAGATTGAAGAATTGGTTGATTATGCTTATAAGGGCATTGCATCCAAATTTGAGTTTAAGCTGGATTTTATTGAGGCAAAAGAAGGAAAAACAATAAATTTTAATGAGTTTAAATTATCATTTGCGCCGACAATCCATTCTGCTGATAATCTTGCGATAAAAATAAGCGATAAAACTCATGCTATCTGTTATAGCGGTGACGGGCAGTTTACAGAAGAAACAGAGAAACTGTATAACGGAGCTGATTTGGCTATTCACGAGGCATTCACTTTTAATGAAAAGCTGCAGAATCATTCCTGCATTGCTGATTTGATTGGGATGGCTAAAAGAAACAAGATAAAATGCCTCGCGTTGACGCATATTAGGAGGGATGTAAGAAAGAATCAGATGGATTTGATTAAGGAAAAAATCTCTAAAGAAAAAATTAAAGTTATTGTGCCTGAGCCTTTGGAGAAATTTATTTTATAAGCATCACATCCCCATCGGCAGCTTCCCCCCGAACTTCTTCATAAACTTGGAAATGTCTCCTTTGCTGCCCTTGAACATCTTGACTAATTTCTTGCTCTGCCTGTACTGTTTTAATAGCTCCCTTACCTCACCTGAAGAAACCCCTGAGCCTTTTGCTATCCTCTCAATCCTGTTGGCATCGACAATATCAGGATCTTCCAACTCTTCCTTCGTGAAGCTGTCCATTGCATAGCGCCATTTCTCAAGCTTTCCTTCCTGGACATCAAGCATTTCCTTCGGCAGCTTCAATTGCCCAAATCCCGGAATCATCTCCGCTATTTTGCTCAATGAGCCCATGCTTTTCATTGCCTGCATCTGCTCGTACAAGTCAATTAAATTAAATTCGCCTTTAAGGAATCTCTTGCCTAAATCTTCGGCTTCTTCTTCTGTCATCTGCATTGATTCTTTCGCCTTTTCCAACAGCGCTTCCAAATCTCCCATTCCCAAAAGCCTTCCTACAAACCCAGGCGGATTAAACTGTTCCATATCATCGACTTTCTCCCCTACGCCAATAAATTTAATTGGAGCTCCTGAAACAGCGCATGCAGTCAAAGCCCCCCCGCCCCTTGCAGTCCCATCCATCTTTGTAATAACAACACCAGTAATGCCGCAGCTCTTGTGGAACTGCTCTGCCTGCTTCTGCGCAGCCTGCCCAATGTCGGCGGAAATTACAAGCAATGACTCATTTGGCTCAATGGCTTTGCTCACTTCTTCAATTTCTTCAATCAAATCTTCAGACAATGCGTCTCTGCCAGCAGTGTCAATTATAAGAACGTCATATTTTTTGTACTCGCTTTCGTAAATCTTATAGATTGTAACAGCATTTTTGATTTCCTTGTTTGTATAAACGGGAACATTAATCTGCTCCCCTACTTGTTTTACTTGATCCATTGCAGCAGGCCTGTGGATGTCCAGCCCAAGCAGCGCAACCTTGAATCCCCTCTTCATGAAGTATTTTGCGAGCTTGCCTGCTGTAGTAGTCTTTCCTGAGCCGAATAATCCAACAAGCATAATTTTAAAGGGCTTTTCAGTAATCTCTATTTTGCGCTGCTCTTTGCCGAGAAAATTAGTAAGTTCGCCATAAACAATGTTTACAATATGCTCCTTCTTTGTCAGCCCTTTTGGAGATTCTTCCTTCAAAGCCCTCTGCTTGATTTTTTCTGTTAGCTCAAAAACAAGCTTTACATTTACATCAGATTGAAGAAGGGCTTTTTGAATGTCTTTGATTAATTCATTGATTAGCTTCTCATCTACAAAAAGAGAGCCTGCTATCTTCTGTAAAGTGTTCTTTAATGAGTCGCTGAGTTTTTCAAGGACCATGCAGGAATAAAAGTTAATCGGGGTTTATAAAGATTTGTTGGGAAAAAACAGAAAATTTATATAATATATTCATATTTTCATATTTTATGATTATAGAGAAATATGTAAAAATTGGATAGAGGGGTCAAATAGCCATACCAAAAGAGATCAGGGATAATGAAAAGATTCAGGCGAAGCAGATAGTGAAAATTATCAATGTTGGCGGCGAAATTACAATAAAAACGCAGAAGAGAAAACAATCTCCTGAAGATAGAATTCTGGAAATACTGCAAAAATCAAGATTAAATGATAAAGACTGGGAAATAATAAAAAAAGAAAGGCAGGAAAGATGAAATACACTGCTGATAGCTGGTTCTTTATACAATTAAGCAAAGGAGCTGAAAATGCTTTGGATATCTGGGATTACATTAAAAATGATAAGGGCAGGCTTGTAGTGCCAACAATAGTTATAGTTGAAGTAAAAAAGAGGCTTTTAAGTTACGGGCTTAATAAATACGCAGAAGAGCTTATAGAAGAACTTGAGGCTTCACAAAAAATTTCCATTGTAAATCTAACTTTAGGATTAGCAAAAGAGGCTGGAAAGCTTGGAAATGCTTATAATTGCACGACTTCTGATGCAGTAATCTTAGCAACGGCTATTGAAACTGGATATAACAACCTGCTAACAGAAGATATACATTTTGCTCCTGCTGAAAAACAGGGGAAGATAAAGATAGTTAGATTTTAATTTCTTAAAAAATACAAAAGTAAGGTAAACAGAAAAATTTATATATAATCGTATACATAATATTATATTGTATACAAAAATGGAACCAACAATATCTGTTAGGCTGAAAAAGTCTATTTTAAAGGATATAATGGAAGTGGAGAAGGAATGGCAGACAGACAGAAGCGAGGCTATAAGAAGGCTGTTAGTGCAGGCTATAGGCTGCTGGAAAATAAAAAATGCCTTGGAAAATATAAGGTTGCATAAGACTTCTTTATCAAAAGCTGCAAGAGATTGCAATGTTTCATTATGGGAAATGCTTGAGATGGTTAAGGAAAAGAGTATTGACTGGGTAGATTATTCTAAAGCGGATTTAGACAAAGATTTGAAGCTGCTAAAATGATATCAAATTCCACGCCTTTGATACTTCTAGCTAAGATTGCCCGGCTTGAGATGCTTAAAAAACTTTTTGGCTATATTATAATCACTAATGATGTTAAGGAAGAGGTTTTAATAGAAGATAAGTCAGGTTATTTTCAAATTAATGAGGCGATTAAGAATGGCTGGATAAAAATTGAAAACCCAAAAAGAAATGTTGAACTGGGGCTTGGCAAAGGCGAGAATTCTGCAATAAATCTTGCGAAAGAGAAAAATGATAAATTGATTATTGATGATGCCTTTGCAGTCAAAGCTGCCAAAGGGCTTAATATAGAATTCATCAGAACAACTACGGTTGTGTTTATTGCTGTTGAAAAAGGTATTATTAATAAAAAAGAAGCCGTTTCTATTATAAATAATCTTATAGAGAATGAATATTATATTGCTCCAAAATATTATGCTGAGATTTTGAGCAGGATTAGTTTCTGACAATCTTATTTTATAAAATTCTTCGTTCCATTCCCTGTGTTTACTACAACAACTACATCAGAAGGCTTGAAACTGTATCTCTGCAGTGCGGCAAAAGCAGCTGCAGCGCTTGGCTCCGAATTGATGCCTTTCTGTTTTGCCCAATTGCCGGCTGCGCTTATCTCTCTTTCATCAGCCCAGATTATTTCATATTTATTGGGAGGAATGCTTTCTTTCATAAAATCAAGCATTGGCCTGTATTTTGCATAAAGCATTGTTGCTTGCGTATCAGAATTGTCTGTGCTTGCAACTAAAACCTTTGTTCCGGAATCCAAGTAATATCTGCATGCAGCTGCTGCAAGCTCAAAGCCCCCTCCTGGGACGATGACATATTCAGGCTTCTTCCTGCCGGCTTGCAGGCTTTCATCTATCTCTCTAAATATACTAAAATATGCATCATCATAAAAGTTAGTTGCCTGCAGAACTTTTCTTCCTCCCAAATCTACCTTCTCACTTCCAATTTCAAGCATTTTTTCATCTGTAAGAAACTCTTCATCAAGATTAACACCTATCAGAACAGCTACTTTTTCTAATGCATCATAAATCCTGCTTTCAAGATTATGGGGAACTATCAATGAAGTCCTTATGCCTACTGCATTTCCAAAATTTGCCAAAGAAAATCCAAAGTTTCCTGAAGAAATTGCCTGCATATCCCAAATATTTTTCCTGTAAGCCAGATTAGCTATATAAAGTGCTTTCCTGTCTTTAAATGTCCCAAAATGATTTTTGCTTTCATCCTTGACAAATATTTTTTCAAGCCCGTATTCTCTTCCATCAAATTCTATTAATGGAGTTGAGCCGACATTAAACCTTTCAAGGGCTATTTTAGCAAATATATCATCAAGCGAGCCCCTCTCACGAGCTGCCTGCCAAAGCCCAATTTCCTTTTTACGTAGATGAACTGCATCTCTAATACCCTTTTCCATTATGAATACTAATATCTCTTCGTCATCTATATAATCGCTGGGACTTCGCCCCATTACCTCAAGTGCCTTGTAGATGGGATAAGCTTTCGCCATCATATGCGCTCTAACCTCAAGAGGCATATTTCTCACTATTTCTTCAAGTTCCATTTCTTTTACAAGAATGTGGTAATCCGTATATGAACCCCTATGGGGATATTTTTCCAATATTTCTTTTCCATCATAGACAAAGGTTTTTTTCATTTTTATTATTGTTTAGTGGTAATAGAATATTCTTAACAATATATAAAATTACCTATATTATTTTTTAACAAAACCGATAAATTTAAATATAAATTAGTTATTATTAAAAATATGTCCTATAATATAGATCTCTATGACAAAAAGCTCCTATACGAGCTGGATAAAGACTCATCAATAGGCTTAGCGCAGCTTTCTAAGAAGCTAAGGCGCTCAAAGCAGTTTATTCTCTACAGAATGAAAAAGCTGGAAGAAGCCAAAGTAATAACAGCCTACAATGCCATAATTGACATGTCAAAGCTCGGCTATTTTACCTTCAGGGTTTATTTCAAATTCCAGCAGTCGACAATGGAAGAAGGAAATATGTTTGTTGAGTATGTAAAAAGCAAATTCCGGCAGGTTTGGACCATAACAAGCATGAGCGGGAAATGGGACTATGCATTGTTCATGGGAGTTAAGAAAATTTCGGAATTTCATGACATCTGGAACGGGATAATGCTTGAGTACAAGCCTAAAATCAAAAGATATAATGTTGCAGTCTATGCGCCAGTCTACAATTTCAACAGGACATTTTTTCTTGAAACTTTATATGAAACGATTGAAAGAGTTTACGGCGCAGGAGAAAAAGAGGAAATTGATGAATTAGACTGGAAAATCATAGAAATTTATGCCAATAATGTAAGGCAGTCATCTATAGAAATAGCAAAGAAGCTTAATGTAACTGCCGATACTGTAAGGAGTCGTATTAAAAAACTTGAAAATAAAAAAATTATCACAGGCTACAAAATCGGCTTGAACCTTGAGCCATTGGGATTTGTGTCTTATAGGATTGATTTGCAGCTATTGTCAACAAAGAGAAACAATGAATTGTTTGAATTCTGCAGGCAGCATAAGAATCTCTATCAAATAAATAAATCAATTGGAGGGGCGGATTTTGAAATTGAGGTTATAGTAAGGGATTTGAATCATTTATTGCAGATAATTAACGAGATAAAAATTAATTTCAAGGATGTAGTCAATGATATTGATTATTTCGGATTTTCTACTTTCCACATATTGCAGTATATACCTGATTAAACATAAGGGATTATCTCCTATCACTAACCTCTTCCACAGCCTTTCTCAAAAACTCTTCAATTTTCATCGCCCCTAAAATCTTGTTGTCTCTTGTCCTTACTGTAACGGTTTTTTCCCCAATCTCTTTTTCGCCGACAACAAGTATGTAATTAACCTGGGCCAATTGGGCGTCCCTTACTTTATAGCTAATGCTTTCTGCTCTTGAATCAACCTCAACCCTTAGCCCCGCTTCCTCATATTTTTTCTTTGCAGATTCAGCATATTCACTAAACCTGTCTGCAACGGTTAAAATTCTTGCCTGCATAGGGCTTAGCCACAATGGAAACTTTCCTGCAAAATGCTCAATTAAAATGCCAAAAAACCTCTCAATGGAGCCGTAAACAACGCTGTGGATAATTACAGGGCGGTGTTTATTGCCATCTTCTCCAATATAAACCAGCTCAAATTTTTCCGGCATCTGAAAATCAACTTGGATAGTGGCGCACTGCCACGTCCTTCCAAGGCAGTCCTTAATGTGGAAGTCAATTTTTGGGCCGTAGAAGGCGCCATCTCCTTCATTAATCCTGAAGTCCGCCCCTTTTGATTTAAGAGCAGCTTTCAAAGCCCCTTCTGCGACATCCCAAATTTCCTTGCTGCCCATTGATTTTTCAGGCCTGGTGGAAAGCTCCACATGACAGGAAAAGCCGAAAATTTTGTAGGTAGCATCAACCCTGTCTATAACCCTTTTAACTTCATCTTCAATCATTCCAGGAGTTGCATATATATGCACATCATCCTGTGTAAAGCTTCTCACACGGAATAATCCAGACAAAACTCCGCTCAATTCATGCCTGTGGACATTGCCGTATTCGGCCAGTCTTAAGGGAAACTCTTTGTATGAATGCAGCTTTTCCCGATAAATAAGTATCGAGCCCGGGCAGTTCATTGGCTTTATTGCAAACTGCTGCTCATCTACTTCGGTAAAATACATATTCTCACGGTAATGCTCCCAATGGCCGCTCTGCTCCCACAGCTTTCTGCTCAAAATCAATGGCGTCTTTATTTCCTGATAGCCATACTGCAGGTTCAATTTCCTTGAAAGCGCCAAAAGCTCGTTTATTATTGCGACTCCTTTCGGATGGAAGAAAATAAATCCAGGGCCTTCTTCATGTATGCTGAACAAGTCCAATTCCCTGCCCAATTTCCTATGGTCTCTTTTTTTGGCTTCTTCCTGAATCTTCAGGAATTCTTCCATCTCCTTTTTTGTCGAAAAAGCAATGCCGTAAATTCTTGTAAGCTGCGGATTTTTCTCGCTGCCTCTCCAGTAAGCGCCTGCGATATGCGTTAATTTGAATGCATACGGATCAACTTTTTTCATGCTTGACAGATGCCCGCCCCTGCACAAGTCCCAGTATTTTCCTGATTTGTAGAATGAAACCTTTTTATCGCCTTTAGAGAACTCGTCAATCATCTCGTGCTTGAAAGGATTGTCGGGATATTCCTTCTTCGCGTCTTTTGCGGAAATCTCGTGCCTTTCAAACTTGTCCCAAGTTGGAAGGATTTCTCTCATCTTTTTCTCGATTTTGGGCAGGTCCTCTTCTGCAATTGGCTGCTCAAACTTAAAGTCATAATAGAAGCCGTTTTCAATTGCAGGGCCTATTGTTCTTTTTGTATTCGCATACAATTCCATTACGGCAGCGGCCAAAAGATGCGCCAAGCTGTGCCTGTAAGCCTCCAATCCTTCCTTATCCCTAAAAGTAAGAATCTGCAGCTTTGAATCCTCATTAATTTGAGCGTCTAAATCAATTATCCTGCCATTGATTTTTGCGGCAAGCGCGTCTGCGCCAAGTCTTTTGCCTATGCCAAAGGCGATTTCCCCTGCTGTAATTCCTTTATTGCATTCCCTGACAGAGCCATCGGGCAAAGTGATTTTGATTTTGTGCATTAAAAGAGTGATTTTGAGGCGGAATTTATATATTTTATTGAAATCATTAAATATATAAACCAGTTCTTCCTGTGTTCAAAAACTAAAGCGCAAAAAGAAGGTGTGAGATTGGATTTAAGTTCATCAGGCAAAAAAGAAAGTCAGGCATGGATTCTTTATATGGGAACATATCCGCCGAGGGAATGCGGCATAGCCACGTTTACAAGAGACTTAAAGACGGCAATTGACAGGAAGTTTTCCCCTAAAATCAAGTCAAAAGTCCTTGCCATGAACAGCAACTCCGCGAACTTCTATAACTATCCCAAAGAAGTCATTATGCAGATAAGCGACACGCATATCAATGAATATGTTGAGGCTGCAAAGAAGCTCAATGAAATCGGCGCTGTAAAGCTTATCAACATACAGCATGAATTCGGAATTTTTGGGGGCGAGTATGGAAGCTATCTCCTCTCATTCCTTGACGAAGTCAAAAAGCCCGTCATTGTGACTTTTCACACGGTTCTTCCAAGTCCAAATCAAAAACTGAAAAAAGTGGTTCAATCAATTTCAAAAAAGTCAGCATGCATTATTGTAATGAACAATAGGGCTATAGGCATTCTTGCAGATGATTATGGGGTAAAGAATGATGTTTTTGTAATTCCACACGGCATACCAACCATTCCTTTCGTTCAAAGCAGCCGCGAGAAGGCAAAGATAGGATTTAAGAATAAAATTCTGGTTTCTTCGTTTGGGCTAATCAGCTCAAATAAAGGCTATGAGCATGTCATTGAAGCCCTTCCTGATATCATTAAAAAATTCCCAAATTTAGTCTACCTTATTATAGGCCAGACGCATCCTGTTGTCAGGAAAAGGGAAGGCGAGAAATACAGGGCTTTCCTTGAAAATAAAGTAGAATCGCTTGCTCTGCAGGGGCATGTAAAGTTCTACAACAAATACCTTACTTTAAACGAGATAACCAAATATCTAAAGGCAACTGATGTATACATTTCTTCTGCTATCAACCCGAACCAGATTGTAAGCGGCACGTTATCCTATGCGCTGGGCTGCGGCAGGCCTGTTATTTCCACTCCGTTTTTGCATGCAAAAGAAGCCGTAAACCATGAGCGAGGCTTTTTATGCGAATTCGACAATCCAAAGTCGTTTGCAGAAGCGATTATAAAACTCCTCTCAGAACCGAATTTAAAAGAAAGTATGGGGAAGAATGCTTATTATTATACAAGGCATATGACATGGCCTAATGTGGCGCTTGCTTATATGGAAGTCTTCAATAAATATACTGACATAAAGGAAAATACCACGAGCGCGCTTCCAAAAGTCAAATTCAGCCATCTTAATGATCTTACGGATGATTTTGGCGTGATTCAGTTCGCAAATAACACTGAGCCAGAAGTTGCTTCGGGATACACACTTGATGACAATGCAAGGGCAATGATAGTGTCATGCATGCATTTTATTTCTTCAAAAGCAGAGCCAGAGCTGAAAAAAATTAGGGTTTACCTTAACTTTATTAAATATGTCCAGCAGGATGACGGAAGACTATTCAATCTCGTAAGCTATGACAGAAAAATCGATTTTGAGCATTGGAGTGATGACGCGCATGGCAGGGCGTTATGGGCATTGGGGCTTTTGATTTCAACGAATTCAATCCCTGCAGAAATCAAAGAGGGGGCAAAATCTATTTTTGAGAAAGCATTAAACTCTATTAAAGAGTATAAATCGCCAAGAGCTGCTGCATTTACCCTTATAGGGATTTATTATTCTAATAAAGCGCTCCCATCCATTGGAAATATTGCAAAAATAAGGGAGCTTGCTGAATTCTTGGTTTATATTTATACAATTCATTCTTCAGACAAATGGAAATGGTTTGAAAGATACATCACTTATTCCAATAGCAAATTATCAGAGGCTTTGCTTTATGCATATCTTGCAACAAATGAGCAGAAATACCTAGGCATTGCGCAGGAAAGCCTTGAGTTTTTAATGACAACAACGTTTGAAAATGGGGTGCTTGTTCCTGTCGGCAACAACGGCTGGCTGCACAAGGACAGTGATAAGTCATATTTCGACCAGCAGCCTGAAGATGTCTCTTCCATGGTGCAGACCCTTGCGCTTGCCCATGGTATTACAAAAAATGAATTTTACAAAAAGAAGGCCCACATTGCATTCCAATGGTTCTTAGGCAAGAACACCTTAAAGCAGGTAATTTATGATGAGACAACAGGAGGCTGTTATGACGGCGTAGGGCAGTCTTCGATTAACCTGAATCAAGGCGCTGAGTCAACTATTTCTTACTTGATAGCCAGGTTGACACTGAACTATGACAAGTCTTTTAACTAATTTATTTAGCTCAGACTTGTGTTGCCGCGTATATAAATATAAGGAGAAACCCTATAAGTGCAATAACCTGTACAATCCCAAAAACCGCCCCAATGATTATGCCTGCGATTGCAAGCCCTCTGCCGCTCTCCCTAGATTTCTTTATTTCTTTTAGTGCAATTATAGAAATTATAAATCCAATAATAGAAACTAAGGGTATCATGAATATTAGACTCAATACAAAACCAAGGATAGCTCTATTGGAATATTTTTGATTATCCATATTCTTCCAAAATCAAGGCGTGTATTTAAAATTTTCTTAAGAGAACTTTGAAAAATTCGTTTTTCAAGCGAATTTTTCAATATTAGTCAGCGCCTTTAAAGACGATTCTCGTCTATAATGGCGCCAGCATAATTGAAAAAATACGCCTGATTTTCAAATCAGGCGTATTTTTTCAAAGTTCTCTTAATCAAGAAATTGTCAAGCCCAAAAAATACTATTATTTTCTATATTGAAATTAATTAATTTACAACAGTTAAAATGGAAATATTTATATACTACCTTATATATGATATAAAATGTATTTCATAATATAATAAAGTATTTATATAAATTAGTTCCAAGTCATATGCAATAGCCTTCTAAGAACTATTGCACATTATATTAGTGTATATTATATATTGGGGTAAAATAAGTAATATTGTAGTAGAAATAATATAGCAAAAGACACAAATTTTTATGAATAAATTTGTCTTTTGCTTATTAGAAACGGACAACAAACGTCTATTATTTTTGTCCGTGAGTATAGGCGCTCAAAATGAAACTGACAGAAGACAAGATTTACGACACAATAAGGGAAGTTATTGGCGAAGATTCTGTTGCAGTAATTAAGTACCTGAGGGACAAGAAAAACATTTCTGACTTTAAAATTGCGGAAGATGTTGACAGGGACATTCATGAGATAAGGAATATACTCTACAGGCTGTACAACCACAATCTTGTCTCTTATTACAGGAAGAAAGACAGGCAGAAGGGATGGTATATAAGCTACTGGACATTCAACAGGCAGAAAGTCTATGATGTGCTGAAATCACTTTATTTTTCAAAGCTTGACAAATTCCAGCAGAGATTAAAAGCAGAAGAAGCAAATGTCGGCAATTTCTATCTTTGTCCTAACGCATGCATAAGGGTAGGATTTGAAAAGGCTTTTGATCTTGAATACAGGTGCCCTGAGTGCGGCAATATACTAAGCCATCAGGACAACTCAAAGACAATTGATTTCTTAAAGGACCAGGTTAAAAGACTGCAGACTAACGGATTGTCTGCTTCGATTACGCCGTCGCCCAGGCAGATTCCAAACGGGAACGGACATTCCGTAAAAAAGACTGAAAAGAGAATGAGTAAAATACCAAAAGCTGCTAAAAAGATTGTCCAGAAAAAGGCTTTTAAGAAAGCTAAAAAGAGATAATTTTTTATTTTTTTTGTCACTTAATTAATACTTCTTAATTTTGGCCACAAAAAACCCCTCTGTATCATTGTCCTGCGGCCAGATTCTCAGGCATTTTTTAATTTCTGCATTGTATTTTTGATTTTCAAATTCCAGTATTGGATGGCTTCTTTTTAACTTCAAATCAATCTCTTCCAGTTTTGCGTTTTCATGCTTATTCAATAAATAATCTATGACTGCCTCGTTTTCATCAGGCTCCAATGAGCAGGTAGAATAAACTAATGTGCCTTTTGGCTTCAGAAGCTCAAATGCAGTCTCCAAGAGCTGCTTCTGCGTCCCGCTCAGCCTTTTTATTGCATCGGGGTTGTAAATTCTCAATGTCTTAAGGCTTTTCCTTATTGTGCCTGTGCCCGAGCATGGGGCATCAACTAATATTCGGTCGAATTCCATGCCTGCTTTCCTGAAGAAGCGGCCTTCCATCATTGTAGTGACAACATTCAAAGCGCCGCATCTCTGCAGGTTCAAAACCAAAGGCTTCATCCTGTCAATCTTGTAGTCATTTGCTACTAAAATTCCTTTATTCTCCATATACTGCGCAATCTGCGTTGTTTTTGAGCCGGGAGACGCGCACATATCCAAGACCATCTCATGGGGCTTTGGCTCCAGCACAAGAGGGGGAATCATTGAAGCTGCTTCCTGGACATAAAAATAGCCAAGGGCGTGCTCAAGCATATTTCCAATATCCCTTCGGTCGGTTTCCTTATGGGTAATCCAGAAGCCCTGTTTGCACCACGGAATCTGCTCAAGCTTCCACTTGCGCTCAAGCCTTTCCTTAAGCTCTTTTAGAGGAATCTTTAATGTGTTTATCCTTATTGACCTTTTTAAGAATGATAAAGAGTATTTCTTGAATTCCTCAAAATCTGTAAGCTTTTTGTACCTCTCAATAAAGTTTTCCTTGAATTCTATCTCTTCCGCATTAGGCATTATTTTCGGAGACTTAATTGAGCTTTCCATGCTGGTACAGGTTGAGTATCATTTTTGCAGCCCTTTCAATGTCGGGCTTGCCGCCCTTCAAAAGAAGGCTTTTCTTCATTGCAATCTCTGACAGTGTGGTTTCTTTATCATCTTTTACGCGCACTTCAAAATACCCTTCAACAAGTCCTGGAAGCTGCTCCATCAGGCTAATGGCAGCCATGTCAGGCTCTTTAGAATTTCCGGAAACGCCGGAAATCAGCAAGTGCTTTTGGTCGCCTTTCTCATCCCTTGGAATTACTCCGGGCGTGTCAATCAAAAGAAAATTCTTCAGCGCAATATCCTGCTTCCCTTTTGTAAATCCCGGCTCGCTTGATATCCTTGCCGACGCCTTGCCTTTGACCGCATTAATCAGCGAGCTTTTGCCTATGTTTGGATAGCCGACAACGCACACCCTTGGTCTTTCTATCTTCATTCTCTTCCCCATTGCTATAATCATTCCCTTAAGCTTGTTTATGCCGTGAAAATCCTTTGCTGAGATTACGCAGAACGGCTTCATGCTCCCGTCTAACCTTAGCTTTTTGCCTTCAATGAGGTCGTATTTTGTTACTGCATAGATGACTTCCTTGCCCTTAATCTCAATTATCCTCTCAACATCGCTGTTCCTGCTTTCCCTTGGGAAGCGGGCGTCAATTACGTACAAGACTATGTCGGACTTACCAATCACATCCTCAACAGTTTTCCAGTATGTCTGCTTCATATAAATGAAATATTGTGGTGTATTAATAACTGATTTTGGACAATTTTAATCTTTCAAGTCGTTAATTCTTTATATTTCTTATGTTTTTATTTATAAAGAGGCATGAATAATGGTGGTTTGAAGAAAAAGGAGACATAATGGCATGCCTCAAGGAGACACGCCACCATGCCAAGCAAAAATAAAAGGGAGAAGGTTATTGATAAAGTTGTCGATTTTGGGGCACAAAATAAAAAATACGTGATTCCCTAAAATC
>Ga0209211_10006550_pt1 | contig 16774 bp, 14 predicted proteins | sample RifGroA2_FD_183992 | JGI IMG/M metagenome (GOLD analysis project Ga0209211, IMG submission 183992) | Groundwater microbial communities from Rifle, Colorado, USA - Groundwater A2 (SPAdes) (version 2) | ecosystem: Environmental > Aquatic > Deep subsurface > Groundwater | place: Rifle, Colorado... | reverse complement strand
AATATTTAAAGAACAAGTAGTATTAGTCAGGCAGGAAGGGGAGAAGCCGGGGTAGTAGCCGGGACATGGCTGACTTGTTCGATTTGGATCTGTAACTACACATATATCATAAAGCGCCGCATTATCCGGCAAAGGGCCGATACAACCTTCGGTGCCAACTCTTTTGTTTAAATTTCCATAACTACATCCACCACCGTAATCAGAGCAGGCGGCGCTCAGACAGTGGGCGCCGTCACAAAATGGAGCGGCAGTGGGGGCGGCAGTGGGCGACGGAGCAGAAGTAGGTGGTATTGGAGTGGAGGTAGGAATTATCATACAAGTTCCGCCATCTATTGGACTACAATAAAGACCCGCATTACATCTACCACTACAACATGGTTGCCAGAGTCCACCGCAGGAAGGAGTGGAAGTAGGAGGACGCGGAGTGGCGGTCGGGCAGACTTTACAACATTTGAATGTCCTCCCACATGTTCCTACCGCAGTACAGAAACCGTCGAACGCGCATGAGACGTCGTTACACCAGTTAGGGCTAGCGCAGGCAGCAGCAAAGGCAGAAGAAGAAGTTTTAAGATAAATAAATATCACAAATAAACTTACAAACAAATACACAAGCAGGCGTTTCATACTAAAAATGTAGCAGAAAAGTGGAAAGAATTCAATGCTGAGGAGTTTTATGCGAATTCTGTAAAATTAAGGAGCCGGAACAAACTGGTTATCTAAAAAATCAATTATATTAAGATGCTTTATCCCTTTAAGGTTTCCTTGGGAATAGTCGTCCATTGAGATTACATATTTAGGATAATTATCTTTAATCTTCATCAGGTTACCAAACTCCCGCTCAATCACTTTTTTCGAAGTTAATAAATAAGTTACTTGAAAATAGACTTTTTTATCGTTTTTTTCAGCAATAAAATCGATCTCCCGCTTGCCAATTTGACCGACCGTCACTTTATACCCTAAGTATTTTAGATGGGAAAAAACCAAATTTTCCATAATTTTATTAATATCAGTCTGTCGGTAGCCAATCAGGCTATGACGAAGCCCCAGATCTTCAAAATAATATTTTTCGTTGATCTCAAATATTTTCCGCCCCACGATTTCCTGACGCTTGACCTTATGAATAAAAAAACTACCGGTTAAATAGTTTAAATAGTTTAAAATACTGTTTGGGGAAATATTTAAATTCTGCGATTTTAAAAAATCACTAATTCTTTTGGCCGAGACTAAAGAACCAATGCCATCGGCTAAATACTCAACCAGCCGTTCAAGAAAATGGACATTGCGGACATTAAATCGGGAGACGACATCTTTTAAAATAATTGTATTAAAAATCGTTTTTAGGTAACCGTAGACTTGCTCATCTTCAAGTTTGAGATTAACAAGATAAGGCAACCCCCCATATTTAATATATGAAAAAAGAGATTCTTTATTTTTTTTAAGATGATGAAACTGTAAAAATTCTCCATAAGATAAACCATAAATTGGGATTTCGATAAACCGGCCGCCTAAGAGATTGGCTAAATCGGAAGATAATAAATCGACATTACTGCCGGTACAGTAAATATCATAATTTTTTTGGGCATTAAAATCCCGCAAAGCTTTTTCAAACTGGCTGATTTCCTGTATTTCATCAATAAAAATATAATTTTTTCTTTTTTTGATTGATTTTCCGGTAATATAATCTTTCAGATCATGATAGTCTTTTATTTTGTCAAATTCGTACAATTCTTTATTGATGTAAATTATATTAGCGCCTTTATTAATTTTTTTTATTTCATCAATTACCTGATATAAAAAATAACTTTTCCCGACCCGGCGTTGCCCGACGATTACTTTAATAATATTGGTATTAATATAGGGTTTAATTGACTGAAGATAATAGTTTCTTGGAATATATTTTTTAATCATAGTTAAAAGATTAGTATAATATCTGATTAGTTTTAAGTATAGTTAAAAGACCAATATTTGTCAAGAAGAGTTTTATGCGGTAAGAGTTCACTCTCCTTGACACAGATCGTCATTCCAGTGTAGGCGGACGAATTTTGTTTGTGTCAAACAAAAGCTGTCAAAAATTTATCTGCGCTTATTATCCTAATATCTTCTTTCAGATAATCTATTCCTGTTTTCTTCACTACCTGAAAAACAAAAGGAATCTTTAATTTTTTTTGATAATAGCCAAGATAAGATTTTTCTTCTTCCAATTTGACTTCAACTGTGAACCATGGCAGATCATCAACCGTAAAGAGAAAATCTACTTCTCTTCCTTCTTTATCTCGAAGATAATAAAGCTTTGTTTTATAACCCAAACTATCTCTTAGAAAATGAGCGTACTTTAATAGATGAGAGGCAATCAGATTTTCAAATCTTACTCCTTCTTTTTCTATAACCGACCAATCCCAAAGATACAATTTTGACATTTTTTTTAATGATCTAGTAGTTTTCCTGGCATAAGGATAGATTTGAAAATGAAAATAAAACAATTCAAGAATTTTTAAATAATTAACTAAAGTCTTGTGGGCGACTCCCATATCTTCTCTCAAGTTGTTGATAGACAATAGTGAGCCGACCCTATCCGGAAGCAGTTCAGTTAAGATCTGGATAGCGGAAAGATCTTCAATTACCGTCAAATTCCTTATTTCTTCCTTTACCAATCGGTCATTTCTTTCCATCTGCCATCTTCGCCAATGAGTCTCATCTTGTTTTAAAAATGGCTCGGGGAAAGGGCCGTATTTAATAAGTTTCTGCAAAATATCTTGGCTTTTATCATTTTTTGAGAAATTAAGCTTATCAAAGGATCGATTTTTTGTTTTTATTCCTAATAATTCAGCCAAACTAAAAGGGTGAAGAATATATTGGTGGTATCTGCCGGAGAGTGAGTCACTGCTTTTTCTATAAATATCAAGCCGGGCGCTACCGGTTAAAAGGATAGAAAAATCATTTTTATGTTTATCAAATACCCCCTTAATATAATTTCGCCATTTTTTATATTTATGGAGTTCGTCGAAAATCAATAGCTTAGTCTCTGTGGGTAGTTGGAATCTGATTATTTTTTTCATATCCGGCTGATAGTCCCAGTTTAAATAAGAAAAGGAAAAAAATACGTTTTGACCGATGTATTTAGCCAAAGTAGTTTTTCCCACCTGACGTGGGCCGGCAATAAAAACCATCTTTTCTTTTAGATCGTGGGCAATATTATCAAATATATAACGATTTTTCATATGACTAATTTATACCATAGTATAAAATGTTTGTCAACTTTTTTGATATATGGTAAAAATAGAAGTCAGGAGGAATTTTCAAAAAATCCCGTTGGGAAAGAGAAGTATTAGCTAAAAATATCAAGGAGTCGGGATGGGAGAAAAAAGAAAGAATTCAATGAAGAAATTTTAGGGCTGTTGATGAAATTCTTCAAAAGTTTCAAGAGGGCCAAAAATTTGTTGAACTCCATCTTGTAAAAGAAAACCATCAGTGGCACGAAGGCCATACATTGAATCAATTACCAACGGTTCCCCCAAATATTCCACGAGATCAGTTAATGCAATAATATGAGGCGTTCTTTGTCTATCAAATGCTTGATGCATAATAAATTGCTTACCCGGGGCGACGTCGCCCAGTCTTACAATTTGACCATCAATCATCACCTGGGTATCGGCGGGAAGGGGCGAGTCGCCGACGGAGACATCGAAGGCATAATAGGCCCCGTCATCCAGCTGGCCGGTGATGATGAATGAGTTAGGCACATACGGATTAGGGCTGATATCTACGACTTTTTGGAGGTAAATACTACTGTTATTTACCAATCGATCGATTCTGATTTGTTCACCAAACGATTGAATATTAAAACCAGATAGTTTTGCGTCAGCTATATATCTTTCAAATACTTTTTGAATAGTAGTTATATTAGGATCTTTATTTTCTTGATACCATTGAATAATTCCACTTTCAGTATAATTATTAGAATATTTAAATCCTCCATGAATTATTCCATTACTATCTGTATAAGCAAATCTAAAATTAATAGGATTGGTTAAAATCTGCTTAATAAACCATGGGTCAACCTGGGAAATTTTTTGTTCTGTCGTGAGGGTGGGATCGCTATTTACCTGGTCGCGGAATTCGGCATAGAGTCTTACATACTGGCTATAGTCGGAAAAATTAGTTTCGTTCCAGTTTGAATAAGTCGTGATGCCTTTGCTTTCCAAATAATTAACCATTCCGAAAGATAGCCCATTGTGGATGGCAAGATTTTCTTGGGTGTACTCTCCCAGGGCGCGATTGGGGAGGGAAGCATAGGCATTTTTCATCGCCTGTGTCCAAGTAGACTGATCAAAATAATTCAAGGTAGAGTAGGGATTTTCAGTAGAAACTGGGGTTGATGAAGGAGTTACATCAGGCAATGTTCCACCATTTGAGCCATCTCCACCCTGACCAGCATTTCCAGGTAATAGTCCAGCTAAGGAAGCGAGACTAATATTTCCTGACCCAAGCAAAAAAGTTTTTAGAAATTCAGTTATTTTAGGCGATTGATTATTGCCAAAGGTTAAAAGAGCGGTGTGACCATTATCCGGATTTGTAAAGGTTAATCCGTATATCTGACTTAATAAATATTGACTTTTTTCTGCTTGAGTTCCTAACCCGTTAAGATGAGCGATAAAATCAGGAGCAGTTTCAGGGGTAAGATCTTTAAACCAAATAGAATATAATGGAGTAGTCAAACCCTGATCATTAGTTACAACTAAATCTTTCAAGTTATCTCCTGGATTTAGAGTCAAAGCCCCATTTAATAACTGCTGATACACCTCTGGCTTCATCGGCACAGTGGCTAATCCATAATGGGTAACGGCAACGCCATTTTCATCAAAAGTTCTCTCCGATAAAGTTTCAGGGGTAAGCGTAGGTACAAATAATGGCATCGGTTCTTTGTTAAGATCCTCTGACACATAAAGAGCGGCAGAAAAGGGACCGGGAAAATTAGTACTTATCCGAAATACAGCACCAGATAAAGTTTCAGCAGCGAAACCATTACCTTCAGGAAGAGGAGTTGAAAAAGAAGCTAAGGGTACCTGAGATAAAGATTGGGCATGATCAACTCCGACAGAATCAATAGCGCGATTTCTTAATGAACTAATTGTAGCACTATCAAGACCGTGGTATAGATTTTCCTGACCTTGATTGGCTCCGCCACAAGCAGTACACCCGAGAAAAATAGGCGCTACTATCGCAAGAGCGCGACGTAAATATTTAAAAGCTTCTCTGCTACTTACACTTGTCATACAGTTATAGTATATCAAATAAGACCTATAAATCAATAATTTATCATCTTATAGTCTATTTGATCCTAATTTAACAAAACTTACCCCATTTCCACCTGGGGTAGGGATATAGCTATATAGTTCTAAAATATTTAATGGTGTAATACTGAACTTAGGATTAGTTACAACGTAAGTTGCTCCAAAACTTGTTTGAATAGCGGTTTTTTTAGGTTTTCCTTCTTCGGTAACAGTCCCAACCGCATTAGTTTCTTTTTTATCTCTAAACGAAGCAGTAATCTTACTCTCTTCATTGAATACGGCCGTAGTTGGGGCAGGAGTTAATGTAACAAATTTAATTTCAGATTTTCCATGATCATATAATATTCTTTCCATTTGCTCGGCAGTTTTTTTTCTGTCAATAAACCAGCGGTCAATTGTCGACTCAACCAAATGATCTGTCATAATTCTGGTCACTAATTTATCTATAAATTCACCCGCATGATTTGTAGTAATTCCTAAGGTGAGTTCGGAATTTAATAGATCGGAATATAGACTATCTGGCAAACCAAAAGAATCTTCTAATCTTCCAAGTCCTTCTTTAGCTTTTCTTAATCTTGATTTTTGTCTTTTTGTTTTACCATCGTCTTCTTGATTTTTCTGATCGTCTCCCTGCCAATTAATATTTTTAGGAAAATATTTTTCAATAATTTTTTGTTCCAATAAATATCTCGCCATAGGAATAATTCTTTCTTCAAAAAGGTGATCATACCTAACCACAATTTCATCATTAACTCCATTAGTCAAAGAAGCCTCGTAAATTAAACGTAAAACAAACTCAAGATTTTTTTCCGGATCATCAGGGGATAAATTGCCAATTTTTTTTAAAGCCTCTTTAGGCCTCATATATGCAGGAATTAACATTTCCGGTTGTTCGGACAAGCGTGAAGCTCGATTGCGCAAGGATTGTCTATCGACGACCCAAAAGAAATCAGAACCTGCCTTTCGTCTTCGGCCGAAGTTTTGTAACAATGAAGATTCATTTTCCGGCAAACCCAAAATACCAATTTTAAGATCAGGAAAAGAATTGTCAGATTTAACAATATTGGCTCCAATTCCCAAACTGCCGGTCGATACGATTATTTTTATTTTTCCTTCCGCTAAAGCCTGACAGCTTTTTTTTACCTCAGAATAATATCCTGATAATTTTTCCGATGAAGAGGGTAGTGATGGGAGCAGTTTTACATCCAGTTCATTAGGATAATACAAGCTTATTCGACGAAAAATTTCTGCCGTCGTTTCAACATCATAATGACTGATCAGCAAAAGCGGTTGATTAGGGGATGGTTCCCCCAATATTTTTATTGTTTCTTCAATGACTTGTTGTTTATCATCCTTAATGATTGGAGCGGGCGGTTTTTTTCTGTCTGGTGATTCAATTGATAAAACATCTCTCCCTGTTGCATCACGTAAAAATGAAGGAAAAGGACTATTCCTTTTTTTTCCGGTTTTTGGATTCCTTTCTGTCAGGGTAGCAGAAAAACCATGAATTTTATTCCCTAATAAAGCAATGACAGATGGAAATTTTATTGAATAATGGGCCTTTGGCAAAAGATCAATAATATTAAATTTTTCTCTCAAGGCCAAGATAGCTAATTGAGTGTCGGGATCAAATTTATGTCTTTCCATAAGCTGATCAAATTGCTCACTACGGACGATTATTTCATCTCCCTCAACTCTATATAATCGGTTTAACCAATCATGAACCTGGGCCAATTTATTTCCAACACCTTCAACATAATCTTTCAAATGCGCCTTTCTTGATCCGACACTTTCTCTTATATGTTTTCTGATTAATTTTTTAAATTTTGTTAATTCTAATTGATCTAAATTAAGATTTTTACCAATGATTTGTACCCCCTCATTAAAAGTGGTTGTCAAATTTTTTGGCCGGGTATCTCCTTCAAAATATCCAAGGAGATTCAGATGACCCAATTTCTTTGCAGCTTCATAGCTTAAGGTGCCCTCACCATTTTGAATTTCAACGTCTGCGTCAAAATTAATTTGTCGAGAAATCATGTAATCAAATAGCCAGCGTGAAGCAGAATCAATAATAGTATCGGGATGGAGATACAGATCTTCGCGTGTTGTCTGGTAAACCTCATTCATAACATATGGAGCGGCAATTTCATCAAAAAAAATATGAGGTGCATTTTTAATAAAATTATCTTTTCCTGTTGATACATTGAAAGCAAATTGGTTAGATGTCATAAAAATTATTTTTGGTATCTCAGAAAAAATTGGTTTATCAGACCACATTTCCACTTGAGGATTTATAAATCGCTCCCCCCAAAATGTTTTAAAGATTTTTTCTTCGAGACCTGGAGAATATTGTCCTTCGGTCAGGGCTTTTTTCATCATTTCTTTTTGAATACTTTTTGTTTCCATCTCCGGTTCTTGAGGTTGTTTTTCCAATAACATAGTTGGGATATTAAAATGATTTTTTCGGGAAGTTGTTATTAAAGTATTAATTTGATTCTGTAAATCCTTAACAAGATTATTATTAACAGAAACAACTATGGCACTTTTTTCAGGACTAACTAAAGCTTGAACAAGAGGAGCAATCGGAATAATTGAAGTAGATTTGCCTTGTCCGGTGCCAAGTTCATCATGTTTATCACCTTCTAAAGTGCCGATAATTGCGGTAATCTGATCAAGTTCGAGAGACTTGAAAAAATTTCGTCCAATTATAGATCGGTTTAAATATGTAAAAGATGCAATAAGAATATTCTGACAATAATCCCGGGCAATCATTTCTTCTTTTTTTGAATCATTAACTGTTTTTAGATTTGTGTGAGCATCTTTTGCATTAAAGGGAGGGAAGTCAGCACCTTCATGATGTAAAAAATGATCTACTTGGATGACATCAAGACTATTAAGGTAATTATCATCTTTAGTCGGTTGATTATGTCTCATTAACATATCGACTGCATGATTGTGTATTTGTCTGGCTCTTTCTGGATCGGCGGCGAAGTGTTCAACCCAAGATTGAATTGTTTGCGCTTTTTTTTCCAAGTCAATTCTTCCCGATAGATAATCTTTTGTCCTTCCAGAAAATGACCTCAATTTTTCCATTACATGACTAAGTTCAGCGTGCATTATAACTTAATTATAACAACTATAAGGCCATAAGAAAGTTTACTTATCCAGCTTCTGTATTCGGCGGAGGGATTTTTTAATAATTTATTTGTTATTGAAGCGAAAGAAAATAAGGTAAACAGTGATAAAAACCAAGACAAAAGTAAATATTAATAAATAAGGATTAAATTGATTCATATTTTTCTTTTTAAATAAAAATAAAGAATAATTATTGTAATACAACTAACTATAGCAGCAAAAAGGTAAGCATTACCGAAAGTCCATGTAATCATATTTTTAAAGATTTTTTCTTAATAATTTCTAAAGAAAAAATAAAAAGACTTCCTGATATTAATAATGATAATACAAAAAAAATGAAATATTCTATTAAACTAATCGATTGAATGATCAATGGAGTAATAATGCCACCGGAAAACCAAGCGACACTAAGATTTCCTAATATTTCTGAGGCTCGATTTTGTTGAACAAAAGAAAGCTTTTCCATTAATTAATATTAAAAAGTATTCAATTGTTTTTATCAGTCGGTTATAACCTACAAAATATAAAGATTGGATTGTCAGGAAAGTTTAAAAACGTCGATATATAACAATTTATTTATCCAGCTTTTGGATGAGAAAACCCCTTCGACCTACGAGGTCAAAGGCGGTTGACTATATTGCTCTAGAAATAGCGTAAAAACGACCAAATTAACATTTTTGTAGACTATAGTCCATTGACAAAAAATAATTAAAGTGTTTACATATTCTTAATGCAAAGGAAAAGATATTTTAGAACAGGCGATTTTTTTCATATCTGTAATAAGAGTATTTCAAATTTTAAAATATTAAATGATGAAAATAATTGTCATCGGTTTATCAGAACCTTAGGTTATTACAATAGTTTAACTCAACAAATAAATTTAGGTAATTATTTAAAGAAAGATGAAGATTTTTACCCTGATTTATTAATTCCAAATGAAAATCCAGTAGTTAAATACATTAGTTTTTGTTTAATGCCCGATCATTATCATTTATTAGTAAAAGTTTTGAAAGATGATTGTTTGTCTAAATATGTTAGTAATGTTGAAAATAGTTTTTCTCGATATTTTAATTTACGGTTTAATCGTAAAGGGCCGTTATGGCAATCTAGATTTAAAGCCGTGAGAATAAAAGATAACGAACAATTATTACATGTTTGTCGATATGTTAATATAAATCCAACAACGAGTGGATTAGTAGAAAATCCAGAGGACTGGCAATTTTCATCCTACAAAAATATCATAACCGATTCAAAATATTTATCTATATTAACGGAAATATCAATAAGAAATAAAAATGATTTTAAGGAATTCGCAGAAAACCATATAGATTATCAACGAAGATTAAAATTTATAAAAAAGATGATTTTAGAGTAATTTTAGATTGTTATGATAGGCCACTCTCGACCTCGTAGGTCGGGGAGGTAAGAATTTATTTATCCAGCTTCTGAATTCTGCGGAGGTATTTTTCGTCGGTCTTCGGAACGGCGGAGATAAAAGCGTCAACGATTTTTTGGGCTTCTTCAATCGGAGTATAATTGGCGGCCAGAGCGAGGACATTGGCCGAATCATTTTCCCTGATGTGAGTGGCCTGGTGAGGATTCATCGCCACGCCGCATCGGACTCCTTTTAGGCGATTGGCGGCCATGGTGACAGCGCAGCCGGAACCGCAGATGACAATTCCCAGATGGTTATCCGGATTTTGCAGGACGGCTTGACCGACTTTATTGGAAAAATCAGCCGCGTCATCTAATGGGTCAACTTCGTAGGGACCAAGGTCTTCGATGCGGATATTTTTTTCATGAAGATACTCAATGATGGCATTTTTAAACTCAAATCCTCGATGATCGGCACCGATGAAGATGGTCATGGTAAAATTATAACAGAAATTCAAAAGTCAATATGTTTTTTGATACTCATTGTCACTTAAATTTTAAAGCCTTTGATGGACGGATAGAGGAGGTCATTAATGATGCAAAAAAAGTTGGAGTAGGGACTATTGTTGTGCCGGGAACAGATGTTTTAACTTCGCAGAAAGCAGTGGGGATAGCAGAGAAATACGAGGGAGTTTATGCAGCGGTTGGAATTCATCCGCACCATGTAATGAAATATCAGAAAGACTCGGAGTCGAAATTTTTATCGCACACATCTCAAAAGCGAAAAAATTTCTCCTCCTCGTCTTTTGAACAAGACATCATAGATATTGAAAAATTGTTAATTCATCCAAAAGTCGTTGCCGTTGGTGAAATAGGAATAGATAAACATAATTATCAAAAAACAAAACATGAAAATTATCAGATTAATCAAGAATTTATAGATTTACAAAAAAAAGTTTTTGTTGAACAAATAAAATTGGCGCATAAATATAAAAAAGTCTTAATTATTCATAACAGAGAAGCAAAAAAAGAAGTATTAGAAATTTTATTAAAAATTTCAAATTTCAAATTTCAAATTAATGCCGTTTTCCACTGTTGTGAGCCGGACAAAGATTTGCTTGATTTTGCCATCGATCATAAAATGTTTATTGGGGTAGACGGCGATATCACTTACCGGAAAGACAAACAAGAATTCATTAAAAATATTCCTTTGGAAATGTTGGTTTTGGAAACAGACTCACCGTTTTTAATTCCAGAATTATCTGGATCACGATCGTGGACAAGATATAACGAACCGAAGAATATTCCAATAATTGCAGATTTCATTGCTCAATTACTTCATTGTTCAATTGATGGATTGGAGAAACAAACGACGGAAAATGCGAAAAGGCTTTTTAAGATAGAGCTTTTTTAATAACCAAAATACCTTTTTTTAGCTCTTCATAAGATCCGGCAAAAGAAATCCTGATATATTCTTCTTTTTCTTGCGGTAGTTGTTTGCCAAAATGTTTTCGCGCCAATACCGCCACTCCCTGCTTGTTTTTTTTATCACAGGTCAAAAGATAGTGGCGGAATTCCTCAGCATTGGCAAGATGCAGTTTTTTTAATGCCTTAGTAACATTTGGAAAAAGATAAAAAGACCCCAATGGTTTATGGACAGTAATTCCGTCAATTTCGTTGATAATCTTCACCGCCATATCACGTCTTTGATGATAGTTCTCAATTTCTTTTTGTGCTTCTTCTTGTGAATCATCCAGTACCATCTCAGCTCCTCTCATTAATGGTTCAGGCAGATTAGTCCACATATTTATTGCATAAGTAATTAATTTATTAATAATATGACGGTTTTTTGAAGCAGCAAATCCTATTCTTAGACCGGTCATGGCATAAGTCTTTGAAAAACCGTCAAGGATGACTGTCCGCTCGGCCATACCGGGAAAACTGACAATACTTGGCGAAACCAAGAAATGATCTTTTTTATAACCGATTTTTTGGAGAGTTTTATCAAAAACAATTCTTTGATATATTTCGTCGGAAAGAACAAAAAGATCATTTTTTTTCACGATTTTCGCTATTTCCTTTAAGTCTTCCTTAAGAATAGTCCCTCCGGTTGGATTGGAGGGTGAGTTTAAAATCAAAACCTTGGTTTTATTAGTGACATTTTTAACCAAATCAGAAATTAAAAAATTAAATTCTTTTTCTTCTTCTAAAAGGATTGGTTTTTTAATAGCCCCGATAAAATCAATCATTGATTCATAAATCGGGTAGGCCGGTGTTGGATAAATAGCCTCGTCTCCAGGATTTAAAACGGAAAATAAAACTCCGGAAATGACCGGTTTACCGCCCGGGGTCAAGACAATATCATCGGCTTCAAATTTAACACCACGGGTAATTGTCACGTATTCAGCAATTTTTTTACGGAGGCTTTCAAGACCGTTTGACGGAGCATAATGAGTCTGATTATTATTAATTGATTTTATTATGGCCTTTTTAGCAAAATCAGTGATGTTGGAACTTGGCTCACCGACATTAAGCCGAAAAATTTTATAACCTTTTTTTTCAATAGCTAAGATTTCCGGACCAATTGAAAAAGCTGATTCTGTACCAATCCGATTAATACTATTTGAAAGGGATTTCATAAATTTTTTTTCAAATTAATAATTTTCTGTGCAATAAATTCAGCCGTTAATCCAAAGGCTTTTAAAAGTTCCCATGGTTTTCCTGATTCTCCAAATCGGTCATTAACTCCAATCATCGCAAATCGGGGAGTATTTTTAATATTTGCTTCCATAATTGTTGCAGCAATTAAATTACCAAAGCCGCCTTTTTGGTGTTCTTCTGCAGTGACGATAATTTTTACTTCTTTGGCAGTTTTGATAATCGTTTCTTTGTCCAAAGGTTTAATCGTGTGAATATTGACGACTCGGGACTCAATCATAAACTGTTCTTTTAGGATCCAAGCGGCCCGTATTGCCTCAGGTACTTCCGGTCCGCAGGCGAAAATCGCCACCTCTTCCCCTTCGTTTATATATTTTGAAGCCAGTTTTACATCAAATGCATCTATGAAATTATTTTCAACTTTTCGGAAACGATAAATATTCGCTTTTCCAAAAACAAAAGGTGTCTTAACATCTGTGATAATCGGAGTCGCTTCCCGGGCAAATCTTAGGTATTTTGGCCCCTTGAGTTTTAACAGTAAATAATCGGTGGCTTTTTTGGTTTCATTGGAATCGCAGGGAATGACAAGATTCATATTAGGAATACTGCCAACGACAAAAATTTCTTCCAACGCTTGATGAGTGGCGCCATCAGCTCCAACTGACAATCCTCCGTGAGCACCAGCCAAAAAAACATTCAGTTCACCATAACAGACGGTAGTTCTTATTTGGTCAGAATTTCTTTGTGAACAGAAAACTCCATAGGTCGACATCACCGGCAACTTACCTTCTTTGGCCAGACCGGCGGCCACTACCGTCGCGTTTTGTTCGGCAATTCCCATTGAGAAAAATCTTGGTTTTCTTTCCGGAAATTTTTTATAAAAATCACTGATTTTTACCGAATCGGAGATATCAAGCCCCAGACAAACGACCCGTTTATCTTTACCATTTTCTTCAAGGGATTTTCCAAAACCAAAACGGGTCGGCTCCATCGCCACCTTCATTTTTTCCTGGGTATTCCAGAAATAGTTTTTTTTAAATTTCGGGACCAATTTTTCCACAATTTTGTCGGCGTTTTTTTGGAATGCCGCCGCTTTTTCTTTCAGGCGGACAACGTCAATTTTATCGGTTAGTTTTAATTCCTTTAGCGCAGCAGCGAGTTCTTCATCATCCGGAGCCGTTCCGTGCCAGCCGGCTTTATTTTCCATGAAAGAAATACCTTTTCCCTTAACTGTTTTGGCAATGATTGCAACAGGCCTATTTTTAACTTTTTTAGCTTTTTCCAATGTTTCTACAACTTTTTTCATGTTGTTTCCGTCAATGACAAAGATTTCAAAACCAAAACTTTCCAGTTTTTTTTCCATAGCCCCGAGTTTCATCACGTCTTCAGTAGAGCCATCAATCTGTAAATAATTTCGGTCAACGATGACAATAAGATTATCAAGATGAAAGTTAGCAGCGCTCATGGCCGCTTCCCACATCGAGCCCTCATCCCACTCGCCGTCGCCGGTAATGGCATAAACTTTATATTCTTTATTATTTAATTTTCCGGTCAGGGCAAATCCGACCGCCACTCCAAGTCCTTGACCCAAGGAACCGGTTGACATCTCAACTCCGGGAAGTTTTGGCCAGTGAGGATGACCTTGAAAAGGACTGCCAAATTTACGTAAAGTGACGGTTTCTTCAATTGGAAAATAACCGGAAATTCCTAAGCCCAGATAAAGAGCTGGAGCCTTATGTCCTGCTGAGAAAATAATTCTGTCCCTATCTTCCCACTCGGGGTTTTTTGGATCATGGTTAGCGACTTTCAGATATAAAGCGGCCGTCACATCCATAATTGATAAAGTGCCGCCGGGGTGGCCGCTTCCGGCGCAGTTTATTGCCAAAACATCCATCCCTCTCATAAAATTTGCAGCAACTTCCAGTTTTTTTATAGAGTAAGTTTTTTTAAGCATGGCAAAATTTATATTTTTAATGTCTGCCAGTCTTTTTTGAAAGTGGCAATTCCTTTTTCGGTTAAAGCGTGATCGTAAAGTTGTTTAATGATTTTAAAAGGAACGGTAGCAATATGACAGCCGAGAAGAGCCGATTCTTTGACATGTTCGGGATTGCGAATGCTAGCGGCGATTATCTGAGTTTTAAAACCGTAGTTATCTAAGACGGTTTTTATTTCTTTTATTAAGATCATACCTATTTGGCCAATGTCATCAAGTCTGCCCAAAAAAGGAGAAACATAAGCGGCACCTGATTTAGCGGCAATAAGAGCCTGATTTGCAGAAAAAACCAAAGTGACATTGGTTTTTATTCCCAATTTGGAAAGTTTTTGAACGGCCTTAATACCTTCAATCGTCATCGGGATTTTAACAACAACATTTTTAGCAATGGATGAAAGTTTTTTTGCTTCCTCGATAATTTCGTTTGCCGTTTCGGCAATTCCTTCCAGACTGACCGGTCCGGGAACGACTTTACAAATTTCAGCTGAAAGTTTTAAAACAGATTGACCTTTTTCTTTTGCCATTAAGCTTGGGTTGGTAGTTGCACCATCTATAATTCCCCAAGAAACAGCTTCTTTTATCTCTTCAAAATTAGCAGAGTCAATAAATATTTTCATAGCCGAGTTTTATGTTATAAAAGAAAAAAATGGTTGTCAACTGAAAAAATTACATTTGCCTCATAATACTCACCTTAAAAGTTCTTATTGAGAAAAATAAACTGCGTTTTTTTGTATTAGTAATTAATTTTTGTCTTAAGTCGTGATCTGAATAAATTTTTTTTATTTTTTCTGCGATATCTTCCGGACTTTCCGGATTAAAAAATAAAGCATTATTGTTGGAAATTTCTTTTAGCACAGGAATATCTGAAAGCAGGGAAGGGCAGTCGTTTGCACTCGCTTCCAAATAAGAAAACCCGAATCCTTCATCACGTGAAGGCAGGATGTTTACCTCAGCTTGTTGATAAAGTTTGAGCAGCTGGGAATCGGGGACAAAGCCGGCGAAGATGAAGCGTTTGTCGTTTTTTGTTAATTCATAGAATTCTTTTAATTCTTTTTGCCAGGGATGGTCTAGCAACGGATCCTGTCGAAAGTTTCTTTCCCGCAAGTGCTCGCGACCAGCAACAGGCTGGAAAAATCGCTGCGCGCTTTCGGGAACCCTTTCACTTTCGCCACCCATTACCCTGTCAAATACTTTTCCCACAAACACGCAATTGACATCGGTGATTTTAATTGCTTTGGCAAGATTAACAAGATTTTTGTTCCATGTTGCATCACCCACATAAAGGCAATACCTGTCATTCCCGCGAAGGCGGGAATCCAGGCGAAGAATAGATCCCCTCCTACGAGGGGATGACTTATATTGACTTTCTAAAAAAAATTTTGGTAAACACGGATATATAACTTTTACCTTTTTATTGTCAATTTTTAACATTTTAATAATGTCATTCTTTGAGGCTTGCGAGTCAGTAATTATCAAATCATAATTTTTTAAAGCGAGTTTGTTTAATAGTATATATATAGTGCTTTTGATACCAGCCGGAAAATGAGAGGGATATTTAAGAGGAATAAGATCGTGAATAACGGCGATTTGTTTGCGGGTAATTCGTTTGAGTGTAACGGGTTTTTGTAGGAAGTTGAAGAAAGGATTTATAAATGTAGAATTTGAAATTTGATCCCGATTTAATCGGAATGAAATTTTTGAAGTAAAAATAAATTCATCTTTGAAATTTTCCTTCAAAATTTGCAGATAGCGGCCGATACCACGGACGGCCGATTGGGGATCGGAGGCCGTGGGGTCATAGACAAAGACTTTCTTCATAAGTAAAATTATAGTATAATTTCATACATGAAAATCCCTAAATCTCTGCACCGGTTTTTTTGGGATGTGGATGTGAAGAAACTTGATGTGAATAAGTATCCCTACTTTGTCGTTAGTCGGCTCCTTGATAAAGGAGATATTGAGGCTGCTCGATGGATTAAAAAGAATTTTAATAATGATTTGGTGCAAAAAACCCTAGAAAATCATCGCGATTTTTCTTTAAAAAGCGCTTCTTTTTGGGCGCTTATTTATAAAGTTCCTTTAACAAAGGTTAAATGTTTTCATCAACCTTATCTCGCCATGCGCAAGACACACTGGCCTTATTAGGTAGGCAGGATTTCTTGAAATCAGCTTACTTGGCCGGCGGTTCTTCATTAGCTCTTCAAATGGGTCACAGACGATCAATTGATTTTGATTTTTTCTCTAATGAAGAATTTGCATCTGTAGAAATTAAAAAAAAATTGCAATCAATCGGCAAGTATAAAGTCAAAAATGAAACTCCAAA